>Ga0256867_10000449_pt1 | contig 16355 bp, 14 predicted proteins | sample RVTome_15_FD_185939 | JGI IMG/M metagenome (GOLD analysis project Ga0256867, IMG submission 185939) | Soil microbial communities from uranium-contaminated site in the Upper Colorado River Basin, Wyoming, United States - RVT150D86 (HiSeq) ... | reverse complement strand
GATCTCGGCTGTGCTCGCCAGGATGATGCCGAGGAAAGCGGCGCTCGAGTTGATGCTCACCGGGAGGGTGATCACCCCCGAGGAGGCGTTGCGCCTCGGCGCGGTGAGTCGGGTGGTGTCACGAGACGAGTTGGACATGGTCGTGGACGAGACGGTGGCGGCCCTGATGGCCATGAGCCCGACCACGATCAGGATTGGCAAGGACTCGTTCAACTCGATGGCGGACGCCGACCTCGACACCGCCTTCGACCGGCTACAGGGGGGACTCACCGAGATTGCCATGACCGACGACGCCAGAGAGGGTGTGGCCGCGTTTCTCGGGAAGCGACCACCGCAGTGGTCGGGGAGCTGAGTTTCCCCCTGGTGTAGGCAGCCGGCTGATTTAGCCTCTTGGTCGATGCGGTACAGGGTCCAGGTCTTGGGTTGGGCGCTCATCTGGAGCGGTCTGTTCGTATTCGGCTACATCGGATGGCAGCTCTACGGCACCGATCTGGTCAATGCGGGAATCCAGGCCGAGGCGTCCGAGCAGCTCGGAGTGGTGCTCGACGACGCCGAGCCCGAGGCCGACTCGGTCAACTCCGTGGACTTTCTCGATCCCGGTCAGGAACGACCCGCGGAGCTTCCCGAGCTGGTCGAGTTCTTCCCCGAGGAGGCAGTCGAAGTCGGCGAGTCTTTTGCCTTCCTCACCATCCCCAAGATCGGGATCGAGGGTCTGGTCGTCTATCAGGGGGTGGACCGTGATACGTTGAAGAATGGCCCCGGTCACATGGCATCCACCGCCCTTCCCGGGCAGCCCGGGAACTCGGTCCTCTCGGGTCATCGGACCACCTACGGCCGGCCTTTCTTCGACTTCGATCTGCTCGAGTTGGGTGACCGTGTAGAGGTCGAGTCGACCACCGGCGCCCATGTCTACGAGGTCCGGGACATCCAGATAGTCCAGCCCACCGATGTCTGGGTGACCGAGAGCCGGCCTGGTGGCTGGTTGACGATGACCACCTGCAACCCCAAGTTCTCGGCCAGAGAGAGACTGGTGGTCTGGGCCGAGATGGTGGAGGGGCCGAATCTGGGGTACGTCAACCTGCACAAGGCCAAGTTCGCCGAGGCCTAGCCGAGCAACTCCGAGAGCAAGTCCTCGGTGACGATTCCGTTGAAGACGTCGGTGACCAACCCGTCGGCATCGATGATGTAGGTGGCCGGCAGGCCGATTCGGGGATAGGCATCCTCGATCTCGTCGGTGCCCAGCGCCAGGGGGTAGGAGGCCACGACCTCGGCGGCGAAGTCCCGGGCGCTCCGCTCGGTGTCCTCAACCGCCACCCCGACCACTTGTATCTCCGGATTGGCCGCGGCGAAGGCCGAGATGTCGGGGATCTCGGTCCGGCACGGGACACACCACGATGCCCAGAAGTTGAGCACGACGGGCTTGCCGGCCTCCGAGAGGGTGAAGCTCCCCCCGTCGAAGACCTCGACCGTGAAGTCGGGTGCCCGCTCCCCGATCGCGGCGACCGCGGTCGTTCCGCCGAAGGCCCACCCGATGGCGAGCCCGATGATCACTACCGCCAGGAAGACACCGGTCAGGCGGAGGCGGCCGGGCCGGGGGAGCGGCCCCGGGGTCGGATCAGTCAGAGGCCATCCTCCTCAGCACGTAGTGAAGGATCCCGCCGTTGCGGAGATAGTCGACCTCGATCGGAGTGTCCACCCGGGCCAAAGTGTCGAACTCGACCGACGAGCCGTCCGCCCTCGTGGCGGAGACCTTGATCGTCTGGCGGGGCACCAGGTCATCGTCGACGAAGATGTCGAAGGTCTCGGTGCCATCGAGACGGAGAGAGTCGGCGTCCTGGCCATCGACGAAATTCAGGGGCAGCACCCCCATCATCACCAGGTTCGAGCGGTGGATCCGCTCGAAGGACGTGGTGATGACCGCCTTGACCCCGAGGAGGAACGTCCCCTTGGCAGCCCAGTCCCGGGAGGAGCCCATGCCGTAATCGCTGCCGCCGAGGACGATCAGGGGGACCTTCTCTTCCTGATATGACAACGAGGCCTCGTAGATCGACTTGACCTTCCCATCGGTGAAGTCGGTGGTCCAGCCTCCCTCGGTCCCCGGGGCGAGTTGGTTGCGAACCCGGATGTTGGCGAAGGTGCCGCGGGTCATCACCCGGTCGTTTCCCCTCCTCGAGCCGTAGCTGTTGAACATCGCGGGCTGTACCCCCCGCTCGATGAGGTACTTGCCGGCGGGCGAGTCGACCGCGATCGATCCGGCGGGGCTGATGTGGTCAGTGGTCACCGAGTCGCCTAGCTTTACCAGGACCCTGGCCCCCGAGATCGGTGTGATCGGTTGTGTCGACGGGATGAGGTCGGCGAAGAATGGGGGCTCCTGGACGTAGGTCGAGTCAGGGTTCCACTGGTACAGGTCCGATTCCGGAGTTGCTATCTCGCGCCACTCCTCTGACCCGCTGAAGACGTCGCTGTACTTGTCGACGAACTGGCTCTGTCGCACATTGCTCCCGACGATTGCCTCGATCTCCTGCTGGGTTGGCCAGATGTCCTTCAGAAACACGTCTTTGCCGTCCTGGTCCCGGCCGATCGGGTCTTCGATGGGGTCCCAGTCGACAGAGCCGGCCAATGCATAAGCGACGACCAAGGGGGGGGATGCCAAGTAGTTGGCCCGGACATCGGGTGAGATCCGTCCCTCGAAGTTGCGGTTGCCGGAGAGGACGGCCGCCGACACCAGGTCGTGACGGCCGATCGCATCCGAGATCGGTGCGGGCAGGGGGCCCGAGTTCCCGATGCATGTGGTGCAGCCGTACCCGACCACCCCGAATCCGAGGTGCTCGAGATCTTCGAGCAGGCCCGACTCGGTGAGGTACTCGGTGACCACCTTCGATCCGGGGGCCAACGAGCTCTTGACCCACGGCTGACGCTGCAGTCCCAGCGCACGCGCCTTGCGAGCCACCAGACCGGCACCCACCATCACGTCGGGATTGGAGGTGTTGGTACAAGAGGTGATCGCCGCGATCACCACGTGCCCGTCCTTGAGGGTGAAGGTCTGGTCCTCGTACTCCACCAGGGCGACGCTCTGCGCTTCGAGTGCCTGCTCGGCGCTGCCCCCCTCGTCCTCCCAGCTGACCACGGTCGAGGACTTCGATCCGCCATTCTTGCCGAATACGTTGGTGAGATCGGTATGCCACTGCTCTCTCATGGCGGAGAGCGCGATGCGGTCCTGGGGTCGTCTCGGGCCGGCGAGAGACGGCTGGACGGTCGACATGTCGAGCTCCAGACCGGTGCTGTAGACGATCTCGTGGGCGTCGGCCCGCCACAAGCCCTGTGTCCTGTAGTACTGCTCGATGGCCTCGATGAGCTTGTCCTCGCGGCCGGTGAGGCGAAGGTACTTGACGGTTTGGTCGTCGACGGGGAAGAAGCCGACGGTGGCCCCGTACTCGGGCGCCATGTTGGCGATGGTGGCCCGATTGGCCAGCGGCATGTCGTCGAGCCCCGGCCCGTGGAATTCGACGAACTTGCCGACAACGCCATGTTCTCTGAGCATCTCGGTGACCCGCAGCACCAGGTCGGTGGCGGTGGCTCCCTCGGCGAGCCTCCCGGTGAGTCTGAACCCGACCACCTCGGGAAGGAGCATGTAGATCGGTTGGCCGACCATCGCCGCCTCGGCTTCGATCCCTCCGACTCCCCAACCGACCACACCGAGCCCGTTGATCATCGTGGTGTGGGAGTCGAGGCCGACCAGGCTGTCCGGGTAGAGGTTTTGCCCGTCGTCCCAGACCACCTTGGCCAGGTACTCCAGGTTCACCTGGTGGACGATCCCGGTCGCCGGGGGCACTACCCGGAAGTTGGCGAAGGCGGACTGGCCCCATTTGAGAAACTCGTAGCGTTCCTGGTTGCGCTCGAACTCCTTGGTCGAGTTGATGATCAGGGCGTCGGGGCGGGCGAAGGCGTCGACTTGCACCGAGTGGTCGATGACCAGATCGGCCGGGATCAGCGGGTTCACCTTCTGCGCGGAGCCCTCGTCTCCGGTCATCCGGACAATCGCCGCTCTCATCGCGGCCAGGTCGACCACGGCGGGGACGCCGGTGAAGTCCTGAAGCACCACCCGTCCGGGGATGAATGGGATCTCGGCCTCTCCCACGTTCCGGGGGTCGTAGGAGGCGATCGCAGACACGTCCGCCTCTCTCACACTCTTGCCGTCGAGATGGCGGAGAGCGGACTCCAGCAGCACTCTTATCGAGTAGGGAAGCCTCTCCACGCCTTCGATGACGTCGAGGCGTGCTATTTCACGTGCCCCGAGCGCCGTCTCCAGCGTGGCACGTGCCCCGAATGGATCGTTGGACATCTCAGCCTTTCAGGTCGGGAAACCTGGTGACATTGAGCCTAACGACGCGGGGTGGGTGCGCCATTCCGCCGGGCCCGCGAAACCCGTCCTGGGTTTGCGTATCCGCGAGGTCTCAACCGAATTGCAGGTCTCTCAGCCCGAGCTGGGACGGGCGTGGTCGTCGAGGAACTGTGCCAGGGCGCGCTCGTAGGCCTCGGGGTCGACGTTCCAGCTGGTCACATGGCCCGCTTCCTCGACCTCGATCAGCCGTATCTGATCCGGCGCCTGATCGCGGAGACGTCGCGAAACCTCGATGGGCACCCGATCGTCGTCGACCCCGTGAAAGACCAGTGTGGGGATCTCGATGATGTCACCGGCACGCTCCACGTAGCCGATACCTCTCCAGTCGATGTCCCAGCGCAGGTCGGCGATCAGCATGGCCACCGCGGTGAGCGACCCCGGGACAGGGACCGGTGTTCCGGGAATGGTTCGCTTCGAGGCCTCATGCTTGACGGTTGCCCCCATGTCGATGTTGGGGGAGTCGTAGACCGCCGCCGTCACCGTCGCGGCCAGTTCTGAGCTCTCCAAGAAGGCAACGTGGAGGGCGGCACCCGTGCTGTAACCGACCAGAACGATGCTCTCCGCACCTTCATCGAGGGCATATCTGACGGCTGCCTCGACGTCTTCCCACTCGGTGCGCCCGAACCTGTAGAGACCGCTGGGGTCGGCCGGGGCCTCTTCGTCGTTGCGATAGTCGACGACGAGGGATGTGAACCCCTCGTGGTGATAGGTCGGGAGGCTGCGCAAAGCCTCCCGGCGCGAGGCCCGCCAACCATGAGCGTGGATTGCCCACACCAATCCGTCCCCGGCGTCGACTCTCCACGCTCCGAGGTCCCCGAGTGGTGAGCCGAAGGAGACTTCGTCGAAGGCGAGCCCCACGTCGGAGGGGTCGCTCTGATATGTCCAACCCTCGATGTCGACTTCGATGCAGTCCGCCAGGGCGCCGACGCACGGCGACGGTGCCGGCCCGGTTATCAGCCTGAATCGGCGGGTCACGTCGAGACCGTCGATCTCGACGATCTCGCCGATCTCCCCATGGCCTCCCTCCCAGACCAGACCGGCGAGACCGGGTCTCGTGGTGTCCTCCCGGCTTTCGTTTGAGGTGAGTGTGATCGAGTCCTGGGCCACCGAGCGCACGTAGACCCCGTTGTCCGGGGTCGGGCCGAGCGGCGTCAGCGCGTCGGCATGGATCATGTTCGAGAACACGATGCCGCCTCCCGCGTAGAAGACGACAACCAACAGAGCCAGAATCGAGATGATGAGCTTGATCCGACGGGCGGGTCTCTTCGAGGCAGACATCGTTCCTCCTTGTCGGGTGGATCATGGGCTCCCCGGGTCGACCCGGGTATAGGGATCTACCCCTATCGAATCAGATGAAGTCCCCGGGCTGGATGAACCCCGTCTCGAAGGCGACACGGGTGACCTCGCTCCGACTCGCCACCCCCAGCTTGTCGAAGACGTGCTTCATGTGGGTCTCCAGCGTCTTCTGGCTCATGCCGAGATCCTCGGCGGCCTCCCGGTACTTGAACCCCCGGGCGATGAGAGTGACCACCTCGCGCTCCCGAGGGGTGAGACTGTCGATCTCGGAGTGGGTGGCCGCGATCTCGTCGATCTTGAGCAGATGACCGGCCACGTATCGCGAGACCGGCCTCCCCCCGGCGAGGGCCTCCTCGATCTGCTCCTCGAGCTCGAAACCCTCTGTCGTCTTCACCACGTAGCCGTCGACACCGGCCTTGAACAGTCTCACCACGTCTTCAGCCGAGGTGGAGACGGTGAACGCCAGGAACTTGACGTCGGGCGCCCGGGGTTTCACCGCTTCGATCACCGCGGCGCCGCCCCCTCCCGGGAATTGAACGTCGAGGAGGACCAAGTCGGGACGGCGTTCCAGGATCATCTGGATCGCGATCGAGGCTTCCGAGGCGGAGCCGATCAGTTCGTAACGCTCCCCGAGGTATCGCTGCAGCCCGAATAGGGTCAGGGGATGGTCCTCCACCAGGAACACCTTGGGTCGTGAGCTCTCCGTCATCTCAAGGGAAGGACGAGCTGCACCTCGGTGCCCCGTCCCGGAGCTGTCTTGATGTTGGCGACCCCGCCCACCGCGGAGAGCCGTTCGTTGATGGAGAGTGTTATGCCGCCTCCTGACCGGTCGAGATCGAAGCCGGTGCCACGGTCACGGACGTTGACCTGCACCTTCCCGTCTCGAATCTCGGCGAACAGGTCGATCATATTGGCCCCGGAGTGGCGGGCCGCGTTGTTCATCGCCTCGGTTGCCGCCGCCACCACCGCCCTCAGGCCATCGTCCATCTCGGCGTCGTCTTTGACCACCTGCTCGATCTCGACCCTGTAACGGTCCTCGATGCTGGCCCTGGCGTCGAGGAGACGGGCGCGGAAGCTGTCCTCGAATGGCGACTGGTACTCGTTGATGGTGCGACGCAGATCTCGTTCCTGGACCCTGGCCAGATAGCGGACCTCGGCGGCGTCGTTGGCCGAGGCGCGGATCAGCTTCAAGGTCTGGAGCACCGAGTCGTGCAGTTCCCGGGCGATCACGGATCGCTCTTCGAGCCGACCGGACCTCTCCTGCTCGGCCGCCAGCTCACGCTCGGCCTCGGCGCGTTCCTGCTCCGCCTCGATGCGCAACTCCTCCTGCTCGCGCAGGGCATCGAAGGCCCATCCGACCACCAGGGCCACGACCACGAACTGGATGCTCCCGAATACCCGGGTCTCTTCGAGACCCATGATGACGTGGAGAACGGCGAAGACAGCACTCGCCCCCAACCCGGCCAGCCCGGTGACGCGGTAGTTGGTGGCATATGCCACGATGAACAGCCAGGAGGCGGGGTAGCCGCCGACGATGAACTCCCCGAAATCGGCCAGCCAACCAGCCGCACCGAGCAGGAGCGCCAGGGCCCCGTCGAACACCGGGTACCAGCCCTCGCCGAGAAACCCTCGTTGCGCCGCGAGAAAGGTCACCGCGGTCCCCGCGCTGGCCACGACCATCGTCCCGACCATCACCCCGGTGTTGATGTCCCGGCGGGTGGTGGAGAGGGCCACCACGGCGAGTATCAGCAGCCAGATCCAACCGAGCAGCCTCATGAGGAGGACCACCCTCGTGAGGGTGCGGTTCACCGGGAGCAGGGCTGGGGCGCCCTGCGGGGGTTCTGACACACCGGAAGCGTATCCGAGCGATCATGAGCGGCTCAGAAATCGACGAGTCGGGCCTCGCTCGGGGGCGCGCTCGAGAGCGGGGCACGAGCTGGCGCCTTCACACGGAATCGCCGGCGTGGCGTGGTGGAGGAGTCGGGCGTGGATGTACTCGTGGATCACCGCGTGGGCGAACAGGTCACGAGGCACATCGCGGTTGGTCCGCACGATGGGGATGTAGCCGGCGGGCTTCCATGAGCGGAACACCTCGTCTCCCGTCAACTCGGCGAGACAGCCCAGCAGTGACTCGTCCAGTTGCAGCGAGTGCACCGCCCGGCGGTACTCGCCGGAGGTGGTGAGCAAGCAGAACATGATGTTCATCAAGCACATCCCCGTCTCCAGATCGAGACGGAGTAGCCGTCGTCGTGGGGAGGGACGAATGGGCTCGACCGCGAGCATCGAGAAGTCGAGGGGTGCGGCCCGACCCTCGGGGCGGGGCAGTGGGCGGCCACCCAACCCTGCCAGCACCGCATAGAGGTTGAGATCGTGAACGATCACCGCGTTGTCGTCGAGCTGGCCGAGACTGACCGGTCTCAGGCTCGGCTCGTCGACTCCGCTGTTCCTTGCGATGAATGCCAGCACGTTCGTTTCGAGGACGAAGTGGCGAAGCAGTAGCTCGCCACCCTCCTCGGAGACGCACCGCGACATGAACCAGATCCCCAACCGGTCCAACAGCACGTGGGAGGAGAGCTCGAAGGGGAGGACCCGTTTGACCAGGGTGATCAGCGCCACCAACAACCTGCTGAGCACCCGGGCAGGTGGGCGCACGAATCGATGGGACCAACGGGACTGGTCTGCCTCCAACAGACGAAGCGCCCGACGGTCGAAGTGAAATGTCGGATCGCCGGAAAGAGCGTCCCAAATACCCGGGCCCTCGGTCTCAATGAGCTGGCCGGCACGCAGCTCACCCATTGTCGATCTCCTCGAGTTGCAGTGCGTAGAGACGGCCAACCACTCGTGCGGTGTGCGCGATCGACTCGGCGATCTCCCGGGTGATCAGCTCGGAGCGCAGGATTTGGAACATCTTGGCGGTGTGCTCCTCGTCGGCGCCTCCGTGATAGGTGAGAAACCTCGCCTGCTGGGGCTCGAGATCGAGCTGATCGCGGATCAGCTCGACCCAGCGGGCGGCCTTGTTGGCGCCCAAACCCTCGATGATGTACATGGCACCGAGCAGGTCGAATGGGTTCTCCTTCCCTGCCTGGTTGAACATGAAGGCGGACAGGGCTTCCGAACCCGGGTTCTTGACCCCCGTTTCGATGGCGTCCCGGTCACCCCCCACCGCGACGTAGTCGTCGTCGAGCATGCGGAAGTCGAGCTGCTCCTCGGCGGCATGCTCGATGAACTCGGCGCGCAAATCGGCGTGCTCGGCGGTCAGGTTGGAGGCTGCCCTGGTGATCCACCGGGCCCCTTCCTTGACCTGCTGGCGCAGGCCGTAGAGCAGGCTTCGGTAGTCGGCGAGGGTGGCGCTGTGTGACTCTATCCGGCGCACGAGCGGGACCCGGGAGAGCTGGGTCTCGAAATCGGCCCAGATCAGCGCCAGCTCCTCGAGAAGCCACTGCGACGCCCGGTCATCGGCCGCGGACAGCTGGACTGGTGCTTCCCGGTCGGCCCCGGAAGGGTCGACACAGGTGAGATGGACGAAGGAGACCGAGAACCGCCCCGACTCGGGCACCATCAGCAGGACACGGTCACCGGGGGAGAACCGTCCGTGGTTGAACGCTTCCTCGAGCATGACGAAGATGCTGGCTGCCCCGGTGTTCCCCTTGGTGCGCAGGTTGGTGAACCACCTCTCCTCGGGGATCATCAGTCCCGCCTCGCTCATCAGCCGGACGATGTCGGAGCGAAAGTACTCCGAGCTGTAGTGGATGAGCAGATGATCGATCCGCTCGGGCTCGATTCTCCCCGCACGCACCAAGCCCACGTACTCCTCGACCCCGAGGGCCACGATATTGTTCAACACCCCGGTGTCCTGGCGGAGGTTGAGCATCCCGGCGGCGTGGGCCTCTCCCGGAGTGGCATGGTCCTGCCATGTCGATCCCGCCTCGACCGACTCGGGCGTGGCGGCGCCGGCATACATGCACAGGGGGAAGCGGTGGGCGTGAGAAACCAGGTGCGACCAGTCGATGCGCAGCGAGGGACCGTCGCTGCGGGGATGATCCTCGATCACTACCGCGCCTGCTCCGTCGGAGAGCATGAACCTGAGGAACTCGGCGTCGGAGCCCCCCGACTTGCCCTCCGGGAACCTCCGGGAGCGGAGGGTGCGGCTCACCAGCTCCGACCCGGCGGCGACGGCGACGGAGTGCCGTCCCAGCGCCACGGAGGCCTCGGCGGCGCGCAGGGCGGCGACCCCCGAGCAACAAACCCCACCGGTGGAGAGGATCTCCATCGGCCCGCCACCCAGTCGCCCATGGACCATCGAGGCGAATCCCGGGACCAGCAGGTCACCCTGGGTGGTGCCCACCGCCAGCATCCCGATGTCAGCGGCGGTGAGACCCCGGGCCCCGAGGGCAGCCTGTATCGCCTGTTCGGCCAGCTCCTCGTTGAGCATGAAGGTTTGACCGTTGCGGTCGATGGCGTAGTGCCGCTTCTCGATCCCGTTGGCTTCGAGCATTCGGCGGCGAAGCCGTATCGAGCCGCCCGTCGTGCCGATGTAGGCCTCCAACTCGTCGTTCCCGATGGGCTCACCCGGAAGGCAGGCGCCAACGCCGGTGATATACGTTGTCATGACCGTCCCTTGCTCGCGTGACGACAGGATCGGTCGATGGAGGGGCGCCCACCATCGGGGTATTCCCCTACCCCTGGTTTGGTCAGCCGATGGTGACGGGCACCTGGGTCACACAGTCGTCCTCGAGGACCTTGTGGGGGAAGACCACCGGGTTGCACGGAACCGAGAGGGCGCCGAACAGCCCGGCGACGATGCCGCGATCGAGTGAGCAGATGACCTCGGGATGGTTGGTCGCCGTCTCCCCGAAAGGACAATGCGAGGTCAACAGCCGCTGACCCTCGACATCGGGGTCGACCGAGAAGCCGAGACCGGTCATGGCACTGGCAACGGCCTTCACCGCCTCGTCGTAACCCGGTTCGTTCGCCCCCCCGATCTCTGCCGCCAGTTGTTGCCCATAGCTGCGCCCCACCCGCTCGGCTATCTCGGAGACGTCGGGAGGCGACAACTCGTCGAGGACCTGGAAGAGCATCTCGGCGAGCATCTCGAAACGGCGAGGAGCGAAGTGGACACTCACTTCCTTGTTGGTCGGCTCGTAGGTCTTGGCAGGACGGCCGGCCCCGGGCCCACCGGCGCGGCGTTGGTGACTGACCTTCAGGTACCCGTCGTCGGCGAGACGGTCGAGGTGGTGCCGGGCGACGTTGGGGTGGATGTCGAACAGGGCGGCGACCTTGGACGTGGTCATGGGCTCAACCGACTCCCGCACCGCGATGTAGATGGCACGTCGTGTCGGATCTCCAAGCGAGGAGGTGAGATCCGAGATTCGTCGCTCGAGTGTGTCTTTGTCCATGAGGGGTAGGAATCTGTGAAAACTATAGTTCGAGCGTCTTCTAACCACTGTCGCCGTAGGGGATTCAGATGGCCGATCAAACCCAACTCCGCGATGCCGTCGCGTCTATCGAATCGCCCCTGTTCGTCGGGCGTACCCTCGGCGAGCTCGGTTTGGTAAAGGACGTCAGCAAGAGACTCACCGGCAAGGTCAAGGTGGAGTTGCTGCTCCCCACCCATACTCCACCCGCCCCCCTCCAGGAGCGTCTTCAGGAGGCGCTGGCCCCATTCACCGACGGCGCCGACGTCGAGGTCGAGGTGATGGACGACGAGACGGTGCAGAGATGGATCGACGGTGTCAAAGCCGGGGCCGGCCCTCGCATCGGGGAGCCCGGGTCGGCCACTCGCACGGTGGCTGTGTCTTCAGGGAAGGGCGGTGTGGGGAAGTCCTCCATCTCGGCCAATCTCGCCGTGGCACTCGCCCGAGCCGACAAGAAGACCGGGATCGTCGACGGTGACATCTGGGGATTCTCGATCCCGGGGATGCTCGGGATCGTCAACCCGCCCGTCATGGTGGGCGACATGATCGTCCCCCCGGTGGCCCATCGGGTGAAGGTCATGTCCATGGACTACTTCGTGGGTGAGGACAAGGCCGTTATCTGGCGTGGCCCCATGCTCCACAAGGCGATCGAGCAGTTTCTCAAGGACGTGTTCTGGGACGACCTCGACTTCCTGGTCGTCGACATGCCCCCAGGCACCGGGGACATCGCGATCTCGATGTCACAATTTCTCCCCCGAGCCCAGGTGATTCTCGCCACGACACCCCAGCCCACCGCGCAACGTGTTGCCCGACGGGCGGCCCTCATGGCCGCCGAGGTCGACCAGGAGGTGATCGGGGTGGTGGAGAACATGTCCTGGTTCACCGGGGACGACGGGAAGCGTTACGAGCTGTTCGGGTCCGGGGGAGGCCAAGCCCTCGCCGATGAGCTCGGTGTCGACCTGCTGGCCCGGATCCCGCTGCTCCCGGCGATGGGACGCGGCGCCGACAGGGGCGAGCCCGTTTCGCTGGCTGCTCCGGGCTCGGACGTCGAAGCGGCGTTCGACGCTCTCGCCCAGGCCGTGATCGAGAAGCGGCCACGGATACGGACCAACCCCGCTCTCGTGATCAAGTGACCGCTCGGGCCACGGCTCGTTCCACGTCGAGTTGGGCGTTTGGAATGTCGGTCTCGATCTTGTTGCTCTCGCTCTGGGGCCGCGCCGTAGTGGTCGACACCGACTCGTTGGGCGAGTCGCTCGCGCCACTCTCCGGCTCGACGATGGTCGTCGACTTCTTTGCCGACTGGATGGCCGATGAGATGCTCGAGATGGGAGCCGATCCGGTGTTGGTGGAGCCGACAGTGGGCCACCTGCTCGACTCCTCGCTGGTGGGTCAGGCACTCGACCGTCTGGTGGGGGACATCGTCGCCGCCGCGTCGTCCCCGGAGCCCGGCGGGTCGACCATCGACATGTCGACCGTGGTTGCTCCGGCCATCCCCGAGGTCACCGTGGGGTTGACCGAGCTCGGGTATCCGGTTTCCCAAGACGAGGTGACCGGGATCGTCGAGGGTCTCGATCCGCTGGTGATCCGCCAGCCGGGCTCGGCTGCTCTCGTTGGCCCCCACTCGCCGACCGCAGCCCGTCTCGGCACCGCGGCGTTTCTCGCTTTGCTGGCCCTCATCGGCTTCGGTTATGGGTTCGTCGCCCTCTCTCGTGACCGCGTCGCCGCTTTCCGGACGCTCTTCAACAGAGTCGCCGTCGGCGCCCTCAGCTTTGCCCTGTTCCTCCGGTTGGGGTCGTGGGTGCTCGACCCCAGAGGCGGGCGCGCCCCGGTTCGGGAGAGCCTCTCCAGCCTGGCTGGATCGAGCTGGCTGGTCCCACTGGAGATCGCGCTCGTCGCCGCAGTCGTGTCTGCAGGCGCCTACCTGGCCCGGAGGCTGGTCAAACGGCGGGAAGGGTCCCTGAAAGAATACGGGCCAACCACACCCCGAGAAGAGCGAGCGAGGTCGCTATCAGCATCACGTTGAGGACTCGGTTGCTCACCGGATTGGCCCGGCCGGCACGATGCAGCAGGTACCAGACCCAGACGGCGACAAGCTGGAGCGCGATCAGGGGAGCTAGTGGGTGGAATGTCATCGCCGCCCCGAAGTCTCCGCGCAGGAGCTGGGCGGCCGCGCGTGTCATGCCACAACCTGGGCAAGCCATGCCGGTGCAGATCGCGAACGGGCACAACGTCGGCCCGTCCTCGATCACCGGGGCCAGCGCGAGCAGACCGACGACTGCCAGGGGAGCCGCGATGATCAGCCGGTCACGCCAATGGACTCTCATCACCTCGACAGAATAAGTGGCCCGGGCTCAGCGGGCGATCCACGCGATCAGACGCCCAGCTTGTCCAGGGCCCGGTAGAGATAGGAGGCCGGCGTGATGAACCAGGTGTTGCGCCCCGAGTAATAGAACCGGCCGCTGTGCACCACCTGGGCGTAGACGCTCGGCGGGTCCTCACCCAACAGCATGCCGGCTAGCTCATCTCCGAGCTGACAGGCCAGAGCCACCCCATGACCCGCATAACCCATGGCGTACCACGCACCGTCGATCCTGCCGATATGGGGGATGAGATCGAAGGGGACACCGAGCTTTCCTCCCCAGACGTGGGAGATGGCCACGTCCTCGAGCTCGGGCCAATAGCCGACCAGAGCCGACCTGAGGTCCTCGGCCGATTCGGCCAGATCGAGGTCGGTGTGCAGGCTGCGACGTCCCCCGAGGAGGATCCGGTCGTCGTGGGTGCGACGCATGTAGTGGAGGAGGCGACGTCGGGTGTATGTCATCGCCGATCCGGGAAAGATCGACTCCGCCCTCTCCCGGCCCAGCGACTCGGTGACGACGATGTACGAGCCGACAGGCACGATGAGACGCGCCAGCTCCTTGCTGGGCCTACGGGTGGTGTACCCGTTGGTGGCGAGGATGACGTCACCCGCCCGGATCACCCCTTTGGGCGTGGTGACCTCGAACCCATTGGCGGTCTTCTCGAGTGAGGTTGCCTCGCAGTGGTCGACCAGCACCGCACCCTCCCGCTTCACCTCCCGGGCCAGACCGAACACCAGACGGGCGGGATGGACACCGAACCCCTCCGGCTCGTAGAGGGCGACGTTGAAATGATCTCCCCCGACGATCGTGTGGATCTCGCGTGCATCGATCACCTGCCACCCCACCCCGAACTTCTGCTTGTACCACTCCACGGTGCGGTCGAACTGCTTGAGCCGCTTCGACCCACGGCCCAGGGCGGCCATGCCTCCGTCGTGGGTCAGCGCATTCACGCCTGGTCTCGTCGCCAGGTCGCGGACGAGCTCTACCGACCGCACCGTCGAGACCCACATCTCGTGGCCGATCGTCGGGCCGTACATCGCGTAGACGGTGTCGACACCGGCTTTGACGTCCGGGGACACCATCCCGCCATTGATCGACGACGCCCCTCCGGCGATCTCACCCGAGTCGACGATGGTGACCGACTTCCCCGATGCGGCGAGACGAAGAGCGGCGGAGAGGCCGGTCAGACCGGAGCCCACCACCAGATAGTCGGTCTCGGTGGGGAGCTCGGATGTGAGACCTTCTGGCCGGGGGTGGTCATCCACCCAGAAGGGGGTCTGCTTCACAACGTGCGGAGCCCCGTATCGAACAGAGCGCCCATCTCGCTCACCTGCGCGGTGGTCATCGTGAGCGGTGGCGAGACCTGAAGACTCCCACCTCCCATGGCACGGGTGAGGACACCGGCCTCACGACACGCGGTGGCGGCGCGGGCGGGCAGTGAGTCGTCCTCGCCAACCTCTAGTTGGACCGCGGCCAGAGCCCCCACCCCTCTCCGCACGCCGGCCACAACGTCGAGCTCCTCCAGGGGGACCAGGGCGTCGTAGATCTCGTCCTCGAGGGCAGCCGCCCGGTCGAGGAGCCCTTCGCGCTCGATGATGTCCATCACCTTCAATCCGGCAGCGCAAGCAGTGGAGTGACCCGAGTAGGTATAGCCGTGCCGGAAGATGAGACCCGGTGTGTCGAAGAATGGCTCTGCGATGTGGGGAGCGGCGATCACCCCTCCCAGGGGCGCGTACCCGCAGGTGACTCCCTTGGCGAAGGTGATCAGGTCGGGTTCGAGGCCGAACTTGTTGGCGGCGAACCAATCCCCGACCCGTCCGAACCCGGTGATCACCTCGTCGGAGATGTAGAGGCCCCCGGCCTGCCGCACCGCCTCCCTGACCGTGGTCAGATACTCGGGGGGGACGGGCCGGACGCCCCCTGCCCCGATCACGGCTTCGACGAAGATGCCGGCGATTCGGTCGGCGCCGGCATGGTCGATCGCCTTCTGCACCGCCTCCGCGTCGTCGTAGGGGACCGTCACCACGTCGGCCACCATGTCACCGCCGTATCCGATGCGGTTGGGCTCCATGCCCCCGAGGGCGGTGCCGTAGGTGTGCATCCCGTGATAGGCCCACTCCCGAGTAATGAAGACGGTTCGATCGGGCTCACCGATGGCGTTGAAGTATCGACGTGCCAGCTTGGCTGCGGTGTCGATGGCGTCCGATCCCCCGGAGCCGAAGAAGACCTTGGAGTCGGGGTCGGGTGACACCGCGGCGATCTGCGCGGCCAGCTGCAACGTTGGCCGTGTCGCGTAGTCGACGAAGGTGTGGAAGGCGGGCAGCTTCCGGGCCTGCTCGTCCATGGCGTCGATGATCTCGTCGCGCCCGTAGCCGACGTTCATGTACCACAGCGATGCCGCCGCATCCAGGTACTTGTTGCCCTCTTCGTCGTAAACGTAGATTCCCTCGCCACGATCGACGATGAACGGCGCGTGCCGCACCTTGCTCATGTCGGCGAAGGGGTGCCAGAAAGATCCCATGCGCCGGAGGCTAGTTCTGGCTCGAGTGGTCTGCTTCAGGTGGCTCGGGCGGTCTGTTTCATGTGATCGTTGTGCAATGGAGTGCCGCCACGGCATCTCCCGGCCCCACCGATCATCCCCCAGATCCGTTGTGCAGCGCAGTACCGCTAGGGGATCTCTCGGCCCGATCGATCCGCCAGACCGGCGAGAAACCGGCTCACCTCACCAGGAGTGCGGAGACGGTGCACGGTGGCGTGGCGCCAACTGCCGTCGGTCATCGCCGTCTCATACTTGGCGCGCACACCCTCGAACCTGGTCCAAGCCCACACGACTATGTTCTGGTAGGGGTCGCGCTTGTAGAGGTTGCTCAATGGCTCACGGAG
>Ga0256867_10000448_pt1 | contig 16359 bp, 15 predicted proteins | sample RVTome_15_FD_185939 | JGI IMG/M metagenome (GOLD analysis project Ga0256867, IMG submission 185939) | Soil microbial communities from uranium-contaminated site in the Upper Colorado River Basin, Wyoming, United States - RVT150D86 (HiSeq) ... | reverse complement strand
CCGCGTCGCGACGGCCGACAGGAAGGCGTTGACTCGATCGAGGCTCTGCTCGTTCACGCGAGCTATCATGCCCGACCGCGGGCGACGCGGCCAGTGGGGGTTGCATCGGAACGCTCCACCCGATCCTCCCGATAGGCTGCACGCATGACGGGGCGTTCCGGCACAACACCTCCCACGCCGCTCGCCGGCCTGCGAATCCTTGATCTCTCTCGCGTGCTCGCAGGTCCGCTCGCGACGATGATGCTCGGCGACCTCGGAGCCGACGTGATCAAGGTCGAGCGCCCCGGAGACGGTGACGACACCCGCGGATGGGGCCCGCCGTTCGCCGGTGACGACGCCGCGTACTTCCTGTCGCTCAATCGGAACAAGCGCTCCGTCGCGCTCGACCTGAGATCGGCCGCCGGGGTCGACCGCGTCCGCGGGCTGGCATCGGAAGCCGACGTGTTGATCGAGAACTTCCGGCCCGGCTTGATGCGGGAGCTTGGTCTGGCGCTCGAGGACCTGCGCGGGGCGAACGCGCGCCTGGTGACGTGCTCCCTGACCGCCTTCGGCGACGACCCCGAGAGCGCCACCCGCCCCGGATACGACATCATCGTCCAGGCGCTCAGCGGCCTCATGAGCGTGACCGGCGAGCCCGGCGGGGAGCCGGTGAAGGCGGGCGTCGCGCTCCTCGACGTGGTGACCGGGCTGCAGGCGGCGATCGGCATCCTGGCCGCGCTCGCCGAGCGTGACCGGACCGGTGTGGGGCGCCACGTGAGCGTGGCACTGTTCGACGCCAGCGTCGCCGCGATGGTGAACCAGGCAGCCAACACCTTGATCGGCGGCATCGTGCCGACGCCGCTGGGCACGCAGCATCCCAACATCGTGCCGTACCAGGCCTTCCAAGCCTCGGATCGCCCGTTCATCCTCGCCGCGGGCAACGACCGGCTGTTCCGGCGCTCGTGCGAGGTCATCGGACATCCCCGGTGGGGCGAGGACGCGAGGTTCCTGACGAACCGGGATCGCGTGGCGAACAGGTCGGAGCTCGTCTCGCGGCTCGCGGCGGTGTTCGCGACCCGCTCCGCCGCGGAGTGGCTGGCAGCGTTCGAGGGCGCGGCCGTGCCCTGCTCACCGATCCGGACGATGGACGAGGTGTTCTCCTCGCCCGAGGGTGCCGCCCTCGTCGACGACGTCGACGACCCGGGCCGCGGCGGATCGTTGCGACTCGTCGCGAACCCACTTCGGTTCGACGGCGAGCGACCCTCGACGAGGCTCCCGCCGCCCTTGCTCGGCGCCGACGACGACGCGGTGTGGGACCCGTGAGCGACGCCGCTCGGCTCGCCGAGGCGTGGGCCGCCGACCTGGCGTCATGGGCCATCCCTCGGCCCATCCTCGATGCGGCCCCGGAATCGCCGTACGGCTTCCCGATCGAGCCCTTCGTGCGCAGAGGCGAACGGACGATCGGGCGGGCCACGCAAGAGGAGCCGACCCCGACGACCCGGCGAGCGACGGAGGCCCTCGGCGACCGCGGCACGGTGTTGGACATCGGCGTGGGCGGCGGTGCCACCAGCCTGCCGCTGGCCGAGCGATGCACGCGGCTGGTGGCGGTCGACGGTCAGGCAGGCATGCTCGATGCGGTCGCCCGACGTGGTGCCGAGCTGGGCATGCCGGTCACTACCGTGCTCGGCCGTTGGCCGGACGTGGCACCGGAGACACCCGAGGCCGATGTCGCCGTCTGCGGTCACGTCGCGTACAACGCCCCGGACCTCGCTTCGTTCCTCACCGCGATGTCCTCGCACGCCCGACGGCGCGCCGTGCTCGAGCTCACCGATCGTCACCCGCTCTCGTGGATGAACGACCTGTGGCTGCGGTTCCACGGGGTGACGCGCCCCGACCGTCCGACCGCGGACGACGCCCACGCGTTGAGCCGGTCCCTGGGCTTCTCGTCGCACCGTGACGACCGGACGGACAGCGGCGACGTCGCGGGAGGCGGGTTCGAGCGGCGCGAAGACGCCGTCGCGCTGGTCAGGCGCAGGCTCTGCCTGCCGGCCGACCGAGACGACGAGATCGCGGACGCGCTCGGGTCGAGGCTCCGCCGACACGACGGTCTCTGGAGCTCCGGACCGAGCGCACAGCCGATCGTCACGCTCTGGTGGGACACAGGTTCGTTGGGGGTCTAGCGGGCCGGCTGGGTGAGCACGACGGTCCCGGACGATCCGAACGTGCCCTGTCCGCCGTCGGGGAACTCGACGTCGAAGGTGGCTGTCGCGCCGTCTTGCGCGGGCAGCCGCAGCCTCAGCATCGGGATCGTGTCGAGGAATCCGCTCAGCTCCTGCGACCCCGCGGGATCGCGGCCCGTCTCCTCGAGACGGAACCGCAGCTCGCCGCCACGGTTCCCCCCGATCGCACGAAGTTCGATGCGCTCGGCCTGCACCTGTGCCGTGGGCTCGTCACACCGCAACTCGCCCCGCAGGGTCGCGGCGCCGGCGCCGTCGATCGGCCCGTCGGTCGCCGCGATGCCGACGTCGATGCGCCAGCTCGCCGCGCAACGCCCGCCGACGAACAGGTCGTGATGGGTGCGAGCGTCGATGCGAACGAGCCACGAACCCTGCCGACCCTCCTCGGGCGTGCCCTCGCCGCCGCTCGGGCGCACGCCCGGGTCGTCGACTCCGGGCGAGAACGGGTCGGTGTTGGCCGCGACGACCGCACCCACGGCCGCGCACACCGCGAACACGAGCACCCACGCCGTGACCTTCACGAACCGCATCGGATCGACCCTATCGCGAGGGAGCGAGGTTCCCAGGGAGCTATCGCGTGCGGCGAGCCACGTAGTCCCGCAACACGAACTCACCCACACGGCGATCGTCCATCAGGAAGACGCGGCCCCTCGTGAGGCGCGCGAGCCGTTCCATGAACCGGGCGAGACCCTCGGATTCCTCGAGCATGAAGATGTTCAGGCGCACGTCGGCCTTCGCCAGGCGCAACCCCTCGGCGAGCGTCAGCTCGATCGTCTCGGGCACGGGCGGCCACGAGAAGAACGCCTCCTCGCCCTCGAGGTGCGCGGTCGGCTCGCCGTCGGTCACCATGACCACCTGCCGCGTCGCGCGTGGGTGTTGCGAGAGGAGTCGTCCCGCGAGCATGAACGCGTGCTGCATGTTCGTGCCGTAGACCCGCTCGAACCCGGGCGCGGTGAGATCCTCGGGCCGTAGCCGTCTGGCGTAGTCGCTGAATCCGACCAGATAGAGCGTGTCGTGCGGGTAGCGGCCCTCGATCAGAGCGTGCAGGGCGAGTGCCATCTTCTTGGCATGGATGAAGTGGCCGCGCAGCGGCATCGAGAACGACAGGTCGATCAGCAGCGCGGTGGCGGTCTCGGTGCGCTGTTCGGCGTCCGCGATCTCGAAGTCGTCGGGCCGAAGCCGTAACGGCTCACCGGGCTCCGTCCGCGTGACGGCATTGAACACGGTGGGCTGCACCGCGAGCTGGCCGTGGTCGCCGAACTCCCACGGTCGCGTGGCGCCCGTGGGCTCGGCGAGTCCTCCGGCGTCACGAGCCTCGTGGCTTCCCTCTCGATCTCGCTGCAGGGCCTCGAAGATCTGCGTGAGCGCACGCTCCCCCAGCTTCCGTGCGCCGCGCGGGGTCACCTCCAGGTGGCCGCGGCGGCGTTGCACGAGCCCCGCCTCCTCGAGCATCCGCTCGATCTGCTTCAGTCGGCGCAGGTCCCGCGCCGCCGTGTCCCCGAGCGTTCGGCGCACCGCGTCCTCATCGACGTCGTCGAGCGAAGCGCCCGCGTAGTCGCCTCGCATCGCGCGGTCGAGCTCTTCGTAGTCGTGCAGGCGCTCCATGGCGTCGACGGCACCCGACATCGGCATGGCCTGCCCATCGCCGAACCCTTGGTCGTACCCCTCGCCCCACCCCATGCCGGGGAACGCCTCACGCAGGTTCGCGCCCAACCGGTCGACCTCGAACGCGAGGTCCATGTCCTGCATCACCTGCTCGGCGAGACGCGCGAGCTCTTCGCGCTGTTCCGGCGAGAGCGATGCCATCAGCGCGCTCATCGCCGCCATGCGCCTTGCCATGTTCTCGAGCAGCTCGTCGAGCGTCTCCGGATCGTCGGGGAACAGATCGCCGTGGCGAGCCATGAAGTCCTCGAACGCCGGCTGCGTGTCTTCCCCCCGCTCGCGCATCTCGATCAGGCCGTTGAGCTCGGAGAGCATGTCCTTGAATCGAGCGAGATCCTCGGGCGTCATGTTCCGCATTCCCTCGGTCATCTGCCGGAAGTAGGAACCCATCACCTGCTCGCGGATGTGTTCCTGCAGCTCGTCGAACATGCGCTGCGCGGTCGGGTCGACGAACCGATACTCCCGGAGCTCGCCGATCTGACCGGGCGCGTCGGGAGGCAGGGCGTCGAGGAAGGCCTCACGCATGCGGGCATCGTCGTCGTCGCGGAAACTCAGCTCCGTGCGCTCGCGCTCGAGGATCTCCTCGAGGCGTTCCCGGACGTCCTCGAGGGGACCCGTCAGGTCGAGCAGTTGCTCCTCGCGCTCCCGCTGCTGTCGCAGACGCCCCCGGAGCGCGTCCATGCCCGAGAAGCGTCCCTGCATGCCCCGGCGCAGCAGGCGCTGCAGCGCGTGGTCGGCCCCTCCGCCCATCAGGATCTCGTCGGCCAGCTCCTCGAGCACCTCGGCCGCCGGCACGTCGGGGCCGAACGGGTCCTGCGTGCCGTCCCACCGGGAGTAGCGGAAGCGCATGCGTTCAGCGTACGCGCGCTCGCACCGAAGGCCGGCGACTCAGCCGATGCCGAGGCCGGTCATCAAGCCTCGGAGGGTCAATCCGAAGCAGATGAAGGCGGCGAACGCGAACGGCAGCCACGGCTGGATCGGCTTCGCACCCGGTTGAGTCTTCTGCAGGTCTCGCGCGAGCGTGTGCGCGATGATCAGGATCACGATCGGTCCGAACCCGTAGACGTAGTGGAGCCACTCGGTCGGCCTGCGCCCGAGCAGCAGCAACACGATGCCGATCAGCGCTTGCAGCCCGGCCGCGACCTGGGCGACCGAGAGCCATCGCCAGTACAGCTCGCCCGGACCCCGCCGCGCGATCCAGGCTCCCAGCGGCCAGAGCCACCCGATCGCGAACAGCGCGACCACCGCGAACCCGACCCAGGTGTGTACCTCCGCCATCGCGCCCGGATATTACGCGGCGCCCGCTCAGGAGGCCTCGGGGCCCGAATACCGCGCGCTGCGGTCGCCGCCGTCCTTGTTGAGTCGGCGGGACAGGTGCAGGCCCTCGAGCGTGAACTCGAGCGCGCTCGCCGCGACGCCCGGGCTCTCCTCCTCGACTCCGAGACGCTCGAGCAGCTTGGCGAGGCCGGGCAGGTCGCCGATCGAACCGAGCAGGTCGCCGGCCGGCGTCAGGTCGCCGGTGTCGACCGCGAGGCCCTCGTCGAACCGCGCCAGCAACGGCGCGAAGTCGTAGCCCGACAGCCGGCGCCGGAACACCTCGAGCTCGGCGGTGCGGACAGCTCGCAGCAGGATCTCGGGCTCACGGCCTTCCTCGATCGTGTCGAACTCGACCCGGCCCTCCGAGCTCATCAGCACCGCGGGAAGGTCGACCACGCGCGGCACCGCTTCGGGCTCTCCGGTTCGCGCGGCTCGGCGGACCGCCGCGGCCTGCAGGGTCTCGAGGTTGCCGATCGAGTACCGCACGCTGATGCCGCTGCGATGGTTCACGTGCTGGGAACGGCGCAGCTCGGCGGTGAGCGCGGCTACGACTTCCTTCATGAAGACCGGCACGCGCACGGGCACGGCGCCGCTCGGGGTCGTGGCCTCTTGGTCCATGATGCGGATCTCTTCACGGAGGGTCTCGGGGTAGTGGGTGCGGACCTGCGTGCCGAAGCGGTCTTTCAACGGGGAGACGATGCGTCCGCGGTGCGTGTAATCGTCGGGGTTCGCGGTCGCGACGAGCAACATGTCGAGCGGGAGCCTGATGCGATACCCGCGGATCTGCACGTCGCGCTCCTCGAGGATGTTGAACAGCGAGACCTGGATGCGTTCGGGGAGGTCGGGGAGCTCGTTGATCGCGACGATGCCGCGGTTCGTCCGCGGGATCAGGCCGTAGTGGATCGTTCCCTCGTCGCCGAGGTAGCGACCCTCGGCCACCTTGATCGGGTCGACGTCGCCGATCAGGTCGCCGACGCTGGTGTCGGGCGTCGCGAGCTTCTCCGCGTACCGATCGTCGCGATGGATCCAGACGAGCGGGGTATCGTCGCCGCGTTCCTCGACGAGCGCGCGACCGTGCGCACTGATCGGCCGGAACGGGTGGTCGTTCGTCTCCGTACCCTCGATCGCGGGCGTGACCTCATCCATCAGCTCCACCAGGGCGCGTACGAGGCGCGTCTTCGCCTGGCCACGCTCCCCGAGCAGGATCAGATCGTGGCCGGCGAGGATGCCGCGTTCGAGCGCCGGCAGCACGGAATCGTCGAAGCCCACGAGCCCTCGGAACATGTCCTCACCGGCGGTGAGCTTCTCGAGCAGGTTCTCGCGGAGCTCCTGCTTCACGGTGCGATCGGGGAAGCCGGACGAACGCAGGGCACCGAGGGTCACCGGAAGGTCCGTCATGACGACCAGGGTAGCCCGGACCGGCGATTAGGCCGACGCCGAGCGGATCAGCTCGTGCTTCGAAGCGCCATGTCAGCGCAGCCGAGCGCCTGCGCGAGCTGCTGCGGCGTGCGACCGTCGTGGTTCTCGTGGTTCGGATCGGCTCCGTGTCCGAGCAGGAGCTGCACGATCGCCCCCTCGCCTCGGGTGCGCAGCGTCGCACACCACAGCGGCGTGTTGCCGTCCACGTCCTCGTCATCGACCGGAGCGCCGTTCGCGAGCAGCAGCTCGGCCACGGCCACCGAGCATCCCTGCGCGGCGTAGTGCAGGGGCGCCTGGCCGTCGTGGTCGTCGATGCGGACGTCGACGCCCGTCTCGACCAGCTCCTGTGCCCGATGGAGGTCACCGAACAGCGCCGCGTAGTGCAGCGGCACTCGGCCCGACACGTCTGCGGGCGGCCGATCGTCAACCAGAGCCATAGGGTCCGTATCGGCGGCGCGGCCCCCGCGCTGAACCGCTATCCCCACCGATCTGTCCCATACCGCTGGTAGCGTCGCCCTCATGGCAGGAGGGGACGACCCGCTCGCCGGGCTGAACGACGCTCAGCGGCAGGCAGCGGAAGCCGTCCGTGGTCCGGTCGCGATCCTCGCGGGCGCCGGCACCGGCAAGACCACGACGATCACCCACCGCATCGCTCACCAGGTGCAGGTCGGCGCGTTCGAGGCGCCGCAGTTGCTCGCGGTCACGTTCACCGAGAAGGCGGCTGGCGAGCTCAAGCGGCGGCTCGCACGGCTCGGCGTCGAAGGCGTCGAGGCGCGCACGTTCCACGCATCGGCCCTGAGGCAGCTCGGCACGCTCTGGCCCAGGCACACCGGGCGCGAGCTCCCTGAGGTGCTCAACGCCAAGGCGCAGATCCTGAACCCGATCGCGAACGGACTTCCCGGCGCGTACCGTTACCTGCCTCGACGCGAGCTCGCCGGCGAGATCGAGTGGGCGAAGAACCGCCTCGTGGGCCCCTCCGGCTACCTCGAGGCGATCGGGGCGGTGGGCCGAACGCCTCCGCTGCCCCCCGACCTGATGCAGCGCACGTTCATGGCCTACGAGCGCACGAAGGGCGACCGCCGCATGGACTTCGAAGACATGCTGCTGATGCTGGTGCGCCTGTTGGGCGACGAACCCGAAGCCGCGCGCCTCGTTCACGACCGGTTCCACGCGTTCACGGTCGACGAGTACCAGGACGTGAATCCGCTGCAACAGGCCGTGCTCGATCGGTGGCTCGGCGGACGCGACGAGCTGTGCGTCGTCGGCGACGACTACCAGACGATCTACACGTTCACAGGCGCCTCCCCCGAGCACCTGCTCTCTTTCCCCGACCGCTACCCCCACGCGACCGTGGTCCGCCTCGAGCAGAACTACCGTTCCTCGCCGCAAGTGCTCACGGTCGCGAACGCGCTCGCCCGGGCGCTGGGCGGGTTCGACAAGTCGCTTCGCGCGACCCGGGCCGACGGCCCGAACCCGACGGCGCGCGCCCTGCCCGATGCCGACGCCGAGGTCGCGTTCGTCGTCGGAGAGACGCGCCGACTACACGACGCCGGGGTGTCGTGGGAGCAGATCGCCGTGCTCTACCGCATCAACGCTCGGTCCGAGGCCTACGAGGAAGCCTTCGCCGCAGCAGGTGTGCCCTATCAGGTGCGAGACGGGTCCTTCCTGCGCCGGCCCGGCCCGCGCGGCGTGATCGCGCGGATGCGCCGGGCCGGGGGCGGCCACCTCGGCGTCGCCGAGGCGGTCGCGGCGATCACCGACCAGATCGGGTACGTGCCCGACGGCGTCGGCGACGACGCCGGAGAGGAGGAAGCCACACGCCAGGCCGACCTCGGGCGCCTGCGCGCGATCGCCGCCGAGTACGCCGACGCGGCCGGTGGCGAAGCGAGCATCGGCGGGTTCCTCACCGAGCTCGAGCACCGGTTCGCGGCCGAGAGGGAAGGGCGCGGCGTGCAGCTCATGACGTTCCACCGGGCGAAAGGGCTCGAGTTCGACGCGGTGTTCATCCCTCGGCTGCTCGACGGCGAGCTTCCCTACCGGGCCCGCAAGTCCGAGGCCGACCCGGACGAGGAGAGACGGCTGCTGTACGTGGGCATCACACGCGCGCGCGAGCACCTGTTCCTGTCGTGGCCGCGAGAACCTCGCACGGCGCCGAGTCTGTTCCTCCGGGAGATCGGCGTGGTGAAGACCGAGGCGCTCAGGCCGTCGCCGGCCGCACGAGCGAAGCGAGTGCCCGTCACGGTCAGGGGCGGCGGCGCACCGCTCTTCGACCGGCTGAAGGAGTGGCGCCGCTCTCGCGCCTCGACCGACGGCGTGCCCGCGTACGTGGTCTTCCACGACGCGACGCTCGCCGAGATCGCCGAGCGGAAGCCGAGAGACTGGGCCGATCTGGCCGGCGTGCCGGGCGTCGGGCCCGCCAAGCTCGATCGCTACGGCGACGAGGTGCTCGCGATCGTGGGCGCAGGCTAGTCCGCTCTGGACTAGCTGCCCAGGATGCGGGAGGCGAAGACGGCACCTGCCACGAGCGGCACGGCGATCGACAGCAACCTGAGCGCCCCCTCGGGGGCGGCCCGCAGCGAACCCGCGTCGAGCGACTCACGGGCGCCGTCGTCGAGCTCGAGCTCCCCGTGAACCCCGACGACGTGTCGCCGCAGCCGGCGGACGGGCGTCGACAGCACTCGTTGCGCCGCACTCAACACGGCACACGCAGCCGCCGCGACGACCGCGGCGACGCTCAACGACCCGGTCTGGGCGAAGTAGGCGGTCAACACGGGGAACCCGCCCCAGGCGAGGGCGAACCACCGATCGGAATGGAACGCGCCCCCGAACAGCTCGAGGTTGTACGCCACGACCAGGAACACCCCCGCGGCGATGAAGACTCCGATCCACGGCGAGACCTGGACCATGCCGTCGATGCCGAGCGCGGCCGCCCCCGCGAGCGCGGCGACGGCGACGCCGACGAGTACGCCGCCCGCGATGCGAGTGCCGAGCGGCCTGCCGTTCAGCTCGTCGAGCGCGTGCGCGGCGAGCCCCATCGCGAGGAAGAAAGCCAGCGCGGTCTCGCCCAGCCATCGCAGGTTCACGTCTGGAGCGAGCGACGCGCCGATCACGACGTAGGACAGGTGCCAGACGGTGTAGGGGGGATGCAGCAGGGTCCACCAGTCGCGCCATCCGCCGGGAGCGAGCGCGTAGAACGCGGGGCGCTCGGGACCGGTCCGCTCACCCACCGCGCCGTCCCTCCTTGACGCCCCAGATCACGACGGCCGCCCCGAACGTCAGCTCACGGGATCGCACGTGACGGATCCCCGCTTCCTGCCACCATCGCACCTGTTCGGGAAGCGGCGCTCGCGCCTCGAGCCGGCTGATGCTCGGGCCGAGGAACACCCCCGTGCGCCGCCACTGCGGCGAGACGAACGACCCGAGCACAGGAAGCACACCCCGGGTGTACGCGTACCACCCCGCTCGCAGCAGCGGTCGCTGCGGCACGTTGAACTCGAGCGAGGCGATCGCGCCCCCGGGCCGCACCACCCGTGCCAGCTCACGCAGCGTCGCGGACGGATCGTCGACGTAGCGCACGAGGTACGTGAACGTGAGGGCGTCGAACGCGCCGTCCGGGAACGGCAAGGCCTCGGCGCGGCCGAGCACCGGGACGATCCGCTCGGCCAGACCTGCTTCCTCATCGGCCGGCAACCCCGCTCGCAGCATCCGCTCGCTGGGGTCGAGCGAGACGACGTTGACGCGGAGCCTCGCCGCGAGCTCGCGGGAGACCAGCCCGGTGCCGGCGGCCACGTCGAGCACCAGCGACCCCGGCACCGCACCGAGCTTGGCGACCATGAAGCGGCGCCAGCGCGGATCCTGCCCGAACGAGAGCACCGACCCCGCCCACGAATACTGCGGTGCGATGCCCGTGAACAGCTCCGGGGCGGCGTCGCGATCGGAGGCCACCGATCAGCTCCCGAAGCCGAGCAGCGCCGGCACGTCGGCGAGGGAATCCACGACCGCATCGGGCGAGCCGCGATCGACGTCGTCGGGCCGGAACTTCCCCGTGCGCACGAGCACGCCGACGATGCCCACGGCCTGCGCGCCCCCAACATCGTTCACGACGTCGTCCCCGACCATCGCGGCGCGGCCCGGATCCACATCGAGCTCCCCGAGTGCCGTCTCGAAGTACGTCGCCACGGGCTTCCCGCACACCACCGGCGTCAAACCGGATGCGGCCTCCAAAGCTGCGACGAACGCGCCGCCGTCCAGTTGCAGCCCTTCCGTCGTGCGCCAGTAGAGGTTCCGGTGCATCGCGACGAAGGCAGCTCCTTCGTTCAACCGTCGGAACACACGGTTCATCGTGTCGTAGGAGAAGTCGTCGCACCCGCCGCCGACCACCACGACCTCGGCGTCGTCGACACCCACGACATCGACGTCGGCCAGATCGGGGCCGGGATCACCATCGCTCAGCACGAACACCTTCGCCCCGGGGTGCCGGGTCTGAAGGTGAGCCGCGGTGGCCGTGACCGCCGTGACGATCTCGTCGGGCGTGAAGTCGAATCCGGCTTCGCGCAGCGTCTCGGCGAGCCCCGAGCGCGTATGCGTCGTGGTGTTGGTGAGCAGCCGTAACGGGGCGCCCGCGGCTCGGAGCGCGGCGACCGCTTCGACCGATCCAGGCAGTGCGATCCACGACGTGACCAGCACCCCGTCGATGTCGAGCAGCACGGCGTCGACGTCGAGCGCAGGGGTCATGCGCGAAGTCTGCCACGAGCGGGAGGCCGCCCGCCCTACAGGCGGATGCCGGCACGCTTCCGAGCTTCGGCGAGATCGGATCCAGGGTCGATGCCGCGGCGGCGCAGCATGTGGTCCGTGTAGGGGGCGATGAACCGGTACTTCGCGGGGAGCAGCGGTCGCACCGCCCTGATCGCCGGGAACGACGCCCGCATCGCCTTCTGCTTCCAGGGCCCGAGCGGCAACCCGTACATCTCGCGGACCCCGGCAGGGAGCGTGCCGTACGCGAGCCGGGAAACGCCCCGCAGCACCGGCCGCCACTGGGCTTCCTTGGGAGGATCGAAGAACAGGTCGAGTACGCGCCGAGCGCCCTCGGTCACCTGCAGATCGCCTCGGTGCTGGAACGCGCCGAGCCAGGCTCGCAGCTCCTGCCACGTCGGAGGGATGGAGTCGCGAGGAACGAGACACAACTCGGCGGCGAGCTTCTGCTCCTCGTGGAAGCGCTGCCGGCCGGCGTCGTCGAGCTCACCGACGGTGAGCCGCTCGAACACGATCGCCGAGTCCACGAGGCACGCGTGCACGAACAGCAGCAGCTCGGGATCGAGGGCGTCGTAGCGCTTGCCGGTCACCGGGTCCACGCCGTTGATGCGCGTGTGCACCTCGTTGATCTTCTCGGCGGCGGCGTGCGCCTCGGCCTTCGTGCCGAAGGTCATCGTGTAGGTCAGGATCAGCGTGCGCTGGAGGCGCTTCCACGGGTTCCGCTCGTACATCCCAGTCTGATTCGCCCCGGCGACGACGAGCGGGTGAGCGGCCTGCATCAGCAGGGCTCGCGCGCCGCCGAACAGCACCGTGACCTCGCGATGCACGCGCCACGAAACGCTGCCCGGGCCGAAGTAGCCATCGTCGATGGTCATCCCGGCTCGAGGGTACGCACTCGGTGAGAGATCCGTGCGGGGGCGGCTGGACTTGCGCACGGCCGGATGGGACTATCGCGCCCCGCACAGTCATCCTTCCCCAGCATGATCGTCCTTCTGACCGTTGTCCTCATCGGCCTCGTCGCCGGATCGGTGACCGGCGGCAGCGTGCGAAACTTCGAGCGGGTCCAGGTGCATTGGTGGGGAGCGGCGATCGCCGGTCTCGCTCTGCAGGTGGCCCCGCTCCGCCGATGGCTCGGCGACGACGTCGCCATCGCAGCCCTGGTGGCGAGCTACGTGCTGCTGATCTCGTTCGTCTGGGTGAACCGGCGACTGCCCGCGGGCCCTCTGTTGCTCGTGGGCCTCGCGCTCAACGCACTCGTGATCGCCGCCAACGAAGGCATGCCGGTCAGTGGCGCCGCGATCCGGGCGACCGGGAGCTCGAGCGACCTGCTCCCGTCGATGGTCGACGACGGCAAGCACCACCTGATGTCGTCGTCCGACGTGCTGACGCCGCTCGCCGACGTGATCGGGCTACCGCCGCCGATCGCGACCGTGCTATCGGTCGGGGACGTCTTCCTCTACGTGGGGATCGTCGTGTTCACGGTGATCGTCATGCGGGGACGCTTCGCCGAGAACCGTCGGCCTCCGGCGTGGATCCAGATGTACCGGGGGAAGCACCTGCCCCGGGAACGCCGTCTGCCCCGCCGGTCACGGACTGAAACGGGGCCTCGCCTTGCAGGAGCGAGCTCGGGAACTTCACCGTGATCGTCGTGCCCTCGCCCGGGGCGCTTTCCACCCCGAACGTGCCACCACCGACCTGAGCACGCTCTCTCATCATCGCCATGCCGAAGTGCCCTTCGGGCCCCGGAGCCTCGGTATCGAAGCCGACGCCGTTGTCCCGGAGTTCGAGCACGATGGACTCATCCTGCTCGTGCACTCCGATCCAGAAGTCCGCCGCCTGAGAGTGCTTCAGGGAGTTCATCACCGCCTCGCGGGCTATGTGGAAGATCAGGAGCGCGATCGGCGCCGGCAGCGGCATCTCGTCGATGTCGCGGTGGTAGATCACGTCGGCGTCGCGCCCGACTTCGTCGGTGAAGGACTCGAGTGCCTCGGCCAAACCCTTGGCCCCCAACGGGGATCGGTGCAGGTCGCGGATGAGCGCCCGGATGCGGTCGGAGGTCTCCTGCTTCGATTCCCTGATCTTCTCGAGCTGTCCCCGAACGGCAGGGATGTCGTTCTTCTCGAGCAGCTTGCGCGCAACGTCGACCTGGATCGAGAGCCTGAAGAGCACCTGCGCGAGGTCGTCATGGAGGTAGCCGGCGATGGCGAGCCGCTCGTCGGCGCGCTCCTCCGCCATGGCGTTCGAGAGCGTCTTCAGCACCTGCTCCCGTTCCTGCAGCTCCTGGTGAGCCTCCTCGAGTGCCTGCGACCGGAAGAACATCTGCCTCGCTAGCAGCGACGGGGCGAGGAAGGCGGGGATTGACCAGAATCCAATGTCATCCGCGAAGATGGCGACGATGAGGCCGAGCACACCCAACCCCAGGTAGCTCACCAGGAACTCGCTCAGTCGCCCGATCCGTAGCTCTCGAATCACGGCCAGAGGCGGCAGGCCAACTCGAAGACTAGTGAACACGGTCACCATCGCGGTGTTGACGCCATAGTCCGCGATCGCAGCCACCATGGCTGGAACGACGAGTGTCCAAGTTGGTGTGGCGTCGATCCCATCCGGTCCCGCGAGCAAGTGGAAGACCGAACTTGCAGCGAACACCGAAAGGCTGACCTGGCATCTGTTGAAGAGCGCCCTGAGGAAGGTGACTTCTCTCCGCAACTCACGGGGATCGAACGAGCCCACTAGGGCGGCCGCAGCGGCCGCGGCAGGAGCGAACAGAATCCCAACAGTCATCAGCAAGGGAAAGCCCAGGCTGAGATGGACTCCTCGCCACGCTGGGACTGGCAGGAGCTCCACGGCCGCGATAAGGAGGACCCAAAGGATGAGTTCCACTTCGAGGGCGGGGGGATCCCTCACGAGGACGGAGGGATCCCTTACGAGCAAGGCACTCAGTAGCGCGAGTGTGGGGATGATGACACCCAACTGGAATGCGAGCAGGAGTCGCTCGCGAAACGCTTCAGCCCCGGTGGTACTTCGACGGTCGGTCACTTGGTCATCTTCGGCCCTGAGTGGCCCGTTTGAAAGTAGGGCGCCTAGTGAGGATGGTAGCTACGTCGAATGCAGTAGCGTCAACTCCCTGTTGTCCCCCATGCGGGGGTCCCCCGATAGTTTGCGTTGTCCCCCAGATGGGGGGAGAATCCCGATCAGCGGGTACCGTGCCGTCGGAGAAGGAGTGGGTCATGAACATCGCACGTCGAGTCGCTATCGCTCTTGGCTCTCTGCTCGCCATCGCCCTTGCCGGTGGCGCGCACTGGAAGGCCTGACCAGAGGCACACACTGTTAGAGACCCCGGACTACGGTCCGGGGTCTTTGTCTTTGGGTTCACCCGGGATGTAGGCGTGAACTGTCGTTCCGCGGCCTAGGTCAGTTTGAATGTCAACACTGCCGCTCGCTGCCTTCACGCGCTCTGATATCAGGCTGAGACCAAAATGAAGGTCCGAGTCCACTTCCCTGGGGTCGAAACCGACCCCATCATCGGCCACCGTCAGCTCAAGGCATCCCCGCACGTCTCGCACCTCAACCCTGATCTCGGAGGCCCTGGCATGCTTTGCGGCATTGCTCATCGCCTCGCGCGCAAGCTGGTAGCAGAGCAATTCTGCGGCATCGCTCCCTGAGACAGGCCCAACGCTGACAACGAAGCGAGGCGCACCCGCCGACTCCAGACGTTGGGCGACCAGTCGAATGCTGCTCTCGAGCCCGCCAGGACCTAACTTGGCGGTGCGGAGCCCTCGGACCACATCTCGTATCGCTGCCTGAGCCATCTCGGTGGCATCGAGCAGTTCCGGGAGATCGTCATCCAGGCTCAAGAGCCTGCCCGCGTTCAAGTCCTGGCGAAGCACCTGGCCCATCAGATGAACCTTGAATAGAGGGGGCAGGACCTCGTCGTGGAGCTCACCCGCGAGCACCTGCCTTTCGTCATGCCGCTCTTGCGCCAAGGAGTTGGTAGCAGACCTCAAGGCCCTGAACTGCTGATCCGAGTCTCGCCGGAGTTGTAGGACCTGGCGACTCTGTTCGAACACTCCCTTCGCCAGCGCCAACGGAACGATGAACGCCACGAAGCCTCGAAGCCCCATTGACTCGGTGGCCTCCGCCAGGAGCACACTCATGAGTCCATAGGCCAGGTACATGAGCACGAACAGCGTTCTCGGCCCCAGCTGCAGCTGCTGAAGCGAAGTCGCGACCGAGGTGTCGCCGCGGAACGAGCTCATCAAGGCCACGAGCAGGTAGTTCACGGCTATGTCTGTAGCCAGCGCCAGAAGTCCCGCCGCCAGCGAACCCGGCCATTCTCCGAGCTGGCCGCCCACAGCCAGGAACACGAAGGATCCAGCCATCACACTCAAAGCCGTTTGCCCACGGTTGCAGATCGCTCTGTGGAAGCCGATTTCGCGTCGCCATTCCCGTGGGTCTACATACGCCACGAGTGCCACGGCACCTCCGACCCCGGGGCCGAATACCAGGCCAGCAGCGAGGAGAATGGGCATATCGAGCGATAGGGCGTTTGTTGAATCGGAACGCACAGATAGAGCCCCTGCTAACGCGGCGGCTGACCCAAACGCGACCAACTCGGCCCAGGATGCACTGGGGGGGCGGACTGCCGCTCCCAGGCAGAGGGCGGCAGCAGCCAACAGGAAGACCGCCAACGCGAAAAGGCGGAATCGCAAGGACTCACGCCCCTGCCTATCAGCGATTCGAGTCCCCCTGATAGCCGCGCCATCAGACACCTCAAGCTCCTCCCCTCGAGCTCGATCCCGCTTCCCCGGCCCGTGAGCTTTCTACCCGGCGGGAGTGACAGGGCACAAGCGGAGTGACAAGAGTTGTCCACAGAATCTGTCGGGCGGCTACCATCCAGGCCATGACGCCCCGACTACGGCTCTGGGTTGATCCGGGATGCCCGTGGGCGTGGCAGACGGCTCGTTGGCTCAGAGACCTCCGGGACCGCGGGACG
>Ga0256867_10000447_pt1 | contig 16384 bp, 14 predicted proteins | sample RVTome_15_FD_185939 | JGI IMG/M metagenome (GOLD analysis project Ga0256867, IMG submission 185939) | Soil microbial communities from uranium-contaminated site in the Upper Colorado River Basin, Wyoming, United States - RVT150D86 (HiSeq) ... | reverse complement strand
CCATCGAGAAGCACATAAATTCGATCTTCACCAAGCTCGACTTGCTGCCGGAGAAGGAGACGAACCGAAGGGTGGCGGCAGTGCTCATGTTCCTGTCCGAGGACAACCGGTGACCGTTGGGGTTCTAATCGTCGACGACCAGGAGGCGTTCCGCTCGGCAGCGCGAATGGTGGTCGCGCTCACCGACGGCTTCGAGGTGGTGGGTGAGGCCGCCAACGGTGCGGACGGCATCGAGCTCGTTGAGACGTTGCAGCCGGATTTGGTCTTGATCGACATCAACATGCCGGGATTGGATGGGCTGGAAGCCACCCGTCGCATCGTCGACGCTCACCCTGAGACCCGAGTGATCGTCTTCTCCACTTATGAGCCCACCGAGTACGACTCCCGTGCCAGGAACGCAGGTGCCATCGCCTTTGTGCCCAAGTCCGACTTCGACCCGTCGGTCCTGGCCGCTACCTGGGAGTCAGCCGTCTGACGGGGATCTCGCCGGAGATAACTGTCTGCCGGCCCTTCTCCGAGCTGACCCGGAATACGCCTCCGACTGCGGCGAGACGGTCGGCCATGTTCTCCAACCCCGACCCCGGATTGCTGTGGTCGAGGTCGAAGCCGGGGCCGGCATCGGTCACCGAGAAGCTGAGATGACCGCCCTCATCCGAGAGCTCAATTCGGATCGGGGCATCTGCGTGCTTCACGGCGTTGGTGACAGCTTCGGAGATGTCGAAGTAGACCGCCGCCTCCACATCAGAAGGATAACGTCCGATCCCATCACGCTCGATGTGGACCTCCACCGGAGTCGCACGGGCAAGTGCTGAAATAGCCGCTCCCAGACCATCGCTCACGAGAATTGGCGGGTAGATCCCCTTGGCCAACGACTGGACATCGTCGAGAGCTGTCTGCGCCTCAGCCGTCAGTCCCTCGAGCAGTGTCGTCAACTCGACGGCCCGTTGCTGCGCTGACAATTGGGCAGCGACACCAAGCTTCACCTTGAGGGCCACGATGTACTGCTCGGCACCTTCGTGCAACTCGCGCTCCAAACGTCGTCGCTCCTGGTCCTGGGCTCCGACGAGGCGAGCACGAGACTGTTCCAATTCAAGGGCCTTGGCGGCGAGCGAGTCGTTGAGCCTCTTGTAACCGAGAACCGCGCCAGCGGATCCGGCAAGGTCTGAAACGAGGGCCCTCTCCTGTCTGGAGAGGGCACTCCCCTTCGCTTTCATCACCTCGAGAATGCCCACTGTCTCTTCGTCGTGGGAGACCACGAAGCTGGTCTCCTCGTCGAGGCTGGGCTGTGCAAGCGGGGAGACATCACCCTCCGACGAGGCCGCCACCCGCATCGATCCAACTTCTCCGACCCATACTCTGGCCTCATCTGCACCGGTTCCATTTCGAAGCAGGTTGGCGATACGTTGCAGAAGATCATCGCCTTCTTCGGCTGATGACAACCGGCCGGTCATCTCGGAGAGCACTTCATAGGGTGTGGCGCGATTGCCATAGACCAGTCGGTTGGCCCATCTCTGTGCGCGCAGACGTACCGGCTCGAACGCAACCGCCACCAGCCCGGTGGCGGCAATAGGCAGGAGGAACTCCCCTGAGTCGCCGCCGAGCCTCTGGCCGATGCCTACGACGATCAGGGCATACGTCAGTGTGATGAATGCGGCGAGTATCGCGAAGACGACACTGCGACTGATGACGACGTCGATCTCATAGAGCCGGTACTTGCCGATTGCGATGCCATAGGAGGTGATCATCGAGACCAACGCGACCAGGAAGGGCCATCGCGGGTCTTCTCCGGTGGTCATCCCGTAGATGATCGAGTAGGCGATCACGGCCACGGCAACCGCTCCTCCCCACATCACCCAGCGGAATTGCTGCTGTTCAATACCCGTGCTGCGGTGGAATCGCACGACCATGGCGGTGAGACCCACCAACATCATTGCCAGCTCCAGCATGAAGCCGATGGTGAGGACGGGGCCGGTTTGCCCCAACATGTCTGAAGTCCCTTGGACTGTCCCATATGGCACGGTACTGGTCGGTCTGCTCAACCAGATTTGACCCACGGATGAGATGGCGACGGCGAGAATCGATGCCCATATCGCCCATCGCCACCGGGACGACGGGGGTTTTCCGTCGGGGAACAACAGGAGACCCAGGTTCAAGGGGAGAATGGAGGGGGCGTAGAACCAGATCACCAACATCGCCGCTGTGGCGAAGCCCCGGGACACCTCGAAAGGCGACAGCCGATAGATCTGTTCGATGGAGAAACCGAGACTGTCAGCCCAGCCAAACAGCCACGCATTCGCAGCCACGAAAAGACCACCGAAGAGCGCAGTCCAGGCAGTCACCCAAATCGCGGCGTTGCGGGGCTGTTTCGGCAGGACCAGCCAGGTGATGGTTCCGAAACCGATGGCGGCGGCAGCATTGTGGATGATCCATTCCCTGAACAGGGCCTCGGTCAGGCCGTTGGCTGCGAACCACCAGATCCCGAGTGCTGACCCGACGACACCGATTGCCGCCATGACACGTCCGACGATCACCCGGGTACGGTCCGACACGTCCCTCATACTGCTGCCACCTGCCTGACGGGAATCCGCCCCATAACCCTCGTCCCGTGGCCGGGAGACGCCGCCACTTCAAACGCTCCGTTCAAGGCGTCGAGACGGTCGGCCATGTTCTGCAGACCTGACCCGGAGGAAGGCTGTGTCAGGTCAAAGCCGATTCCGTCGTCGCGTACCTCGAACTCGAGGTAAGCGTCGTCATTGGTCACCGTCACCAGGACCGACTTGGCGCGGGCATGCTTCAGTGCGTTTTGGACTGCTTCGAGAACACAAAAGTAGACGGTCGCCTCGATCTCCCGTGGCTGACGACGGATCCCTGCCGCCTGCACGGTCACCGGTAGCGGAGCGCGACGCAATTGAGCGGTCAGAGCCGCGGCCAGCCCTTCCGACTCGAGAAGGGGCGGATAGATACCCCGGGCGAGATTGCGCAGCGACTCGATGGTGAGGTCGGCCTCAGAACGAACGGTCTCCAGGATCTCCCGCACTTCGGCGAGTTCCTGCTTTTGGGCGATGGTCGCACCCAGGCCGACTTTGATCTTGAGAGCGACCAGACGCTGCTGTGCCCCGTCGTGCAGGTCGCGTTCGAGCATCTGCCGGGTCTGGTCCTGAACCGCCACGACCCGCCGCCGGGATTCCCGCAACTCATCTACTCGCGTGCGAAGGTCGTCGGTGAGTTGCAGATTGCGAAGGGCGAGACCCAAACCAGCAGCCACCTGGTCGAGCAGCATCCGGTCCGTCGGCGGAAAGGGCTGGCCAGCGGGCAACTCGAGAGCGACCAGACCCAGTCGCTCGCCATCGTGGATCACCTCGGCGGTTTGGTCGGCTCGCGGGATGGGTGAGTCGTGCGCGACTCTGTCGTCGGTAGCGGTATCAGGAAAGGCTGCGATTCGATGGAATCCCTGTCTTCGCACCACCCAGATCGAAGCTGCACTCGCCGTCGTGCCCTCGGTGAGCATTCGAGCCACCTGGCCGAGCACCCCGGGATCGGTGGCGGCAATCTGCTGGGAGAACGACGACAACACCTCGTATGGGGTGGCGCGGCGCCCGTAGACCATGCGGTTCGCCACCCGCTGGAGACGGCGTCTCAGTGGCTGGAAGGCAATGGCGATGACAACGGTGGCGGCGATGCCCAACCAGAGATCGGCCGTGTCACCGACCTGGAGAACCTGACCCGCCCCCACCACGATTCCCACGTATACCGTCGATATGAACAAGGCCAGTGAGCCGTACACGAGGGTCCGGGAAATGACGACGTCGATGTCGTACAGCCGGTACTTGCCGACGGCAATGGCATAGCCCGCGAGAATCCCGGCGATTCCGATGAGGGCCGCCAACCATTTGACGGGATCTTCCCCGAGGTCTGCGACGAAGCCGCCCGGTGTGGCAGCAACCACCAGCAAGGCGACGATGAACAACCCGCACCCGAGCCCTATCCACCTGTACTGCTGTCTCACGGCACCATCACTGTGTCGGTATCGGTTGACGGCCGAGATGAACGAGATCGCGAGAAATGCGATCCAAACCAGCATGATGACCTCGATGTAGCGCCCTGCACCTGTCCATCGATCTGAGCCGGCGCCGAATGGTGTTGACGAGGACGGCCGGAACTCATGGGCGATGGCCACCGCAAAGCCAATCGCCGTGACCACAGAGCCCCATACCACCAGCCGCCAACGAGAAGAAGGGAGTTGGCCCTCGGGAAACAGAAGGAGCCCCACTCCCACGATCAGGAGGAAGCTCAAGCCGACCCCGCCTATGAATAAATAGAGGATCCCTGCCAGCGGCGATACGTCGGCCGGTGCGAGTCGCCCCAGGACGTCGAGATCGATCCCGAATTCGTTGGCAATGACAAGATACGCAGACGCATAACCGGCGATCGCTATGCCCGAGATCAGACCGCCCCATACGGCTACCCACACCGAGTTGTTGAAGGGTTGGCGGGGCACCGCGAGGAGAGCGAACACCCCGAATCCAACCGACATCAGGACGCTGTGCGGGATGAAGTCCTCGACCAAGACCCGCCAGAGTCCTACCGCCGGAAGCACGATCAGCGCGTAAAGACCAAACAGAATGCTCAGGACACCGATCGCCCGCCCGGCCGTGACCCGGAAACGCTCATCGGGGAAGGAGGAAGCGACCGCGGTCATGTGGCCCTGGATGGTGTTCGGTAGGCGTGCACCGGTGCCGCGCGGCCTTTGACGAATTCCGGCTCGAGAACGTCGGCGTCAAGTGTCTCAGAGAGCGCTTCCCAGGTCGGATGGCTCAACACTGTCTCACCGGGTTCAGCCCACTGCTGGAGACGTTGGGTCAGATTCACGGTGTCACCGACAATCGTGTACTCGAGACGCTCTTCAGACCCCAGGAGCGCCGCAGCTACTTTCCCTGTCGACAGGCCAACGCCCAGTCCGAAAGGCTCTAGGCCCGCATCAAGCCACTCCGCGTTGAGCTCGCCCTGGGCGGCATGCATCGCCTCGGCTGCAGCCAGAGCGGCATCGGCGTGATTCACCATCGGCTCAGGAGCGCCGAAGACCGCCATCACCGCATCACCGACGAACTGCATCACCGTCCCACCGATGTCGATGATCGCATGACTCATCAGCGCTCGGTGCCTGTTGAGCTGACGGGCCAAAGCTGCCGGATCAGTGCGCTCGGCGATCCCTGAATACCCCCTGATGTCTGCCATCAACACGGTCACCTCCAGATCTTCAGTCTCGCCGATGCGACGACCCTCACGCCGTAGTTTCTCGGCAACACCACCCGGGAGAAGCCGGGAGAGCTCCTCCCCCAACTCCTCCCGTGCGGCGATGGCACGTTGCAGCGTCTTCAGTTGATCGATGGCGTTGCCGTTGCCCGAGTTGACCTCTGCGGCCAGCTTGACCCACAGCTTCTCGATGCGGTGATCGATGTCGGCAGGGGTGGTTTTCATCGTCACTGCTATCGCCTTGATCGGAGTTCCTTCCGCGATACACGTCACCAGCTCTTGCTCACCGGGAGTCAGGGCCTCGGAGGCGATAGGAGCCGTCAGCGCTTGGACGATCCTGGGGTCGAGCATCGAGCCACCAGTCGCCACCTCGCGAATGGCGCGGGCCAGCTGGTCGCCTTCCGCCACCCGGTCCTTGAGCAGATACGCGTAACCGTCGGCACCCTCGGACAACAGCGAGATGGCGTACTCGGGGTCGTCGTACTGGGAGAGGATCACCACGCCGACACCCGGGTGCATCTTCCTCACCAGCTTGGCGGCCTCTATCCCCTCCCGTTGGAAGTTCGGCGGCATACGTATGTCAGTCACCAGTACCTGAGGAGGCGTGCTCTCGGCCGAGTCCAATAACTCTTCATAGTCAGAAGCCACACCGATGACATCGATGCCCTCGCTCAGGTCGATGAGCGCCTTGACACCCTCCCGGATGAGCAGGTTGTCATCGGCCAGAAGCACTTTGATGGACACCGTCACGCTCCTGGTTTGAAGACCATTAGGAAGACAACGGCGGCCAGCATCGCGATGGCCAGAGGGGCCATCCTCAGATAACCCCGCAGCGCCTCGGCGAACTCGAGGGCGTCAGGACCCTTCTCTTTGGCGTCTTTCACTCGTTTGTAGTCGCGGTAGCCAAACCCAAACTCGGCGGCGACCAAGGTGAGCGCCAAATAGACCCAGGGCTGGGAGAACGCCCAGGCGTCACTCATGATCACCATGGTCACCCCGGTGACGACTGTCAGCAGCGGCGCCGGGGTGAAGATCCAATCGTCGGCCCACTGGTGATCGTCCATCATCCGCGTCAGCGCGCTGGGCCCACCCACCTTGTGGGCATGCCGTTCCAATGTGACGAGCATGAACCCACCGCCGACCCATGCCATCGCCGAGAGGATGTGGATCAAGACCAAAACGTCGTACATGTGGCCAACGTATGGCTCGTCGCTTCGTCGGACCAGGGTGGTGACAGGTGTGGGGAGGTGGGGAAGACCACACCGAATTGGTCGGCCGGCACCCTCGACGGGCTCAGGGGGCGCGACGCATCCTCGATTCAGTCTCGACGAGGAGAAGAGCAGATGAGAATCGAACGATCGGTCACATCAATCTCATGGATTCCGTCCGAAGCGATGACCGGACCGATGCGGCTGCCGATGGATCTCGGCATCGGTCACTACGACCCGCCGCCGCCGGATCGGATCGCCACCGAGGATCTCGAGAAGTTGCGTCAGCAGGACCGCTACCGGTTTGCCAATCACCTGGCAGCGTGGATAGACGTGGAAGGCGGGGAGATCAACGACGCCGGCTACAGCGGAGGCGGCTACGTGGGGTCGACGACGGCCAAGGTTGGATTCTCGGTGACGATTCCTGGCGTCTCGTTCCCGGTTCTGCAGGACATTCCCAAGATCGAGGGTGGTCGGGTCATCTTCAAGCAGACGGCGGGCGGTAGGACTGGAGCCCCACTACCTCGTCGTATCGATCGTCCCCCCTATGTGCGGATGACCGCCCCAACCGCCTGGACCACACTCTCGTTGACGATCACGGCCGGAGGAGAGACAGAGATCGGCGTGGCGGGGGCATCGCCATTCCCGCGCCACTGGATCTATGGAGTCGATGGTGAGCTGACCGCCAAGAGCGGTCTCGTCGACTTCGCCGAATGGACACGGATCCATGACCACGACCGCAGCCCGTGGCATGATTTCGATCGCAAGATCCTGATGGCCGATGTGGAGTCCCAGATCGAGCGGAAGCTGTCGAAGACAGTCATGTCGGGACGCCCGAACCTGATCCGTATCGAGGAAGGCTCCGATCTCATCGAACAAGGTCAGCGGGGTGGCACGATCCAACTCATCCTCGACGGGATGCTTCGTGTCTCGGTAGACGGGGAAGAGGTCGCCGAGCTGGGTCCGGGGGCGATCGTAGGAGAGCGCGCCGTGCTGGAGGGTGGCACCGCCACCGCGACAGTGACGGCGATGACACCGGTCCGCGTGGCCGTCATCCCATCCGACGCCTTGGATCGCTCAGCTCTCGAAGAAGTCGCCTCCGGTCACCACCGGGAGGACCCCGTGTCGTAGCGACGCCTCCGAATGTCGGGGCGTATGGTCGAGGCGTCACATGGTCGCCGCGCTCAAGGTCCTCCACATCGTTGTCGCCGCCGCCTGGTTCGGGCACAAGCTGCTGGTCCCCGGTGACATCAGAGCCACGGTCACCGCCACGATCGACGAACCCGATCTCTTCCTTCGCCGTTTGAAAAGAGCCGAGCGCCTTGGGATCGTGACCGGCCTGGGGACTCTCGTGTCGGGGGCGGCACTGTGGTGGGCCATTGGTTTTGACACGGTGGCGGTCGGCGTCTGGGTGGGTGCCGCCCTCGTGCTGATCGCCATCGCCGTCGGAGCCATCGTGGCGAGACCGGCATCAAAGAGACTCCATGCCGCCGTGCGCTCCAGCGACCGCGTCGAGGCGGCCCTCGCCGGCCGTCAGGTGAGCAGTGTTCTCGGAGTTGAGAGCATCCTCTGGGTTGGTGCCCTGACGGCAATGGTCCTCTGATCCAACTAGCCGCCGATGTAGGACATCTCCACCGGCACAGCCAGCCTTGCCGTGTTCGACGAGCGGACCTCAGAGTACCGGTCGTCGCGTTTGCCCCATACCTCGTCGATGGCTCCGCCGACATCGCCTCCCCTGCGGATGACGTCGCGGAGGCTCGACCCGGACGAAGCGAAGAGACACGTGTACAGCGTGCCTTCGGCGGACACCCGTGCCCGGGTGCAGGACCCGCAGAAGGGCTTGGTGACCGAGGCGATGATGCCCACCTCGCCCTCGCCGTCGAGATAGCGAAACCGGTTCGCCACCTCCCCGGGGTAGTTGGGCGGGACCGCCTCCAGAGGAAACTCACGGTCTATCGCCTCGATCATCTCGTCGGCCGGAACGACGTCGTCGAGACGCCATCCGTTCGTGTTGCCGACGTCCATGTACTCGATGAAGCGAACGATGTGGCCGGTGCCCCGGAAATGGCGTGCCATGGCCACCACTGCATGCTCGTTGACCCCTCTCTGCACCACCGCGTTCACCTTGATCGGCCCGAGACCCGCTTTGGCGGCGGCGTCGATCGACTCGAGAACCGTCGAGACCGGGAATCCAACATCATTCATCTTCTGGAACGTCGGATCGTCCATGGCGTCGAGGCTCACGGTCACCCGGTCGAGCCCGGCCGTGGCCAGCGAGTGGGATTTCCGAGCGAGAAGAGAGCCGTTGGTCGTCAGGGTCAGGTCATCGACACCGTCGACGCCCGCAATCATCGCCACCAGGTCTTCGATGTCCCGCCGCAGGAGCGGCTCGCCACCGGTGATCCGCACCTTGTGCACGCCGCGAGCGGCGAACTGGCTGACAATGGCGACGATCTCCTCGAATGTGAGCAGTTGATCCTTGGGCAGAAATCGGTACCCGGGCCCGAACACCTCTCTAGGCATGCAGTAGGTGCAGCGGAAATTGCACCGGTCGGTGACCGAGATGCGCAGGTCACGAACCGGCCGATCGAAGAGGTCCGTTGTCCCCATGGCGCGCAGCCTAAGCCCCCTTGGTGCCAATTGAGCACCGTGAAGTGCGTTCTGCGGGGTGATATCTGGGCCGGCGGATACAGGTGAACCACCAACGTTTGGGTCTCTTGGCCCAGCTAGAAGGGTGTCATCTCTGCCGATAGGAAGTCATGACGTTCACCCAGCGCACCAAGAAATGGATGGCCTCAACGGACCGATGCGATCACGACATGGTCGGACAGGCCAGAGTCGCCGGGCTGAGCAGATCCATCTGCACCAAGTGCGGTCAGATCACCCTCGTCAATCTGAGCGTGGAGGCCGCCGACAGACGTGCCAGGGCTCGGAGCGCCCGAACCGACTAGATCCCATCGGTGCTGCACTAGTCACGGAAAGCCGAGATCCACGCCCCTAGGCCGAGGGGAAGCACCACCACCGGCAGCACCCATCCGATCCAGGGCAACAGCCACGCCAGCCCTGTCACCGCGGAACCGGCAGCCAGAGAGCCGTAGACATCGAGCCTCTTGAAGAGTGCTTTGCCGATCCGGCCGACGACCGGTGCTCCCGCCACCAACGAGACGGCAAACGAGAGACCCGTGAGTGCCAGTGTCAACGGGACCAGGACGGCGAGTAGGGGAAAGGCGGCGGCAGCGGGCGCCAAAGCAAGGAGCAGCGCCATCACCCCAATCGCAAGCACAGGGGCGAATACCACAGCAGCTCCCCGAAGCCAATTGCGCACCGGGCTCACCATCACCTTGTCGACCGCCTTCTTGCCACGATCCGGCCACCCGTAGAACGCCAGCAATGCGAACAGCGTCAAGAACAGGACGATCATGAGCCTGCCGAGGAGCCTGAGGGCCCGGATGCGTAGATTTGGGGGCAATGGCGTCTTCTCGACGATCGCGCCCGTCACGTCGGCCAGTTCGAGCCCATCCGCATCATTCCGCGATCGATAACCGAAGTCACCGCCGACCGTCAGCATGTCAGTGACCGTCAGGCGATCGACGGAGACGTCGACATCTCCGGCGACAGCACCGGCCACCTCGAGGTTGCGAAAGCTCCCGGTGAGGTCACCTTCGAAAGAGCCCGCGGCGGCCGCCGACCACGAATACAGGACAACATCGCCACCGACGAGCGATCCCTCTGGGAAGCTCGCCCGCGTACTCACACCGATGACGTCGCCACTGGTGATGCCACGCACCTCCAGCCGGTTGGTGACCACCCTTAGAGTTCCCTGGATCTCCCCGGCGACCACCACTCGCGGGGCGATGGCCGTCACCGATCCCGTCACGACACCGTTGATCACCACGTCCTCGGCCGCGGCTGCCACGAGATCACCGTCGAGCGTCCCATCGATGACGACACGCACTGCCCCTGCGTAGAGGTCGTCAGCGAGGACATCGTCCTCCGGAACGATGACGAACTCCGAGTTCGACAGCTCGGCTCCAGCGGCGGGTAGCGCACCTGAGCCTGCCAGACCCGCCACCGAGATGGCCAGGAGCAGGGCTCTAGTGGTGTGTTTCATGAGTCTGGCCGTTGAAATGCCAGCGGACTTATGGAGCGCGCCACTACAGAGGTAGCGCATCGGTGGCCAGGTCGAGCAGGGAGCCCGGCAAGACACCCCATAGGATCGTCGTGATCACCGCTGCAGCCAGTACGAGCTTGACCATGGCGGGTACGACGAGTTCGGGCTCATCACTTTCGGCCATATACATCATCACGATGATCCTGAGATAGAACGCGAAGGCGATGACCGAGGCGAGGACCGCCACGATCACCAGCCATTCGTATCCGGCAACCCACGCTTCGGCGAACACTCCGAACTTGGCAACGAAACCGGCAGTCACAGGGAGACCCGCCATGCCGAGGAGGAGAATGGCGAAAGACGCCGCAAGCGCGGGACTCCGCCTCGAGAGTCCACGGTAGGAGTCGAGCGTCGACTCGGTGTTGCCGGCGCCGCTGACCGCCGCAACCACCGCAAACGATCCGACGAGCTGAATCCCATAGACGGCGAGGTAGAAGAGCACCCCACGGGTGGAATTGCCCACCACCCCGGTCATGATGAAGCCGGCGTGGGCCACTCCCGAATACGCCAGCATCCGTCGCACGTCGTCCTGCACCAGGGCAAGTGTCGACCCCACGACCATGGAGAGAGCCGCGATGCCGCCGAGGAGCGGTCGCCACTGCCCGCCCATCGTCTCGAGCCCGGTTAGGAGAATCCTGGCTATGGCCACGAATCCGGCGATCTTCGCCATGGCCGCCATGTACCCGACGACTCCAGCGGGAGCACCCTGATACACATCAGGCGCCCACGAGTGGAAGGGTGCAGCGGACACCTTGAAGCCGAGGCCGACAATCACCAGACCCACTCCGATGAGAAGCACGGCCGGAGTCAGAACGACATTCGACCTGAGGAAGGCTGAGATAGCGAGGATCTCGAACTGCCCGGTGCCCGCATAGAGCAACGCCACTCCGTAGATGAACAATGCCGACGCGAACGAGCCGAGGAGAAAGTACTTCATCGCCGCCTCGTCGGAGCGGGCCCGCTCGCGCGACATCCCTGCCAGTACGTAGAGGGAGATCGAACCGACCTCGAGGCCGAGAAACAACATCACGAGGTTGTTGGAGGAGATCATGATCGAGAAACCAGCCGTCGCCAGCAACACCAGGGCGATCGCCTCGGCGGCCCGTCTCCCCAGGCTCTCCAGATATCGCCATCCGGCCATGAGGCCCAATGCAGTCGTGGCGAGCAGGGCAAATCGTCCGAATACGGCGAGCCCGTCCATGACGATCATCCCGGAGAAGACGACGAGGTCACCGGTCTGACCGAACGCGACGGCATCGCTGGCCTCGGCCCACTGGAGGACGCTGAAAGCGCCGGCAAACACGATGGAGCTCGTCGCCACCGTCCCGATGACACGGGCCTCGGGCTTCCACTGCACCTCCACCAACAGCACGGCAACGGCTCCGAGGGCCAGCACGACCTCTGGGAGGATCGAGATCCAACTGATGTCAGGGGTAGGGATCATCGGTCACCTGCCACGAAGACGTCGCCGAGTCGACCGGGTTCCGGGACCCTGTAATCGCTGTTCGCCTCGATGTGGTCGAGGATCGACTCAGTCGAGGGAGCGATCTTGTCGAGAAGCACCGCCGGGTAGAGGCCGAGGACCAGCACGAGGGCGGCCAATGGGGCGAGGAGGGAGATCTCTCGAACCGACAAGTCGGCGAGCGCCTTGTTCTCGGCCTTGTCGGGCACGCCGGTGAACACCCGCTCATAGGCCCAGAGGAGGTAGATCGCCGCCAGGATCACGCCGCCGGCGGCGACCACAGCCAGCGACGGCAGCGTGGCGAAACTGCCGATCAGCACCAGGAACTCACCGACGAAGCCGTTGAGGCCGGGGAGCCCGATAGAGGCAAAGATCATGAACAAGAAGAAGCCCGCGTAGATCGGCATCACCTTCTGAAGGCCACCAAACTCACTGATCTGCTTGGTGTGACGCCGCTCGTAGATCATCCCGACCAGGAGGAACAATGCCCCTGTGGTCAGACCGTGGTTGACGTTTTGTATCACCGCCCCCTGCAAGCCACCCGAGGTGAGGGCAAAGGTCCCCAGGACGATGAACCCCAAATGGCTCACCGACGAGTAGGCGACCAGCTTCTTCAGGTCGGGCTGAACGATGGCGACCACCGCTCCGTAGATGATGCCGGTGACGGCCAGGATTCCCATGATCCACACCGCGTCGACCGACGTCTCCGGGAATAGGGCGAGGTTGAATCGGAGCAGACCGTAAGTGCCCAATTTCAGGAGAACTCCAGCCAGCAGGACGGACCCGGCCGTTGGCGCTTCGGTATGGGCGTCGGGCAACCAGGTGTGTAGCGGGAACAGCGGGACCTTGATGGCGAAAGCGAGCGCGAACGCGGCAAACAGCCAGCGCTCGGCCCCTGTGCCCAGATCCACCCTCATCAGGTCGGCCAGGGCAAACGACACCTCCCCGAACTGGGAGGCGTGGGTGCTCGCCAATGCGATGATGCCGGCGAGCATCAACGCCGAGCCGAACGCCGTGTAGATGAAGAACTTCATCGCCGCATACACCCGCCGCTCCGAGCCCCAGATTCCGATGATGAAGTACATGGGGACGAGGATCGCCTCGAAGAAGACGAAGAAGAGAAACAGATCGAGGGACAGGAACACGCCGATCATCCCGGCCTCCAGGAGCAGGGTGCTGAAGACGAACTCCCGGCGGCGCTCGGTGATACCGGTCGAGGCGGCCAGGGCTATGGGGACGAGGATCGTCGTCAGAACCACCAGGGGCATGGAGATCCCGTCGACACCGAGATTCCAGGCGATTCCCCAGGGCTCGTACCACTGATGGAATTCGGTGAGCTGATAGCCGGCCACCGGCTCGAACACATAGAAGAGGTAGCCGGCCAGGGCGAGGGGAAGGGTAGAGAGGGCGATGCCGAGAGGGAGGTGGACCTCGGAGCGACTCCTCGGCACAGCCATGACCACCAGCGCGGCCGCTACTGGCAAGAGAATGAGCCAAGTCAGCATGGCTCGCTCCGCTCGCAGTAGCGACTAGTGAGTAGTGAGTAGCGGGAATTCGTCCCAATACCCACTACCCGATACCCACTACGGCTCATGAGACTCCGAAGTCTCATGAGCCAAGCACCAGCCAGATCACCACTGTCACCGTCCCTGCGAGCAGCAATGCCCCGTAGCTGCGAACGAACCCGGTCTGGAGCGGTCGGGCCCACTCCCCGACACCCCGGACCATCCGAGCGACCCCGTTGACGGCACCATCGATCAGCGGCAGGTCGACTCGAAAAGCCGCCGCCTCGGCAGCGGTTCGCCCCGGACCCACGAGCACCAATCCGTATATGGCGTCCACGTTGTACCCGGCCTCCCAGGCACCCCAGAGTGGCCCGAAGCCACTCTCGAACCCAAGCCAGTCCTCCCTTTCCTGGCTATAGGTGAGGTAGGCGGCGCCGGCCCCGGCCAGACCGGCGAGCACGGAGAGCCCGGCGAGGAGCACGAACATGCCCAGCCCCTCGGGTGGGTGTTGCAGCTGGACAATCTCGAAGGCGGGTTCGAGGAAGTGCTCCAACCCCAGGCCCAACGGGGTGTTGATCAGCCCACCGACGACGGACAGAACGGCCAGGATCACCAGGGGGATCGTCATCACCCGCGTTGACTCGTGGGGGTCGACGCCATCGCCCCAGCGCGGCCTTCCCAGGAAGACCATCACCCACTGCCTGGTCATGTAGAAGGCGGTGAGCAGTGCCGTCAGGAGACCAACCAACCAGAGCGCGGCGAACCACGCACCGCGCTCGAACGAGGAGGCGAGTATCTCGTCTTTCGACCAGAACCCGGCCAGTGGCGGGATCCCGGCGATGGCAAGGGTGGCGACGCCCATGGTGACAGCCGTGGTCGGCATCTTCTTGAAGAGGCCCCCCATCTTGTGCATGTCCTGTTCGTCACTCATGGCGTGGATCACCGACCCGGCGCCCAGGAAGAGCAGCGCCTTGAAGAAGGCGTGGGTCATCAGGTGGAAGATCCCCGCGACGTATGCGGTCGTCCCCACCGCGAGGAACATATATCCGAGTTGGGAGACCGTCGAGTAGGCGAGAACCCGCTTGATGTCTCGTTGCGCCATGGCGATGGTCGCCGCCAGCAGCGCGGTGGCAGCACCGACGGTGGCCACGGTCACCTGAGCGGCGGTCGAAAGCTCGAAGATCGCCGCCGAACGGGCGATCAGGTACACGCCGGCAGTCACCATCGTGGCGGCGTGGATGAGGGCAGAGACCGGTGTCGGGCCCTCCATGGCGTCGGGCAGCCACACGTACAGGGGGATCTGCGCCGATTTGCCCGCCGCACCCAGGAGGAAGAGGAGCCCTATCGCGGTCGCCAATCCGACGGTCAACTCCTCCCCGGCACGGTCGAAGATGCCCGAGTAGGAGAGGGTCCCGAACGTGGTGAAGACCAGCATGAGCCCGACCATGAGACCGAAGTCACCGATGCGGTTCACGACGAAGGCCTTCTTGGCAGCGGCCGATGCCGAAGGGCGGGTGTACCAGAAGCCGATCAGCAGGAACGAGCACAGCCCGACCAACTCCCAACCGAGGAACAGCATGGCGTAGTTACCGGCGAGAACGAGGGTCAACATCGACGCAGCAAAGAGGTTCAGGCTCGAGAAGAAGCGGTGGAATCGCCCGTCGCCATGCATATACCCGATGGCGAAGACGTGGATGAGGGCTCCCACCCCGGTGACGATGAGAGCCATCAGCGCCGACAACGGGTCCCAGAGGATCTCGAGATTTGCTCCCAGGGCCGGCATCCACTCCCAAAGCAGAACGGTCTCGCCGTGCTCGCCACCCTGGATGAACGGGACGGCGGCGACCGCAGCCACTGCGAAAGACCCCGAGACGGTGGCGCTCGCGATCCATCCCGCCGTCGGCTCGGGCAGGAAACGGCCGATTAGATGGAGGGCGACGGCGCCTGCCAGCGGAAGGGCGATGATCAAGAACAGGTAGTCAGTCATGACTGGCTACCTGTACGTAGCGAGTAGCGAGTAGCGAGTAGTGAGTAGTGGGAGAGCGGGATAGCTGGAAGACGGGATCCCAATAGCCAATACCCAATACCCAATACGGCCTTTGCGAAGCAAGGGCCTCAACGGCCTCATCCCTTCATCTCACTCAGGTCGTCGACAGAGGCGGTCGAGCGGAGACGGAAGATCGAAACGATGATGGCAAGTCCCACCACCACCTCGGCGGCGGCCACCACGAGGATGAAGAACACCGCGACTTGACCGTTGAGGTCGTTGAGGGCCCGGCCCGCCGCTATCAGGGTCAGGTTCACCGCGTTGAGCATCAGTTCGATGCACATGAACATCACCAGAGCGTTGCGTCGCAACAGGAGCCCCATCGCCCCGATGGTGAACAATGCTGCAGCGAGGGCCATGTAGAGCCCGGGGTCGACCATCAGGCCTCTCTCCTCCGATAGTGGGCCAAGGCGATCGCGCCCGCCGCGGCGATGGTGAGTAGCAAGGCGGTGGCCTCGAAGGCGAGGACCCAATCGGTGAACAGTGGCGCGGCGATTGCCTGAACCGTGCCATTGGTCTCCTCAGGCAGGACCTGGGTGGCGGCGGGGACCCAGTCGAACTCTCCAAAAAGAGTGACTCCACCTGCCAGGAGGACGATCACAATGGCGATCACACCCACGAACCATCTCTGGCGGGGAAGATTCTCCTCGCGTGAGTCCTCTTTGTCCACCCCGATGAGCATGATCACGAACAGGAAGAGCGTCAGGACCGCACCCGCGTACACGATGACCTGAACGG
>Ga0256867_10000446_pt1 | contig 16398 bp, 16 predicted proteins | sample RVTome_15_FD_185939 | JGI IMG/M metagenome (GOLD analysis project Ga0256867, IMG submission 185939) | Soil microbial communities from uranium-contaminated site in the Upper Colorado River Basin, Wyoming, United States - RVT150D86 (HiSeq) ... | reverse complement strand
CCCGGCGCGGTGCTGCGGGCCATGGCGCTGGCGCTGCTCGTGGGCATACCCATCTCCGCACTGGCCGCGGACGCGGTCACCGGGCTAGTGGCGGGTGTGGGCGCGGGCGGGGTCGCCGCCCTGCGCGCCGACCTGGATCACGACTGGAAGTCCAGGGCGCTCGCGGTGCTGGCGGTGTCCGCCTTCGTGTTCGTGCTCCTCCGCATCGCCTTCGCCCCGGCGCTCCTGCTCGCCCCGGCGCTCCCCTTCACCGCCATCGGCGTGGCCGACCACCTGTCCGAGCGCCGGCGGGAAGCCCCCGACCGGTGAGCCGGTTCGGCCGGTTCGACGACACGGCCCGCGAATACGTGATCACTCGGCCGGACACTCCGCTGCCATGGATCAACTACCTCGGCAACGAGGAGTTCTTCGGGATCATCACGAACACCGGGGCCGGCTACGCCTTCTTCCGGGACGCCCGCTTCCGGCGGCTGATCCGGTACCGCTACAACAACGCGCCCCTCGACGTGGGCGGTCGCTTCCTGTACGTCCGCGACGCTCGGAGCGGGGATTGGTGGTCCCCGACATGGCAGCCTTCTCGGACCGACCTCGAGGACTTCCAGTGCCGCCACGGCCTCGGATACACGGTGATCGGCTCGCGTCGCGAGGGGATCCGGTGCGAATCCCTCTTCTTCGTTCCCGTGGCCCAGACCCTGGAGATCTGGCGGGTCCGTCTGACGAACGAGCGACCCGAGCCGGCGGACCTCTCGCTGTTCGGCGCCGCCGAGTTCTGCCTGTGGGACGCCTGGGACGACGCCACGAACTTCCAGCGGAACTATTCGACCGGCGAAGTCGAGGTGGTGGACGGCGTCATCTTCCACAGGACCGAGTACCGGGAGAGGCGCAACCACCTCGCCTACCTGGCCTGCTCGGCCCAGCCCACCGGGTTCGACACCCGGCGCGACGCGTTCCTGGGCCCCTACCGAGGGTGGGACCGTCCTGTGGCGGTGGAGCGGGGGCGCTCGGGGAACTCGATCGCCCACGGCTGGGCGCCGTGCGGATCCCTCCAGGTCGACCGGACCCTGGGCCCGAGCGAGACCGCCGAGGTCGTGTTCCTCCTCGGCTACACGGAGAACCCCCCGGACGCGAAGTTCGATCCGCCGGGGTCGCAGACGATCCGCACGGCCGGGGTCCGTCCGGTCGTCGAGCGCTTCACTCGGGCCGAGGAGGTGGAGGCGGCCCTGGGCGAGGTGCGCGCCTCCTGGTCGGACCTGCTCGAGATCCTCCAGGTGGGGACCCCGAACGAGCACGCCGACCGGATGGTCAACGTTTGGAACCCCTACCAGAACATGGTCACCTTCAACCTGTCCCGCTCGGCGTCGCTGTTCGAGTCAGGCGTCGGACGAGGCATCGGCTTCCGGGATTCCAGTCAGGACCTCCTGGGGTTCGTCCACATGGTCCCGGGCCGGGCCCGGCAGCGGATCCTCGATCTCGCCGGCACCCAGCTCCCCTCGGGCGGCGCGTACCACCAGTACCAGCCGCTCACGAAGCGAGGGAACGACGACATCGGCTCCGGGTTCAACGACGACCCACTGTGGCTGATCATCGCGGTGGCGGCGTACGTGAAGGAGACCGGGGACCGCGGGATCCTCGACCAGGCCGTCCCTTACGACAACGAGCCGGGGTCTGAGTCCCCGCTGTACGAGCACCTGCAGCGGGCCATCCGTTACACGCTCGACCGCCTGGGGCCGCACGGCCTCCCGCTGATCGGGCGGGCAGACTGGAACGACTGCCTCAACCTGAACGCGTTCTCGGAGACCCCGGGCGAGTCGTTCCAGACCGTCGAGAACAGGGAAGGTGGGGTGGCCGAGTCCGTGTTCATCGCCGGCCTGTTCGCCGCCGCGGCGAAGGAACTGGCCGCGCTGGCCGCGCTCCACGGCCGGGCCGAGGACGCGGAGGCCGCCCGGGAGGCCCGGGTCCGGATGATCTCGGTCGTCGGGGAGCATGCCTGGGACGGGGACTGGTTCCGGCGGGCCTACGATCACGCGGGCGCGGTGATCGGCTCCACCGAGAACGACGAGGGACGGATATTCATCGAGCCCCAGGGCATGTGCGTGATGGGCGGCATCGGCATCGACGACGGGAGGGCGGAGCTGGCCCTGGCATCGGTCGCGGAGCACCTGGCCACTCCGCACGGCATCGTCCTCCTCCAGCCCGCGTACACCAGGTACCGGGTGGAGCTCGGCGAGATCACCTCGTATCCGCCCGGCTACAAGGAGAACGCCGGCGTCTTCTGCCACACGAACCCGTGGATCGTGATCGCGGAGACCCTGGTGGGGAACGGCGATAGGGCCTTCGACTACTACCTGCGCATCAACCCCTCGGCACGGGAGCCGATCAGCGACGTCCACCGCTGCGAGCCCTACGTCTATGCCCAGATGATCGCGGGGAAGGACGCGCCGACCCACGGGGAGGCGAAGAACTCCTGGCTCACCGGCACGGCCGCGTGGAACTACGTGGCGATGACGCAGTGGATCCTCGGCATCCGTCCGGAGCACGACGGCCTTCGCATCGACCCGTGCCTCCCCTCGGACTGGGAGGGATTCACGGCCGTCCGTCGGTTCCGGGATGCCACCTACCGCATCGATGTCCGGAAGCCGGGCAGCGTCTCGGGGCGGGTGGCCTCGCTCGTCGTCGACGGGGACCCGGTCGAGGGAACCCTGGTGCCGCCGGCTCCGGAGGGCGCGACCGTCACGGTCGAGGCCGCCATCGAGCCCTGACCGCTAGGATGGGCCGATGGGCGAGCGGAGCGGGCGCGTGACGACCTGGGTCGAGCGCGCCGCACTCGGCGCCATCATGACGGTGGTGGCCGTGGTGGTGGAGCGCCGGCTCCTGAAGGCCCTCCGTCGCCGGGGCGAAGAGCCGCGGCGGGCCACGACGAGCGACGCCGAGCTATCGGCCGCGCCGCAGGACGTCGACCACTAGCCCCAGCGCGAGCGCCCCGCCCAGCGCGCCCAGGACCCCGGGCACCCAGCCGGGGAGGGTCCCCAGCGCGGCCACGGCGGCCCCGACCAGCGCGCCGCCGGAGATCAGCCCGAGGGACACCCGGCGCCCGGCCCGGCGGATCTGGTGCTCGAGGTTCTCCGTCCCCTTGAAGTGGACCTGGAGCTTCGGTCCGGGACGAGCCCCCGCCAGCCGCTCGATCGCCTCGACCAGTCGCACCAGACGGGTCCGCAGCTTCTGGCCCTCGTAGAACACCCACTTCGGGTCGAGCCGCTCCCGTAGCCGTCCCATGAACCCGCGCATCACGAACCCGCCCATCACCGACAGGGGGTCGAGCGTGGGGTCGAGCTCCCCCACCGCGAGCTGCATCTGCGCCAGGGCTTTCCCGGTGAGGGCCAGGGACGCTGGGAGGCGCACGCCGTGGCGGATCGACAGCTCGGTGATCTCCTGGAGGATCGGCCCGAGCTCCAGCTCCCGGACGGCTACGCCCCGGTGCCGGGTCATCAACCCGCCGACTTCCCGCCGGAAGGCGTCCACGTCGAGGTCGGCCCGGTCCTCCTCGCCGGCGAGCATGAGGACCACGTCGGACAGGAAGTCCACGTCCTCCCGCCAGAACGCCATCAGCAGCAGGAGCATCAGCTGGCGGGTCTCCGGATCCACCTCTCCGACCATCCCGAGGTCGAGAAGGTAGATCGTCTCGTGCCACCACATCATGTTCCCGGGGTGCGGGTCGGCGTGGAAGAAGCCGTCGGCCAGGATCTGCTGGTAGTAGGACTCGAGGAGCTGCCGGGCGGCCTGCGTCCGAGCATCCCCCTCGGGCGCGTCCCGGATGGGGATCCCCTGGATCTCCTCCATGACCAGGAGCCGATCGGTGGACAGCTCGCTGTACACGCGGGGGACCTCCAGCCTGGAGAACGGCCCCAGCACCCCGTGCATCCGCTCGAGGTTCTCGGCCTCCTGCCGGAAGTCCAGCTCGCGCTTCAGCGAGTCGGAGAGGTGCTCCACGATCGTGGGCAGGTCGATCACCTGCCGGAAGGCCTCGCGACCCGAGGTCTTCTCGGCGAACAGCTGCAGTAGGCCGAGGTCCGACATGATGTCCTTGCGAGCGGACGGACGCTGGACCTTGGCGACCACGCGCTCGCCGTCCGTCAGCGTGGCCCGGTGTACCTGGGCGATGGTGCCGGCGGCCATGGGCTCGGGATCGATCGACTCGAACACGTCCTCCCACGGCACGCCCAGCTCCTCCTCCATGACCTTCACCACCTCCTGCTCGGTCATGGACGGGATCCGGTCTTGGAGCGTGGAGAGCTCCTCGATGAACGGCGCGGGCAGGAGGTCGGGCCGGGTCGACAGGATCTGGCCCATCTTGGCGAAGGTCGGTCCGAGCTCCTCCATGGCCGCCCGGAGCCGGCGAGCCCGGGTCCGCACGGCGTCCTCGTCGTCGGTCCGGGAGCCGGCGAACACCTCCTGGAACCCCTCCCGGGCCAGGACCCGGCCGATACTCGCGGCCCGGCCCAGGAGCCGGCCCTCCACCTGAAGCCCCTCCTCCTGGACCACGTGCGGCATAGCTGGGATGGCGCCCGAGCGCTTCCGCTCGCCAGGCACCACGGGGGGGGCGGTGTTGACGATGATCACCGTGCACCGCGCGTTGTGCGATACGCGGTTGGGGACGTTTCCCAGCAGGAACGTGGTTCGACCGCTCATCCCGATGTTGCCCACCACGCACACGTCCACCGCGAGGTCGTCACACGCCTGCACGATCCCCCGGGCGGGGTCGGCGTCCACCACGACCCGGGCCCGCCCCCGGGGGCCGGCCAGCTCGTCGGCCATGGCCCGGAGCGAGTCCACGGTGCCCTCGTGGTCCACGGAGCCGTCGGTGGACGGAGGGACGACCTGGAGCAGGATCAGCTCGGCCGAGAAGCGCTCCGCCATGTCGGCGGCCCACCGGACCGCGTGGCTCGCGCTCTCGCTCTGGTCGGTGGCGACGAGGACCTTCTGGACCAACGAGGCGCTAGCCCCCGCCCCCGGTTTCCTCGTGCTCGGCGTCGGGGGCCACCGGGGCCGCCCGGTCCCCTCGCTCGTTGTCGATCAGGGTCCACAGCCACTCGCCCCAGGCGCGAACGCCCGGCCAGGACTGCCAGAAGCCCTCCAGGGTTTGGTCGCCGAACGCCCGCCAGGCCTCCGGCGGCTTCATCCCCTGCGACACGACCTGTAGGTCCGCCACAGCTTCATGCAGCTTCTCCTCGAGCTCCTTCACGACCACCTCCCCTCCGCGAGCCAGTGTAGTGGAGGGGCCCGGCGGTAGAGTGGGACGGATGGCGAACCGCCTGGCCGGTGCCACCAGCCCCTACCTCCTTCAGCACGCCGACAACCCCGTCGACTGGTTCGAATGGGGCCCCGAGGCGTTCGAGCGTGCCCGGGACGAGGGGCGGCCCGTGCTCCTGTCCGTGGGCTACTCGGCATGCCACTGGTGTCACGTGATGGAGCGCGAGTCGTTCGAGGATCCCGAGATCGCCCGGCTGATGAACGAGCGCTTCGTGTGCGTCAAGGTCGACCGGGAGGAGCGGCCCGACGTCGACGCGATCTACATGGACGCGGTCCAGGCGATGTCCGGCCACGGCGGGTGGCCCATGACCGTGTTCCTGACGCCGGACGGCCGGCCGTTCTTCGCCGGCACCTACTTCCCGCCGGAAGACCGGCACGGGATGCCGGGCTTCCCGAGGGTCCTGGCCGCGGTGGCCGAGGCGTGGCGCGATCGCCGGGAGGACCTCACCAGCCAGGGTCAGCGGGTCATCGAGGCGATCGGCCGGACCCCGGCCGAGTCGGCCGACCCCCTGACCGAGGACCTGCTGCGCGAGGCGCTGGCCGGTCTGCGGGGCGCGTTCGACGCGGAGTGGGGTGGGCTCGGTGGGGCCCCGAAGTTCCCCCAGCCGATGACGCTCGAGCTCCTCCTCCGCTGCCACCTTCGCCGCTGGGACGGGGCCCTCGACATGGTCACGCTGACCCTGGACCGGATGGCCGCCGGCGGGATCCGCGACCACGTCGGCGGCGGCTTCCACAGGTACGCGGTCGACCGGACATGGCTGGTGCCCCACTTCGAGAAGATGCTGACCGACAACGCCCAGCTGGCCCGGACGTACCTCCATGCCTGGCAGGTCACGGGCCGGGACCGGTACCGGGAGGTGGCCACCGGGACGCTCGACTACCTGCTGCGGGAGATGCGGCACCCGAACGGCGGGTTCTTCTCATCGCAGGACGCCGACTCGGAGGGCGAGGAGGGCCGGTTCTTCGTGTGGGGCTGGGACGAGCTCGTGGGCGAGGTGGGGCGGGAGGTGGCCGAGGCCCTCGGCGCCGGGGCCGAGGGCAACTGGGAGGGCCGGAACGTGCTGTGGCGTCCGTCGGGGGAGGCGGAGGTTCCCGAGGACGCCTTCCGGAAGCTCCTGGAGGTCCGCGAGCGACGGGTGCACCCCGCCACCGACGACAAGGTCCTGGCTGGGTGGAACGGGCTGGCCATCTCAGCCCTGGCTGAAACCGGGCGGGTTCTGGGGGCGTCCAACTACGTGGATGCCGCCGCGGCGGCGGCCGACTTCGTGCTGTCCGCGCTCCGGCGGGAGGACGGCCGGCTGCTCCGCTCGTGGCGCGACGGGCGGACCAGCGGCCCCGCGTATCTGGACGACCACGGGCTGCTGGCGGCGGCGTGCCTCGACCTGTACGAGACGACGTTCAACGTACGCTGGTTCGAGGAGGCCAGGAGCCTGGCGGACGCGATCCTCCGGCTGTTCGCCGACGAGGCCGGCGGGTTCTTCCAGATCGGCGAGGACGCGGAGCGACTGGTGATCCGGCCGAAGGACCTGTTCGACACCGCGGTCCCGTCCGGGAGCTCGGCGGCGGCCGACGTACTGCTGCGGCTGGCACTTCTCACCGGCGAGGCCCGGTACGAGCGCGCCGCGACGGCCGCGCTGCGGCTGGTCCGGGACATGATGCCCCGAGCGCCCAGCGGGCTGGCGCACGCGCTCGGGGCCCTCGACCTGTACCTGGGGCCGTCGAGCGAGGTGGCCATCGTCGGCGACCCGGACGACCCGGCCACCCGAGCGCTGGTCGCCGAGGTGTGGCGCCGCTACCTGCCGAACACGGTGCTGGCGGCATCGGCACCGGGCGACGGCTCGGCGGCGAAGGCGATCCCCCTCCTCCAGGACCGCGAGCCCGTCGACGGACGGCCTGCCGCCTACGTGTGCGAGCGGTTCGTGTGCCAGCGTCCGGTCACGGAGCCGTCTGACCTCGCGGCCCAGCTCGCCTGATCGTCAGGCGACGTGGCCGGGCTGACCGTCCGGGGTGGTGAACGGGAGCCCCTCGGCCACCCACGCCTCGCTGCCGCCCTCCATGACCGAGGCGTCGAAGCCACGGGCCTCGAGCATCAGCTTCGCCACCTCGCTGCGGTTGGCCGTCCGGCAGTAGATGACCACCGGGCGGCCGGGGTCGAGCACCTCCGTCCCGCCCTCCAGCACCCGCTGGAGCGGGATGTGGACGGCGCCCTCGATGCGGCCGGCGTTCCACTCGAACGGCTCCCTGACGTCGAGGAACTGTACCGCCTGGCGACGCTCGAATGCCTCACGCGGGGAAATGAAACGAGTCATCGATCACATCGTACCAACGGGCCGCTCCGGCGAGCCGCCGGGGGCGGCGCGGGCCGCCGAGAACTGCCGGACTGCAGCCGGCATCAGCGGGAGAAGGAACCGCGAGGCCCGGGACGCGGCGGCCAGGGCCGCCCGCGAGCGACGCCCGGCCCGGAGGCCGAACATCGATCGAACCGGCTCGGGCAGCAGTGCCAGCGTGATCAGGCGGATCGCCGCGGTTGGCGCCCGGAGCGGAAGGGGCAGCGGGGGCCGGAGGACGTCCGTCACGAGCCGCCGCCCCTCGGCGGTGGCCCGCAGCTCCGGGCCCTCGAGCATCCCCCGGACGTACGCCCGGAACCCCTCCAGGTCCCCGGGGATAACGTCGCGGGGGATCCCGAACAGCTCGGCCGCGTCCACGGTCTCGAGGTAGTACCGGCGCCGATCCGGCTCGGGAAGCGGCCGGACGAACCGCTGGTAGACGAGGAGCGTGGTGTCGACGAGGGTGGCGTTCACCCACAGGAGCAGGTCGGGGTCGCTGGCCGCGTACGGCCGCCCGCCGGCGGTCCCGCTAACACGCTCGTGCACGGCCCGGATCCCGGCCGAGGCGGACTCGGCCTCCTCGGGCGTGCCGTAGATCAGGGCCAGGCTGAGGTCGAGGGTGCGCCGGAGCCGTTCCAGGGCCCGGGCCGGGAAGTCGCTGTGCTCGGCCACGCCCGCCGCCACCAGCGGGTGGGCCAGCTGCATCACCAGGGCCCGCTGACCCCCTACCAACAGGACCCGCTCCCGGTTGACCTTGGCCATGGTCGAGGCGCGCATAGTTCCGATACCGTACCGCCCGTGCTGATCAGGGAGGCGCGTCCCCAGGACTGGCCCGACGTGGCCGAGCTCCTGGCGCAGCTGGGCCGGCCCGACGTGCGGGGCACCGGCGAGGAGGCGGCCGGCCGCGAGGTCTACGAGCGCTACCTCGAACGCGACGATGCCGTGATCCTGGTGGCCGAGGACGGCGGGAGGGTCGTCGGCCTCCTCGACATGGAGTACCGGGTCCGGCTCAACTTCACCGCCCCTCAGGCGTGGATCCCCGACCTCGTGGTCGACGAGGACTCCCGCTCGGCCGGCGTGGGCCGGGCACTGATCGCCAGGGCCGAGGAGCTGGCCAGGGAACGGGGGTGCTGGGGGATGGAGCTGGAGTCCGCGACCTGGCGGGAGCGGGCCCACGCCTTCTACGTCCGGGAGGGGTGGACCGGTGCCGGGAAGTCCTTCTCGAAGCTCCTGGCCGAGGGCCTGACCTGGCCCCCCACCCCTAGCGGCGGCCGATGATCACCCGGGTGACTTCGGGCCAGCCCTTGGTGCTGCGAACGTCACGGTAGCCCGCCCGGATCAACAGACCTCGGACCCGCCGGGCGAAGTCCGGGCTGACCTCGAGCAAGATCCAGCCGCCCGGCCGCAGCCAGGCCCATCCCTCGCCGGCGGCCCGCTCGACCAGGGTGAGCCCGGACTCCGTGTAGTCCGTGAGGGTGTGCTCGGGCTCGAAGCCCCGAACCTCGAGCGGCAGGTCCCCGAGCTCGGGGTGCGGGACATACGGGACGTGCGCGGCCAGGACGTCCGCCGCGCCCCGGACCCGCGCCGGGAGCGGGGCGAACATGTCGCCGACGTGGAACTGCACGTTCCGGAGCCCCAGGGAGCCCGCGTTGGCCCGAGCCTGGCGGATCGCGTCGGCGGAGATGTCGGTGCCGTGGACCTCGGCGCCAGGGGCCCCGGCCGCCAGCGCCAGGGCGATCGGGCCGATGCCGGTGGCCAGGTCCACGGCGACCGGCCGGACCCGCCCCCGGAGCCGCCGGAGGGCCTGGTCCACCGTGAACTCGCTTGACTGCCGGGGCACGAACACCCCCGGACGGACCCGGAGCCGCAGCCCCCCGAACTCGGTCCAGCCGAGGATGTGGGCCATCGGCTCCCCGCCGGCCCGGCGTCGGATCAGGTCGCGGTACCGGCGGGCCCGCCGGCCGTCCACGGCCTCGTCGTCCTCGAGATCGTCGGCGTCGAGGCCCAGGCACAGGGCCAGCAGGCCCCGGGCCTCGTCGCGCTCCCGGCTCAGGGGCCAGTGGTCGATGGCCGGCGAACGCCGCAGCCGTCGCTCACCGTCGGCGATCAGCTCGCCCGCGGTCGTCGTCACGGGCGGAACCTTAACCGGCCGGGGCGTATCCTTGGGCACGTGGCGAATCGACCAGTCCGCTCGATCCCCGATCGGGCCGCGGCCAAGGCCGTGACGATGATGTCGGACCGGGTCCTGGTGCGCCGGCCCGACGACGAGGGCGAGCGCCGATCCAAGGGCGGCCTGGTGATCCCCGCAACGGCGGCCACCGTCAGCAAGCGGGGACAGTGGGCCACCGTCGTGGCCGTGGGGCCGAACGTCCGCAACGTCGAACCCGAGGACGAGGTCCTCCTCCTCCCCGACTCGGGCATCGAGGTGGAGATCCGGGGCGAGGAGTACCTGCTGGTCCGGGAGCGGGAGATCCACGCGGTGGCCAGTGAGCGGGGCGATCCCAGGACCGGGCTCTACCTGTAGCCCGCCGCGACCCCCCATACTGTCGCGCATGCGAGTGAACCGTCCGGGCGAACCCTCGTACGCCGGGATCGGCACCTTCGACAAGCTGCCCTTGGTCCTGGACCCTGCCGAGCTCAAGGGCGTCGACGTGGCCATCGTCGGCGCGCCCATCGACGAGACCACCGTGGGCCGGCCGGGGACTCGGTTCGGCCCGAGGGCCATCCGGCTGGCCGACCCGGCCGGGGCCGGCGACGAACGGCCGCACATGGACCTCGGCGTGGACCCGTACGAGGTGCTGACGGTGGTGGATAACGGCGACGCCGAGGTCGTGCCGGGGGACCCGGCCCGGAGCCACCAGGCGATCCGGAACGCCGTGGGCGGCATCCTGGCCGCCGGGGCCTTCCCGGTCGTGCTCGGCGGCGACCACTCCATCCTGCATCCCGACGCCGGAGCGGCCGCCGACAACTTCGGCAGTGGCACGGTCGGCGTGATCCACTTCGACGCCCACGCCGACGACGCGGAGACCCTGTTCGGGGTGCGGCGCTCCCACGGCACGCCGGTCCGCCTCCTGGTGGAGGAGGGCTCGGTCCGGGGCGAGCACGTGGTCCAGGTGGGCCTGCGCGGGTACTGGCCCGGTCCCGAGGAGTTCGCCTGGGCTCGGGAGCACGGCCTGGTGTGGTTCACCCAGGGCGAGATCGACGAGCGAGGCCTCGACGAGGTCGTCGAGGAGACGATCCGGCTGGCTGGACGCCCCGGGCACGTGTGGCTGTCGGTCGACATCGACGTGGTCGACCCGGGCTCCGCCCCCGGCACCGGGGCCCCGGAGCCGGGCGGGCTGACCCCCCGGGAGCTGCTCCGGGCGGTCCGGCGGATCGGGCGCGAGGTCGAGCTGTGCGGGATGGAGGTCGTCGAGGTCTCACCCCCATACGACCAGGCCGACGTCACCGCCCTGCTGGCCCACCGGACGATCCTCGAGGTCCTCTCAGGCATGGCCCTCCGTGGGCGCGACCCGGCCCCCGAGCGGCCGAACCGGCCGTAGCGGCCCCTTCACGCGGCCCGAGCGCCGGGAGAGAATGGCGGCCGTGAGGGAGCCGTGGACCGCGAAGAGCGGAAGGTCGTTACCGCGCTGTTCGCCGACCTGGTGGGCTCAACAGCGCTGGCCGAGCGCCTCGACCCCGAGGAGGTGCGGCTGGTCGTGGGCGAGGCCGTGGCCAGGATCGTGGCCTCCGTGGAGACCTTCCGCGGGACCGTCAAGGACCTCGCCGGGGACGGCGTCCTGGCGCTCTTCGGTGCCCCGCCGCCCATGAGGACGACCCCGAGCGGGCGGTCCGGGCCGGCCTCCGGATCGTCCCTGGAACTCTTCCACCAGGCCGACCGGCTGGCCGTGGCCGAGCGGGCAGCCGTCATCCCCCTGGCCTACGGGCGGAGCATGGCCTTCGTGAAGCCGTGGGTCCAGGGGTGGTGGGAATTCGGGAAGTCGTGCTCCTCGTTCGCCGACCTCGAGGTGGACTCCGCCTCGCCCAGGGGCCACTGACAGCGGCCGGGGCCGTCTGCTAGGCTGCCGGCGCTCGCATACCGCGGTTTTCAACCCCTTGCTGCTGGGTAACCAAGCACGCCGTGGACTCGGCTGACCGTTGGTCAGTACGACGAGGATCCCGGAAACGTGACAAGACCAGCGAGCATCTAGAAGCCCTCGACTCGGTCAGCCTGGGATCCGACCGCCCCATGGAGGCGGACATCGCCCTTACACAGGAGGTGAGTGGATGACGCTCGCAAAGCGGCTGGTCGCGGTGACCCTGGGGGCCGCCCTGGCGACCGGCTTGCCCGCCGGCGCCACGGCCCAGGAGCCGCAGGCGCCCCAGGCGTCCTGGCAGCTCAGGGCCCAGGTCCGTCCCCGGGCCGGGGTCGGGCTGAGCAAACCAAAGTTCCTCTCGGAGGCCGTAGCCAAGCTTCGCCGGGCCGCGTGCCAGCGGGCCCTCGAAATGCTCCGGGACGGCAGGCCCAGCCGCGGCAAGGTACAGCTGACGATGTGGCGGCAGACGGGGACCGATGACGGGGTCCAGGCCCCGGTAAGAGGGGTCCGGTGCCACGAGCGCTTCGGCGACGTGAGCGCGTTCCGGCTGAAGGCCAGAGTGAGCTGGCCTGAGTCTCCGGGCGACCCCACGTCCGCCGGGCCCATGGCCCTTGGACCCGCCGTGGCCAAGGCCGCCGAGGTGGCCAACGCCCTAGCCGGGAGGGCTCTTCAGACCGACGAGCAGCCCTGGATCACTGTCCGGATGTCGACCGTGGAGAAGAAGCCCCGGCGGATGGTCCGTGCCCTGGCCCGTCGCTACGGGGTGGCCGTGGCCACCGCCGTGCACGTGGCGGCCTGCGAGTCGGGGTTCAACCCCAAGGCGTACAGCCACCCCTACGCGGGGATCTACCAGCAGGACGTTCGGTACTGGCCCGGACGGGCCCGGCACTATGGCCACCCCGGCGCGAGCCCGTTCGATGCCTACGCGAACGTCGACGTCAGCCTGCAGATGGCCCGGGCGGCCGGCTGGGGTCACTGGGGCTGCGCCTGACCGAAGGTCCGCCCGGGGGCCGATGGTCCCCGGGCGGGACTACTTCCCCTTACGGTCCTCGACGGCCTGCTTGATCCTGGCCGCCACGGCGGGGATCTCGTTCTCCATGGACCTGAAGTCGCGGCCGAACATCACCACCGCCCGCATCGGGCTGGTGGCCACCACGGAGGCCGTCCGCCGCACGTGCTCCATAAGCGCGATCTCCCCGAAGAAGTCCCCGGGTCCCAGCTCCGCGATCACCTCATGCCCGTGCCTGACGGCCGCGGTCCCCTCCTCGATAACGAAGAACTCGTAGGCGAACTTCCCCTCATCCACCAGGTGCTTTCCCTCGGGCACGTCGACCTCGTCCGCCCAACGGGCCACCTGCTCCCGATCGGCATCCGAGAGCTCCGCGAACAGCGAGATCGACTTCAGACGAACCGGATCCATCGACACCCTCCTTCCCTACCGGTCCCAGTCTTCCATGCGCCGGGGCGTCGGGCCAGCCGGGACGTCCGGAACGCTCTGCTAAGGTGCGGGCGCCATGCGGCGCCTCCGGGCTGCGCTCACGATCCTGGCCCTCTCCCTCAGCCTCCCGGCCGCGGCCCAGGAGGCCAGGGTCGCCGCCCTCGACGACACCTTCCAGCCGTCCGGCCCCCAGGTACCTCTGGGGACCACGGTGACATTCGTCAACGAGGGGGGGAACCCCCACACGGTCACCGCCGACGATGGGTCGTTCGACTCCGGGAACCTGACCCCTGGAGCGTCGTTCAGCGTGACCTTCGACGAGCCGGGCCGCCGGCCGTTCTTCTGCTCATACCACGGGGCGCCCGGCGGCTTCGGCATGGCGGGCACCGTCCTGGTCGGCGGCGCCTCGCCCGCCCAGGAACCCCCCACCGTCCCGCCCCCGGCACCCGGCGTCCGCGAGACGATCCGGGTCCCCCAGGACCACCCCACCATCCAGTTGGGGGTGGACGCCGCTGAGCCTGGTGACCTCGTCCTGGTGGCCCCGGGCCTGTACCGGGAGGCGGTCAGGGTCACCACGCCCTACCTGACGATCCGGGGGGCGGACCGGAACGGGGTGATCCTGGAGGGGGACTTCGAGCGGCCGAACGGCATCCACGTGCTCGACGCCGACGGCGTCACCGTGGAGAACATGACCGCCCGCCACTACCTGCTCAACGGGTTCTACTGGATCGGCGTCGACGGCTATCGAGGCTCGTACCTGACGGCGTACAACAACGGGGACTACGGCCTGTACGCGTTCGACTCCACCCACGGGCAGTTCGACAACTCGTACGCGTCGGGCCATCCCGATTCTGGGTTCTACATCGGGCAGTGCGACCCGTGTCACGCCCTGGTGATCGACGTGCTGGCGGAGGGGAACGCGCTGGGCTGGTCGGGGACGAACGCCAGCGGCGACCTGATCATCGCGAACTCGGAGTGGCGGGACAACATGGCCGGGATCGTGCCGAACACGCTCGACTCCGAGCTCCTTCCGCCCCAGCGAGAGCAGATCATCGTGGGGAACTGGGTCCACGACAACAACAACCGCGCCGCGCCGGCGAAGCCGGGGACGTATCCGGCGTTCGGCTCGGGCATCGTGCTCGCGGGCGCGACCGATGGCCGGGTGGAGCGGAACCTGGTCGAGGACCACGAGCGGTTCGGCATCGTGGCCTTCCCCAACCTCGACCGCAACTTCTGGATGGCGGCCGGGAACGAGGTCAGGGAGAACGAGGTCCGGGGCTCGGGGCTCGCGGACCTCGCCCTCGGAGGGCCGGCCGACACCGGCAACTGCTTCGGCGAGAACGAGTTCGGCACCAGCCTGCCCCCCGCCATCGAGACCACGGCCGGGTGCGGGTTCACGCTGGCCGGCGGGGGCGGCGGCGACGTGGCCGTGTCGGCCTCCTTCCTGGGGCTGTTCGCCGAGGCGGAGGGTGGGGACTTCACCCGCGGCGACTGGAGGACCCGGCCGGAGCCCCCGCCGCAGCCGGGGATGCCGGGCACGGCCGCCGCCCCCCCGGCCCCGGCCGTCGACGTCCCAGAACCCTTCGACCCGGCGGACGCCCGGCTCCCCAGCGGAGACGACGCCGCCCCCGACGTGGACCAGGAGGTGACCGTGCTCGGCGTCGGCATCACCGCGGCCGGATTCTGGCCGCTGCTCCTCTCGACCTACGCGTACCTGCTGCCGCTGGTGCTGTACGCGGCGTGGGTCTCGATCGCGATGTGGGATCTGGTGCGGCGAACCGACCTCTCCACGGGCACCCGGGTGGGATGGTTGGCGGCCATCCTGGTCGTCCCGCTCCTCGGGCCGGTCGCCTATTACGCGGCCAGCCGGTCCCGCATCCCCGTGGCCCTGCGGCTGATGCTCGTTGCCGGGGGCCTGGTCGTCTACGCCGTGGTCGCGGCGCTGGCGTTCGTGGGAGCGTCCTCCTAGGGGCCGGCCTTGGGCTCCGGCACGCCCCGGGCCAGGCTCGCGGCGATGGCCCCGCCCAGGATGAGTAACCCGCCCAGGAGGACCCCCGGCCGGAGGAGCTCGCCCAGGAACGCCAGGGCCAGGATGGCCGCGGCCACTGGCTCCAGTGAGGAGATGATCGATGCTCGTACCGCCCCCAGACGCCGCACTCCCAGGAACAGGAGGGAGAACGCCCCGGCGGTGAGCACCCCCATGGCCACGATCGGCAACCCTTCGTCCGGCCAGGCCGGGAATCGTGACGTCCCGGAGACCAGGGCGAAGGTGGTGTGGCCGGCCGAAGCCGACAGCGCGATCCACATGGACGACACCAGCGGCGGGGTTCGGCGCACCAGCGTCTCCAGCCCGATCAAGAAGAAGGAGATCGTCACGGCCGAGGTGAGGGCGAACACGATGCCCAGCGTGGTGATGTCCAGCCCTCCCGAGGATGCCACCACGACCCCGGAGCCGGCCACCGCGGCCACCAGCGAACCGCCCACCAGCAGGCCGGGCAGGCCCATCCCGAACGCCGCCGACAGTACCGCCACCCACACCGGGTACGTGTAGAAGAGCAGGGTCACGGTGGCGGCCGTCCCGCGGCCCAGCGCCAGGAAGAAGAACGCCGACTCGACGCCGTAGCCCATAGCTCCCAGCAGGAGCAGGCGCCACAGCTCCCCTCGGGCCGGACGGAGCGGCTGCCGGGTAGCGGCCAGAACCAGGGCCAGGAGCATCGCCGCCGCCCCGAAGCGGATCGCCAGCAGCGCGCTCACCGGCACGTCGCGGATGCCCTCGGAGCGGCCGATGGTGACGATCGTTCCGAACAGGATCGCAGCCGTCGCGGTGAGGAGGCCGCCAGCAACGTCGCGATGTCCCTGGGCTGGCATGGCCGAGGCATGGTACCCGGGCGTGGGCCCGTCGGTCTGGTACGCTGGCCGCCCGATGGGCAAGGAAATCCTCTACGAGATGTTCTTCACCAAGGCCCCCGGCCAGGAGAAGCTTCGGAAGACCGCCCAGGGCCGTGTGAAGCAGCTCCTGTCTCAGGGCTGGCACGAGATGGCCCGCGAGCCGTCCGGGCCGGACGCGTTCAGGATCCGCTTCGAGCGCGAGGGGGCCACCCGTCCCCTGCCGCCGCTTCGGACCAAGCCCGAGCCCCCGCCGAAGAGGACGGGCCGGGGAGGCCCCGGGGGACGCTTCGGCGGCCCGGGTGGACGGGGCGGACCTCCCGGTGGACGGGGTGGACCTCCCGGCGGACGGGGTGGACCTCCC
>Ga0256867_10000443_pt1 | contig 16436 bp, 17 predicted proteins | sample RVTome_15_FD_185939 | JGI IMG/M metagenome (GOLD analysis project Ga0256867, IMG submission 185939) | Soil microbial communities from uranium-contaminated site in the Upper Colorado River Basin, Wyoming, United States - RVT150D86 (HiSeq) ... | reverse complement strand
CGGTCGGAACGTTAGCCCGAGCGCCTGACGATCGCCGCCACCCGATGACGTAGGTGCACGTACGTCGGATGTACGACTGCTGCGAACCCGTTGCGACACAGGAACGCACGAGGGGCCCCCGTTGAGGGGGCCCCTCGGCCTTTGCGGTGTTGCCCGGTGCTTTACGCGCTCTTCACCGTCATCGGCAGGCGACCCGCACTCTCGAGCTGGCCCTCGATCCACGTGTACGTGGACTTCAGGCCGTCCTCGAGCGTCACCTCCGGCGCCCAGCCGAGCACGGCCTTGCACCGGTCGTTGTCGCTGTTGCGGCCGCGGACACCCTGCGGCTTGGTCAGGTCGTGTCGCTTCACGAGGGTCTTGCCGGCGACCTCGCTGACGAGGTCGACCAACTGGTCGATCGTGACGAGCCGGTCCGAGCCGAGGTTCAACGGCTCCCAGTGGTCGCTCTGCGCGATGCGATAGATCCCTTCCACGCAATCGTCGATGTAGGTGAACGACCGGGTCTGCAGGCCGTCACCCCAGATCTCGATGTCGTCGCCGTCACCGGCCAGCGCCACCTTCCGGCTGATCGCGGCCGGCGCCTTCTCGCGCCCCCCCTCGTACGTGCCGAGCGGGCCGTAGATGTTGTGGAACCGCGCGACCCGGGTCTCGAGCTTGCCTTCCTCCTGGTAGTACTGGCAGAGCTTCTCCGAGTAGAGCTTCTCCCACCCGTACCCCTCCTCGGGATCGGCCGGGTACGCGTCCTCTTCCTTCAGGGGCGTGACGTCGGGGTCGTGCTGCTTGTACATCGGGTAGACGCACGCGCTCGACGAGTAGAAGTGCCGCTGCACGCCGTTGCGGTAGGCGGCCTCGAGCATGTGGGCGTTGATCAGCACGTTGTTCCGTGCGATGTCGACGCGGTTCCCGGTGATGTAGCCGATGCCGCCCATGTCGGCGGCGAGCTGGTAGACCTCGTCGACCCCGTCGGTGGCTGCGAGGCAGTTGTCCCACTCTCGCAGGTCGAGCACCGAGAACTCGTCGGCCGACGAGGCCCCGTACTCAGGCTCCTTGATGTCGACGCCACGCACCCAGTACCCCTTGTCCTTCAGGTACCGGACCATGTGGTGCCCGATGAATCCGCCGGCTCCGCCGACGACCGCTCGCCTCTGCATGTGCCTCGATCCCTTCGTTCGACCCGATCCCGCCGCGGCGATGATCACTCCACCACCGGTCTCGCGTTCTTGGGGGGACCCCGGCCGGATGGTGTCGTCCGATGCTGCCGTTCGTTGTACCCGATGCCATGGACCTTGGCTACGGCCAACGGTATTAGACCGTTCGGGCTGGGTCGACCGCCGAGCGAACGCGAGGCTCAGCTGTCGAAACCCAGACCGACCGCATCGAGCATACGCAGCCACGGGCCTCTGCGTCCCGCGTTGCGGTCGGCCTTCGTGAGGGCTCGTGTGGTCAGCTCGATGCCCATGCACCGCAAGGGCTCTGGAGGAAACGGCACTGGCCTGGAACGGACGAGCCGCAGCCGGGTGCGCTCGGTGTCGCGGCCGTCGACCAGGTCGAGCGCCGCGCGAGCACCGAAGCGGGAGGCCGCGACGCCCATGCCCGTGTACCCCACGGCGTAGGCGACCCGCCCGTCGAGCGCCGTTCCGAACATCACGGAGAAGCGGCTGCACGTATCGATCACACCGCCCCACCGGTGCGAGAAGCGCAGACCCTCCAGCTGCGGGAAGGTCTGGAAGAAGTGGCGGGCGAGCGTGGAGAAGGTCGCTTCGCGTTGCTCCAGCTCCGGCGCCACACCGTTCCGCCAGTGATAGATCGCGTCGTATCCGCCCCACAGGATCCGTCCGTCGTCGGACAAGCGGTAGTAGTGGAAGTGGTTGGCGCTGTCGCCGAACCCCTGCCGACGCGCCCAGCCGATCGACGAACGCTGCTCGGCGGTGAGCGGCTCGGTCATCAACGCGTAGTCGTAGACGGGCACGACGTAGCGGCGGATCGACCGAACGAGCGGCGGGAAGCCGTTCGTGGCCAGCACGACCCGGCGCGCATCGACGGTCCCGCAAGGGGCCCGAAGGGCGACCCCGGTCGCGGTCTTCGAGATGTCCGTGACCGGTGTGTGCTCGTACAGCCGCACGCCGAGCTCCGATGCGGCCCGCCGCAGCCCCCACGCGAGGCGAGCCGGGTCGACCATGGCGCACCGGTCGCGCTTCCACATGCCGGCGAGGTAGGTCGGGGAGTCGAGCTCGGCGCGCACCTCGTCCCGATCGAGGAACACCGCGTCGTGCCCGAACCGCCGCGCCAGCTCGATGGCCTCGTGCAACCACTCGACCTCGTGCGGCTCGCGGGCGACGAGCACCTCGCCGGAGCGGTTCCAGTCGCAGTCGATGCCGTAGGACTCGACCGTCTCCTCGATGCCTCGGAAGCTCTCGGCGGCGAGGCGATCGATCGTCTCGATCTCGTCGGGGAACCGGTCGATGCCGTTGGGCAGACCGTGGGTGAGCGTGGCGTCGCAGAACCCACCGTTGCGACCGCTGGCCCCGAACGCGACCGTGTCCTGCTCGAGCAGAAGTACGTCGCGGTCGGGCGCTTCCTGCTTGGCCTGGATCGCTGTCCACAACCCCGTGAAACCGCCGCCGACGACCGCGAGGTCGGTGATCGTGGACGTCGCCAACGACGCGGAGGGCGGTGGGGCGCCGGGCCGATCGAGCCAGAAGGGCACCGGTGCGGCATCGGCGTAGGTGTGCCTGAGCCGACCGTCGGACACGGCCATCGACCGCTCAGGCGTCCTCGGGATCGGGCAGCGTGACCTGGAACACCTTCCTGAGGGCCTCGTGCACGGTCCAGGTCGTGCGGGCGCCCCGTTCCAGCACGCACGCGTCGCCGGGACCGACGTCGATGGTGGACCCGCCGTCGATCTCGATCGTGGCACGCCCCTCGAGCACGACGAACAGCTCGTCCTCCTCCACGTCGGTGACGGTTCCCTCGGTGATGCGCCAGACGCCTCGCACGACACGTCCGTCGGCGGACTCCGACAGCACGGCCTCGGTCACCTCGGGCGAGCCCGCGAGCACTTGGGATGGCTGGAGCTCGCCGGGGAGGAGGGGCACCGATGCGACCGACACCACGAACGAGCCGGCCCGCTCCTGTGGCTGCGGATGCGGCCAGACCAGTTCGAAGCGTTCCAGCACCACGATATCGTCGTCGGTGACCGGCGTGCCCTCGCCCGCGAAGAACCTGATGTGGGCATCGCGCCAGTACGAGAGGGAGCGGTCGCCTTCACCCTCCACCCACGCGAACTCCTCGTCGACCTCGCCGAACGGCTTCGTGTCGACCGCCGTGGTGCGAACGATGCAGACCGGTTCGCCCGGCCCGTCGAGGATCACGCTGTAGCCGCCCACCTCCGGCAAGGGCTCCCCGTCGCGTTCGTAGTCGGCGAGCAGACCCGTCGTCGCCCGCTTCGGCCCGTCGCGAACGAGCAGCGCCAGCTCCGTGGCGAGCTCCGGCGTGTCTTCGCCCCCGAACGCCCAGGCTTCGTACGGCGCGTCGACCCCCGGGTCGGCGAACGCGCGCCAGAACGCGTCGACCGCCGGACTCCGATCCCCCAGGGCTCACACCCCCTTGAGGAAGGCGACGGTCTCGGCGAGCCCGTCCTCGAGATGGGTCCACGGCTTCCACGCGATCGCGTTGGAGGCCGAGCCGATGTCGAGGGCGATCCGCCGAAGCTCCCCGGGCGGCAGGGGCCCGAACTCGGGCTCATGCTCGTATCCCACGATCTCGGCGAGGAGTCGATAGATGTGGTTCACGCTGGTCTCCAACCCGGTGCCGATGTTGACCAGCTTCCCCGGGCCGCGATCGATCGCCTGCACGAACGCGTGCACGACGTCGTCGATGAACACGTAGTCCCGCGTCTGGTTCCCGTCTCCGTAGATCGTGACCGGCTCGCCTGCGAGCATGCGCGACGCGAAGATCGCGATCACGCCCGCCTCGCCGTGGGGGTCCTGGCGAGGCCCGTAGACATTGCCCAGCGCCAGCGACGTGTGCTCGACCCCGCGATAACGCTGATAGAAGGCCAGGTAGTCGACGGCGACCTTCTTCGAGACGCCGTACGGGCTCAGCGGGTGCGACGCCTGGGCGCTCGTCTCCTTGACCGGCAGTCTCCGGGGCTCCCCGTAGATCGTGCCCCCGCTCGCTGCGTACACGACCTTCCGAGCCTCGACCTTCGCCGCGCATTCCAGCACGTTCAACGTTCCCATGACGTTGATCGAGGCGTCGAGCGCCGGGGCCTCGAGCGAGGGACGCACGCCCGACTGCGCGGCGAGATGGAAGACCACCTCGGGCCGATGCCGCTCGAACAGGGGCAGCAGGCCGTCGGCCCGCACGTCCATGTTGAAGAACGTGAACTCCTTGCCGTAACCTCGCGCGTCCACGAGGTTCGCGATACGGCCGGTGGAGAGGTCGTCCACGCTGATCACGCGGTGGCCCTCGGCCAACAGTCGATCCGCGAGGTGCGAGCCGATGAACCCGGCGCCCCCGGTCACCAGGACGGTGCTCACGCCGTCAACCTTAGTTGCGGGTCGGCGGCGATGTCGAGCGACGAACGCTCACCGCGAGCCCACCTCGCCGACCCGAGACACGCGATCATCGCGGCGTTGTCGGTGCACAGCGCCATCGACGGGAACAGCATCTCGATGCCCGCCTCCGCACCCGCGCCGGCGAGACGTTCGCGGAGTCGGGTGTTCGCAACCACGCCGCCCCCGAGCAGCACGGTGGGAGCCCCGACGTCCTTCGCCGCGGCGATCGTCTTGGTCACCTGCACGTCGACGATCGCCTCCTGGAAGCTGGCCGCCAGATCGGGCAGGTGCAGATCGCGCCCGGCCGCCTGCTCGGCCTTCACGTGACGCAGCACCGCGGTCTTCAAACCGCTCATCGAGAAGTCGTAGTCTCCGGAGTCCTCCATCGCCCGTGGGAAGCGGATCGCGTGTGGATCGCCTTCCCGGGCCATGGCGTCGAGCGCGGGACCGCCGGGGAACCCGAGTCCGATCAGTCGGGCGACCTTGTCGAACGCCTCACCGGCGGCATCGTCGAGCGTCTGGCCGAGTACGACGTGATGGAACATCTCCGGCACGTGCACGAGCATCGTGTGGCCGCCGCTGACGATCAGGGCGACGTAGGCCGGCGACGGTCGCCCGTGCTCCAGGAAGTTCGCCCAATAGTGTCCTTCCAAGTGGTTCACACCGACGAGGTCGGCCCCGGTCGCGAGCGAGACCGCCTTCGCCGCGGCCATGCCGACGAGGAGCGCCCCCACGAGTCCCGGACCGGTCGTGACGGCCACTGCGTCGATCTCGCCGAACCCGATGCCCGCCTCGTCGAGCGCCTCCTCGAGCAGGGGGTTCAACGACTCCACGTGTGCTCGCGCCGCGACCTCGGGCACGACTCCCCCGAACCGCTCGTGCAGGTGCACCTGCGAGGCGATCAGGTTGGCCCGCACGGTGAAGCCGTCCTCGACCACGGCGACCGCGGTCTCGTCGCACGATGTCTCGATGCCGACCGCGATCACGTGAGGCGCACCCGATCGGGCATCGCGGCGGCGATCGACGCGAGCCGCCTCGCGTACTCGCGGGTGCGGATGTCGTCGGTCCACATCACGACGGCGTCCTCGTGCAGCTCCTGGTAGTAGTTGCGCCGGATACCGGCGGGCCGGAAGCCGAACCGGCCGTACATGCGCTGAGCCCCCCAGTTCGTCACCCGCACCTCGAGCGAGACGGCATGCCCGTCCATCGCGACCGCGTTGGTGATCAGCTCGTGCAGCAGCACGGTGCCGATGCCCAGGTGCTGCAGCTGAGGGTCGACGGCGATGTTCGTCACGTGCGCCTCGTCCCCGTAGCAGATCAGCCCTCCGTAGCCCACGACCGCCTTGTCGGCCCGGGCCACCAGGTAGCAACGATTGTTCGGCTCGGTCATCTCGGATACGAAGAGGTTCGGGCTCCAGGGACGCGCGTAGACCTGGCGCTCGATCGCCATCACGCCGCGCAGGTGCCGCCGGCGCATGCGGACGACCTCGACCCTAGATGCTCCGTGCTCGCCGATCCCACGCGATCTCAGCATCGGACTTCCTCAGGTACATCGGGACGACGTCGAACAATCGATCGTGCTCCTCTCGCAGGAACCGTGGCACGGCGAGCTCGACGAGCGCCGCCGCATCGGGGTGCGCGGCCACCGACGTCGCGAACTCGATCCTGCTTCCGGCCCCTTCGAAGACATCTCGGTACAGCATCGCACCGTTGCCCACGGCCAACACCTCCCCAGGAAGAGCCTGAAGCTCGGCCGCGAGCCGGTCGGGTTCGTGGACGAGGTACCCGCGCTCGCGCATGACTCCGCCGGGCACCGCCCGATAGATCGCCGAGAACACCTCGCCCCGGCGGGCGTCGATCACGGCGGCGATCGTCCTGGGAGTGAAGCGCACCGGATACGCGAGCGCATCGAGGCTCGTGATGCCCACGATCGGCACCCCCGCGACCTGGGCTAGCGTCTTCGCGGTCTCGACGCCGACCCGCAGGCCCGTGAACAGCCCCGGACCGATGCCGACCGCGATGCCGCCGACCCTGGACAGTGAGAGCTCGCTCCGACGCAGGAGGTCGGCCAACAGCGGCGTCACCGATTCCTGCCTCGCGGCCCCCGCCACGCTGGCCTTGGCCAGGATCTCGTGCTCCGTCCCGATCGCGACCGACGTCTGGGGGGTGGACGTCTCGATGCCGACGACGATCATGCCGGCGACACCCATGGCATCATGGCGGCCTCGAGCTCGGCGAAACGTTCGGCCCAGCCCGCGCCGACCGCGGCGAAGACGATCGTGCGGGCGTCGTGCTCCTGGCCGGAACCGGTCGTGAGCTCCACTCGCAGCCGTTCTCCGGGCAGGAGCTCCTCGACGGTGTCGCCCCACTCCACGAGCAGCACGGCGTCGCCGTGGCCGAGCTCCTCGAGCCCCAGGTCGACCACGTCCTGCACGCGATCGAGCCGATAGACGTCGACGTGGGCCAGCTCGAGGATCCCCCTGTACTCCTTGACGAGGGTGAACGTCGGCGACGAGATACTCTCCTCGACGCCCAGCCCGCGCGCGACCCCCTGCGCGAAGGTCGTCTTCCCGGCGCCGAGCTCGCCGGTGAGGATCACGGCATCGCGAGGGCGGAGCAACGCGGCGATCGCCTCGCCCAGCTCACGGGTCTCCTCCGCCGCCGACGTGCGGACCTTGACCCGCATCGTCAGAAGAGCTCCAGCTGGTCCACGTCGGTCACGTCGACGGTGACCTCGGTCGCGTTCACGTCCGGGCCCGCGGTCGGGGCCGACTCGTCGAGCGTTCGCCTGACGAGCCTGAAGTCCTCGAGCAGCAGCTCGTGCTGCCGCGACCCCTCGCCGCCCCCATGCAGGATCGCCGCGGGGTGGAACGTCGGAACGACCGAGCGTCCGTGCCACTCGTGCACCCGGCCACGCAGCCTCGTGATGCCTGTCTGCGTCTGCAGCACGAACTTCGTCGCGAAGTTCCCGAGCGTCACGATCACCGAAGGCTGGATCAGCGAGATCTGCTCGACGAGCCACGGGGTGCATTCCTCGATCTCGTCGGGCTGCGGATCCCGGTTCCCCGGCGGCCGGCACTTCACGATGTTCCCGATGTACACCTGCTCGCGGGTGAGCCCGATCTCGCCGAGCATGCGGTTCAGGAGCTGTCCCGCCGCACCGACGAACGGCTCTCCCTGCTTGTCCTCGTGGAACCCAGGGCCCTCGCCGATGAACATCAGGTCGGCCTCGGGGTCGCCGGCTCCGTAGACGACCTGCGTGCGTCCCTGGGCGAGCCGGCACCTCGTACATCGGGAGGCCTCGGCGGCCGCATCGGCCAGCGTCCGTGTCACGATCCCTTCCGACCCTTCGAGGGAGCCCGACGCGGCCGGGGAGCATGCCCGCTCGACAGCACGCTCCGCGCGAACGTGCGGATCTCGCGATCGAGCTCGACCGGCCGCTCGAGCATCGTCATGTGTCCCGCACCTTCCACCAGCACGAAACGGCCGTCGGGAAGTCCTGCGGCCAACTCGACGCCGCTCGACGGCGGCGTGACCCGGTCGTGTTCGCCCACCACGATCAGGGCCGGGACCTCGATGCGAGGCAACACGCGGGCCAGGTCGGTCTCGAGCAGGCCGGCCAGGCCGTCGGTCCACATCTCCGACGATGCGCGTTCGGCCAGGTGCACGACGTGCTCGACGACGTGACGGGGTGCGTCGGGGCCGAACTGCGTGAGCCGAACCACGGCGCCCCGCAGGTCCGTCGGGCTCGCGAGCAGGGCCTTGCGGAGGCGGTCCACGCGCTCGGCGGCCGAGCGGAAGGACCCGAGGCGAGGACGCAGGAGATCGGTGATCGATCCCATCGCGCCACGCAGCAGGTCCGACGCCGACGCGCCGCAGAGCACGAGCCCCGCCACCGAGGTCGCCAGCAGATCGGGCCGGACCTCCGCCATCGCGAGCGCCGCGATCGCCCCCATGCTGTGCCCGACGATCACGACCCGGCGGCCGGGAGCGATCGTTTCCACGACGGCCGCGATGTCGCGGCCCATGGAACGCACCGACAGGTCGCCGTCGTCCGGCTGCTCGCTGCTTCCGTGACCACGCAGATCCATCAGCACGCACCGATGGTCGACCGAGAGGTCGATCCATTGCTCCCGCCAGATAGTCATGTCGAGGCTGAAGCCGTGCACGAACAGCAGCATCGGCGCCGACACGTCACCGGCGGCGCGCACCGCGAGCCGGGTCCCGTCGAACGACCGCACCGGCTCGGGAGCGTCGGGCGGAAGGTCCCAGAGCAACGCCTCGAGGTCGTGGTCGGTTCGCCGTCGCACCATGGTCCGCCCGATCGCACCCGCGGCGATCGCACCCGCGGCGACACCGCCTGCGATCAACGCGGTCCGTTTCCGGGTCATGCCGTCCCTCCGCCGCCGTGATGCCGTCTCGGAACGCGAGACCCGACCCGCGCGACGATCTCGTACGCGATCGTGTCGGACGAGCCGGCGAGCTCCCAGGCGGTGACGGCTTCGTCCCCCTGGGTGCCGAGGAGCACGACCTCGTCCCCGGGCGCCGGCTCGACATCGCCGCAGTCCACGATCAGCTGGTCCATCGTGACGCTCCCCGCGACGCGGCACCGCCGCCCCCCGATCAGGACGTCGGCCCGCGACGACAACAGGCGAGGGTAGCCGTCCGCGTACCCGACCGGCACCGTCGCCATCCACGCGTCGCGTTCCGGCGCGTACCGATGCCCGTACGAGACGCGGCGGCCGGCGGGAAGGCGCTTCACGAAGGCGACGGCGGAGCGCCAGGTCATCGCGGGCCGCAGGCCGAGGTCGGAACCCACGCCGGGTGCCGGCTCGATGCCGTAGAGGCCGATGCCCGTGCGCACGAGGTCGAACCGAGCCTCGGGGAACCTGATGGCCCCGGCCGTGTTCGCCGCGTGGACCAGCCTTGGCTCGTGACCCGATGTCCGGACATCGTCGAGCACGTCGGAGAAGAGCTCGAGCTGTGCCTTCGTCGTCACCTCGTCGGTGTCCGCGCACGCCAGGTGGGTCCAGAGGCCCTCGAGCTCCAGTCCGGCGGCGACCGACTCGGCGACGAACGCCGCGGCCGCCTCGGGCGGCCAGAGGCCCACCCGATGCATGCCCGTGTCGACCTTGACGTGCACGCCGACCGGCGACCCCGCAGGGCGAGCGACGGCGGACAGGCGCTCCGATCCACCCCTCGAGTAGACGGTGGGCGTGATCGACGCCGAGACCGCGGCGTCCTCCGATCCGGGAGGGAACTCCGAGAGGGCCAGGATCGGCGCCTCGATGCCGGCCGCCCGCAGACCGAGCCCCTCCTCGACGAGCGCGACGCCGAGCCAGGACGCGCCGGCGTCGAGCGCGGCCCGCGCGACGGTGACGTCGCCGTGACCGTACCCGTCGGCCTTCACGACGGCCATGACCTCGGTGCCGCCGAACGTGAGGGCGCGCACGTTGTGCGCGACCGCGTCGAGGTCGACATCGACCCACGTCGGACGCATCGGGCTCACGCGATCACCGATCCGACAGCTTCGGGGATGCGTTCGATCACGTCGCCGGCGAGGGCGCCTTCGCCCAGCGCGGCGCCGGCACGCTGTCCGGCGAGACCGTGAACGAACGCCCCCGCTGCCGCCGCCTCGAGCCCGGAGAGCCCTCGGGCGAGCAGGCCGCCGATCATGCCCGTCAGCACATCGCCCGTGCCCGCCGTGGCGAGCGCCGGTGTCCCCGTCGGGTTCACCCTTGCCGGACCGCCCGGCTGGGCGATGACGGTCCTCGTGCCCTTGAGCAGGGCGACGGCGTGCGATGCGTCTGCGAGGGCGCGAGCGGCCGAGACACGATCGGGCATCTCCGATGCCGATCGGAGCATCAGCCTCGCGAATTCCCCGTCGTGCGGGGTCAGCACGGTGTCGGCCGCTCGGCGCGCCAACCCACCGGCATCGCCCTCGAACGCGTTCAGGCCGTCGGCGTCGAGCACGATCGGCGACGTGCACCGGGCGACGAGATCGCGCACGAGGCGTGCCGTCTCGTCGTCCCGGGACAGGCCCGGCCCGATCGCGACGGCGTCGGCTCCCTCCGCGGCGTCGAGCACCGCATCGAGCGCCCCCGCCGCGACCGTGCCGGCGCCGGTCTGGGCCAGCGGCAGGAACACCGCCTCGGCAGCGTGGGCCGCCACCGCGGGCAGCGCATCATGCGGCGTGGCCACGATCACGAGACCCGCCCCGACGCGACCCGCCGCCCGTGCGATCAGCGCCGGTGCGCCCGTCATCGACCGGGAGCCGGCGACCACGAGCACTACTCCAGAGCTCCGCTTGTGGCCCTGCAGATCGCGCTTCGGCAGCATCGCCGCCACGTCCTCGGGTTCGATGAGGCCGATGCCGGGCGGCACGAGATCGTCGGGGAAGCCGATGTCGACCACCCTGATCGTGCCCGCGCGCTCGGCGCCCGGAAGCAGCACCGATCCGAGCTTCGCGGCGCCGAACGCCACCGTGAGATGTGCCCACACGGCCGAGCCGAGGACCGCGCCGGTGGCCCCGTCGACCCCTGACGGCATGTCCACGGCGACCACCGGCGCGGGCGAGGCGTCGATCGAGTCGATCGCCTCCTGCCACGCGCCCTCGGGCTTGCCGTGGAAGCCGGTTCCGAAGATCGCGTCCACCGCGACATCGGCGCGAGCGAGGGCCCGAACGGCTCGCTCCCCGTCCCACCGAAGGGCGACGAGCCCCTCCTCGGCGAGCCGGGCGCGGTTCGTCGAGGCCGGCCCGTGGTCGTCGCCGGAATCGATCGCGACCACGTCGACCCGCACGCCCCTGCGGGCGAGGTGCCGCGCCGCCACGAAGCCGTCCCCGCCGTTGTTGCCCTTGCCACAGACGACGACGACGCGTCGCCCGTACACCCCGCCGGCCACCTCGATCGTCGCGTTCGCCACGGCGCGCCCGGCCCGCTCCATCAGGTCGGCCGCGGAGACACCCACGGCCTGCGCCCCACGATCGAGGTCGCTCGCCTCCCGCGGCGTGAGGATCGGTTTCATCGGTGACTCAATGCCTCGTGCGTCATCATGCGCGCACCGCGACCGCGAACGCGACGGCGCTGGTCTTCTCGTGGGTGAACGTGATCAGCACCTGGGAGATGCCGAGCGAATCGGCTCGGGACTTCGCGTGGCCCTCGAGCACGATCGAAGGCGCGCCGGACGGCGCGCGTCCCACGCTGATGTCCTGCCAGCGCTTGCCCCGGTAGCCCCCAAGCGCCTTGATCGTGGCCTCGCGCGCGGCGAAGCGGCCCGCGAACGACTCCGCCGGACGCGCCTTCGAGTCGCAGTACGCGACCTCGGCCGGCGTGAACACGCGTTCGCGCATCGTGGGGTGGCGCGCGAGCGCTCGCTCCATGCGGGCGATCTCGCAGATGTCGACGCCGAGCCCGACGATCTCCACGGGCCTCAGCTTAGAGGGCGGCCTACTCGACCGTGACGCTCTTCGCGAGGTTCCGCGGCTGATCCACGTCGCAACCGCGCAGCGTGGCGACGTGGTAGGCGAGGAGCTGCATCGGCACGGTGACGACGACCGGCGACATCAGCTCCGGGGTCTCCGGCACCTCGAGCACGTGGTCGGCGAGCGCACCGACCTCCGCGTCACCCTCGGTCGCCACGGCGATCACGCGGGCCCCGCGGGCACGAACCTCCTGGATGTTCGAGAGCATCTTCGGGTACACGTGACACTGCGTGGCCACGGCCACGACGGGCACGCCGTCCTCGATCAACGCGATCGGACCGTGCTTCAGCTCTCCGGCGGGGTGGCCTTCCGCATGCACGTAGCTGAGCTCCTTGAGCTTCAGCGCGCCCTCGAGGGCGGCCGGATACCCGGTGTGGCGCCCGATGAACAACACGTCGCGGGCGTCCCGGTACCGCTCCGCGAGCTCGCGCGCCTGCCCGTCGAGGCCGATCGCGCGCTCCACCTTGGCCGGAAGCTCGTCGAGGTCGGCAAGCACCTCGGCGATCTCCTCGGGGAACTTCGTGCCGCGGACCTGTGCGAGGTAGAGGGCGACGAGGTACTGCGAGACCATCTGGGTGGCGAACGTCTTCGTCGCCGCCACGCCGATCTCCGGGCCGGCGTGGCTGTAGAGCGCGCCGTCGGCTTCCCTCGCGAGCGAGGAGCCCACCGTGTTCGTCACGGCGATAACCTGCGAGCCCTGACGCCGGGCGTGGCGCGCGGCTTCCAGCGTGTCGATCGTCTCCCCGGACTGGGAGACGGCGAGCGTGAGCGTGTCGGGCCCGAGCACCGGGTCGCGGTAGCGGAACTCGCTCGCGATCTCGATCTCGACCGGCAGTCGCGTCCAGTGCTCGATCGCGTACTTCGCGACCAGGCCCGAATGGAACGCGGTGCCGCACGCGACGACGAATACCTTGTTCACCTCTCGGAGCACGTCGTCGCTCACGTGGAGCTCGTCGAGGACCAATCGCTCGCCCACGGTTCGGCCGACGAGCGTGTCGCGGATCGCGGCGGGTTGCTCGTCGATCTCCTTCCGCATGAACGTGTCGTACCCGCCCTTCTGGGCGCGGGCGACGTCCCAGTCGACGGTGATCGGTCGCGGGTCGAGCGGCGCGCCTTCGAGGTCGGTGAACCTCGCGCCGTCGCGGCGGACCTCGACGACCATTCCCTCCTCGAGCGGGATCACCGTGGTGGTTCGCTCGAGCATCGCCGGGATGTCGGACGCGAGCATCGTCTCGCCCTCGCCGACCCCGACGATCAGCGGCGACGACACCTTCACGCCGACGAGCACGTCGGGGTCGTCGAGCGAACACACGACCAGGGAGTACGCGCCCTCGAGCTCCCGAACCGCCGCGCGCACGGCGTCGGGGAACGATCGTCCGTCGCTCCGCATCTCCTCGACGAGGTGGGCGACGCACTCGGTGTCGGTCTCCGAGATGAGCGCATGGCCCTGCTTCTCGAGTCGGTCGCGGAGCCCCTGGAAGTTCTCGACGATGCCGTTGTGGATGACCGCGACGCGGCCGTCGCAGTCCAGGTGCGGGTGGGCGTTGACGTCGGTCGGCGCCCCGTGCGTAGCCCAGCGGGTGTGGCCCATGCCGATCGACCCCCCCAAGGTCGTGTCGGACCCGAGCGCGGCCTCGAGCTCGCCCAGCTTCCCGGCGCGCTTCACCACGCCGAGCCCGCCGTCGATCACGGCGACGCCGGCCGAGTCGTACCCACGATATTCGAGCCGCCGGAGACCTTCGAGGACGATCGGAAGGGCCTCGTCGGGCCCCACGTAGCCCACGATGCCGCACATCAGGCTCTCACCCTAACAGCGCTCTCGCGGGCGGCTCGGGAGCGGACCGCGGCTCAGCCTGCGGCCCGCACGGCCTCGGCGATACGTTCGGCGTGCCCGTTCGCGAGCGCCTCGGTCTCGGCCTCGACCATCACTCTCACGAGCGGCTCGGTGCCGGACGCGCGTACGAGCACACGTCCGTCGAGGCCGAGCGCCGCCTCGGCCTCGGACACAGCTTCCCGGACGGGTTCGGCCTGCGCGATCGATCGGTCGGCCACCTCCACGTTGACGAGGCGCTGGGGGTAGCGAGACATCACCGACGCCAGGTCGGCGACCGAACGACCCGACGCCGTCGCGAGCGAGAGGAACCGCACCGCTGTGAGCAGCCCGTCGCCCGTGGTCGCCCGGTCCCGGAAGATCAGGTGCCCCGATTGTTCACCACCCAGCATCGCTCCCGTGCGCACCATGTCCTCGAGCACGTAACGGTCTCCGACCTTCGAGGACACGACCTCGATGCCGGCCTCTCGCATCGCGTGGTGGAAGCCGAGGTTCGCCATGACCGTGGTCACCACCGTCTCGCCGGGCAAGGCCTCGCGATCGCGAAGCGCGATCGCGCAGGCGGCCAGGACCTGGTCGCCGTCGACGATGGCTCCGGTGGCGTCGGCGAACAGGGCGCGGTCGGCGTCGCCGTCGAGCGAGACGCCGGCATCGGCGCCCAGGCGCACCACCTCGGCAGCCACGATCTCCGGGTACAGCGCACCGCACCCGACGTTGATGTTCTTCCCGTCCGGGTCGGCATGGATCGCATGCACCTCGGCGCCGAGTTGCCGCAGCAGGGCCGGCGCGACCTCGTATGCGGAGCCGTTCGCGCAGTCGACCACGAGACGCAGACCGTCGAGGCGTCCGTCCGCGGCGTCGACGAGGTGCGCCAGGTAACGCTCATGGCCCTCGCCCACGGGCCTGACCTCGCCCGAGCGGTCCGGCGCCTCGAGCCGTGTGTCCAACGCCGCCTGGATCTCGTCCTCCAGCACGTCGGGGAGCTTGATGCCCGAGGCGTCGAAGAACTTGATGCCGTTGTACTCCGGCGGGTTGTGCGACGCGGAGATCACGACCCCGCTCGATGCCCGGAGATCGGTCGTGAGGAACGCGATCGCGGGCGTTGGCTCGATGCCGGCGATGAAGACGTCGCCGCCCGCCTCCCGGATGCCCTCGACGAGGGCATCCTCGAGCCACTCCCCGGAGTCTCGGGGATCGCGCCCGATGACGAACGACTGACGCCCCCCGCCGAGCCGACCCAGCACGGACACGGCGGCCCGCCCCAAACGATAGGCGAGGTCCTCGGTGAGCTCGGTCCCCGCCAGCCCCCGGACCCCGTCGGTGCCGAACAGCCGTTCCGTCACGGCGCGAGGCTACCTCACGCCCTGCATGGCCGCGCCCACGCTCGCCCGAGCGAGCGGGATCACACACGAGGTGGGAGGATGGGCGCATGGACGATCGGTTGGTGCGTGTGTTCGCGAGCGGAGACAGCGTCGCCGGAGAGATGATGCGCGGCCGGCTCGAGGCCGAAGGCATCACTGCGATGCTCAAGGGCGAGGGTGAGGGTCCGTACCGAGCCGGGCCGGTGTACGTCTGGGTGCCGGCCGAGAACGAGGCGAGCGCTCGCGAGATCGTGGCGGCCGTCGAGTCCGGCGCCTACGCCCTCGATGACGACGCAGACGTCGACGACGTTCCCGGGGAGCCGGCGGGCGACGCGTCGTCGCCCAGCTGACGATGCGGTCTCAGCGCTTCGAGTACTGCGGCGCCTTCCGGGCCTTCTTCAGCCCGTACTTGCGGCGTTCCTTCTCGCGCCCGTCGCGCGTGAGGAAACCCTCGGCCTTCATCTGACCTCGGAGCTCGGGCTCGAGCTCGATCAGCGCCCGCGCGATGCCCAACCGGATCGCCCCGGCCTGGCCGCTGACGCCTCCGCCGACGATCGTCGCAACGACGTCGAAGTCCTTCTCGCGCCCCGACACGCGCAGCGGCGACACCGCCACCATGCGGTGCACGCGGGTCGGGAAGTACTCCTCGAGGTTGCGCCCGTTGATGTCGAACTCTCCCGTTCCGGGCACGAGACGCACGCGAGCCACGGCTTCCTTGCGGCGGCCGGTCGCGATCTTCGCAGGGGTCACTGCCACGTGTTCACTCCTCGGTGCTTTCGGACTCGGTAGCCTTCTTCGCGGCGGTCTTCGTCGCCGTCGACTTCTTCGCTGTGGTCTTCTTGGCGGTGGACTTCTTCGCGGTGGACTTCTTCGCGGTGGTCTTCTTGGCGGTGGACTTCTTGGCCGTCGACTTCTTGGCGGCGGTCTTCTTGGCGGTGGACTTCTTCGCCGTCGACTTCTTGGCGGTGGTCTTCTGGGCGGTGGTCTTCTGGGCCGTCTCGGGCGCCGGGACCGTGGCTTGCGTCGCGTGCTCGTCGACGATCTTCTCCGCCTCGGAGTCGCCCTGTGCCGTGCCGGGGGTGCGGTGCCGCGGCTTCAACTCAGTGACCGGGCTCGGGAGGCCCCCCCACATCGGAGGCCGGCCGAGCGTGTACGCGACCGGCTGCTGGGCCTCGTGCGGGTGCTCGGCACCCCCCACGACG
>Ga0256867_10000441_pt1 | contig 16456 bp, 11 predicted proteins | sample RVTome_15_FD_185939 | JGI IMG/M metagenome (GOLD analysis project Ga0256867, IMG submission 185939) | Soil microbial communities from uranium-contaminated site in the Upper Colorado River Basin, Wyoming, United States - RVT150D86 (HiSeq) ... | reverse complement strand
CGTCCGCAGCGTCGACTTCTGGCTCGACGACGGCGGCGATCCGGCGCCCGATTGGCGTGCACAGTTCCGAGATCCCCCTACCAGCGAGGAGCACAGCTAGATGCCCCGCCCCGGTTTCGTGCTCGATGTCGACCGCTCGACGCCGCCGATCCTGTTCCACCACGGCGAGAGCTTCCGGCTGGAGAAGCTGCCCACCGGGCGCAGCCGGGTGCTCTACCCCGGCGAGCCGCTGGAGCCGCTCGACGACCCCGAGGGTGCCATCCGCGATGCGCTCGAGAGCCCCCTGGGTGGCGGTCCCCCGCTCCGAGCCCTCCTCCATGCGGGCATGAAGCTCACGATCTGCTTCGACGACATCTCGTTGCCGCTACCACCCATGCGCCGGCCCGACATCCGTCAACGGGTGATCGAGGCGGTGCTCGACCTGGCGGCCGAGGCGGGCGTCGACGACGTCCATCTCATCGCCGCCCTGGCCCTGCACCGCCGCATGACCGAGGCGGAGCTGCGCCACGCAGTGGGCGACCGGGTCTACGACGCCTTCGCGCCGCACGGCCTGCTGTACAACCACGACGCCGAGGACCCCGACAACCTTGCCTTCCTCGGCACCACGCCCCAGGGCGAGGAGGTCGAGATCAGCAAGCGGGCGGCCGAGAGCGATCTGGTCGTCTACGTCAACATCAACCTGGTGGCCATGGACGGGGGCCACAAGTCCACCGCCACCGGCCTAGCCAGCTACCGCAGCCTCCGGCATCACCACAACGTCACCACCATGCAGCACAGCCGCAGCTTCATGGACCGGCATCACTCCGAGCTGCACCGCTCCAACTGGCGGATGGGCAAGGTCCTGCGCGACGCGGGCGTGAAGGTCTTCCAGATCGAGACCACGCTCAACAACGACACGTTCGGCGCCAACGGTCCCATGGCCGTGCTGCAGAAGCGGGAATGGGAGTGGACCGCCCGCGACCGGGCGAGCTTCCTGGCGATGAAGGCGGGGCTCGACCGCCTGCCGCTCAAGGCTCGCCGCAGGATCTTCCAGGCGTGGCAGGCGCCCTACGGGGTGACCTCGGTGCAGGCCGGCGAGGTCGAGGCGGTGCACGACGTGACCACCGAAACCGTCTTCCGCCAGCAACTGGTGCCCATAGAGGGCCAGACCGACATCCTCACCATGGGCCTGCCCTACATCTGTCCCTACAACGTCGGTTCCGTGATGAACCCGATCCTCGTCATGTGCCTGGGGCTCGGCTACTTCTTCAACATGTACCGGGGTAGGCCGCTGGTGCGCGAGGGCGGCGTGGTGATCATGAGCCACCCGACCACCTGGGAGTTCCACCCGGTGCACCATCCCAGCTACATCGACTTCTTCGAGCAGGTGCTGGCCGATACCACCGACCCGTTGGAGATCGAGACCCGCTACGAGAAGCAGTACGCCGAGGACGAGTGGTACCGGCACCTCTACCGGACGAGCTACGCCTACCACGGCGTCCATCCCTTCTACATGTGGTACTGGGGCTGCCACGCCCTGGGGCACGCCGGCAAGGTGATCGTCGTCGGCGGCGAGACCCGCTCGGTGCGCCGGCTGGGCTTCACGCCGGCGTCGACGCTGGCCGACGCGCTGGAGATGGCCGAGGACGTGGTCGGCCGCCAGGCCAGCATCACGCACCTCCACAACCCGCCGCTGGTCATGGCGGACGTCAAGTAACCGGAGGCACGGGACATTGGCCGCACTTCCCGATGCGCTGACCCGCCGGTTGCCCCGCCTGCCCTTCCCCTACTCGGCGCCCTCGGTGCCCGGCGGGGTCGAGATCCCCGAGGCCCCGCCGCGGGCGGGCCCCGACTACGACACCGACTGGGCCCGCCGCTATCCCGCGCGTCTGGCGCGGGCGGTCCTGGTGGAGACCGTCGGGCGGGGACTGGTGGCGGCCCTGGCCCAGCCCCGGGTGTCGGGCCTCGACCGCCTCGACACCCTGGCCGACCGCGACCACGCCCCCGTGATCTTCGCCGCCAACCACCACAGCCACGTCGACACCCCGGTGCTGCTCACGGCGATCCCCGACGCCTGGCGCCACAAGTTGTTCGTCGGAGGTGCCGCCGACTACTTCTTCCGCACCCGCCTGACGAGCGCGCTGTCGGCCCTGGCCATCGGTGCGATCCCCATAGAGCGCACCCGGGTCTCGCGACGTTCGGCCGACCGGTCCGCCGAGCTGATCGACGCCGGCTGGTCGATGCTCATCTTCCCGGAGGGCGGGCGCAGCCCCGACGGGTGGGGTCAGCCCTTCCACGGGGGAGCCGCCTATCTGTCGCTGCGCTGCGGCGTGCCCGTGGTGCCGATCCACCTGCACGGCACCGGCCGCATCCTGCGCAAGGGCAAGCGCTGGCCCACCCCGGCCACCGCCACCGTCACATTCGGCGCCCCGCTGGTGCCCGAGCCGGGCGACAACGCCCGCCGCCTGTCCGCCGCCATCCAGCGGGCCGTGGAGGCACTTGCCGACGAGGCCACGACCGACTGGTGGTCGGCCCGGCGCCGTGCCCACGCCGGCGCGTCGCCGGCGTTGACCGGGCCGTCGGCCCCCGCCTGGCGACGCGCGTGGGCGCTCGGCGACGGCGGCGCTAGGCGCCGCCGCCAACGCCGCCGCTGGCCATAGTCCAGGGGGAGGAAACCCTCAGCGTTCGGCGCTACTTCGGACGCTCACCTGGGCCTGAGCATCCCCGTCAGGACCCTGAGCCCTCGCATCTTGCGCAGTGGCGTGACCCGCGAACTCAGACGGTACGGCGTCCTCGAGCTGCCCAGCGAAAGAGCACATGAGCATCCAATGCTGCCGCCGGTTCCGAACACCCGTACATGCCTCGGATCGTCCGTCTTCTGCGCACAGCGAGCGGGTCGGCCGGGGGCAGGGTTACTTCCTGAAGAACGGCGAGTTCACACCGACCGACAAGCCCGGCGCCGCCGCCACCGCTCCGTTCAAGATCAACGAGCGGGGCCAGATCGCCGGCCTCTACAGCGAGGTGTCCGACGTCTCGCCCCTGCGGCCGCCGTTCCGCGCCTTCTTCCTCGACAAGGGGACATACCCCCAGATCGAGGTGCCGGGTGCGTTCTCGACGCAGGCCTTCGGCCTCAACGACCGCGGGCAAGTCGTCGGCTCCTACATCGATGCTGAGGGAACGAACCACGGCTTCATGTGGGACGACGGCGTGATCAGCACGATCGATGTGCCGGGCGCGCTCGGCACGGCCGCGCTCGGATCAACCGTCGGATTCCGCGATCTGAGTGGCGATGCGCTCGCGGCCTATGCGCTGTCCTTGGTCGGTCGGAGTTCATAGCCGCACCCCGGGGACCAAACGCATGGAGCGCACGGCGCTCAATGTGCGGCGCCGCGCTGGCGCGAGCGGCGAGGACGGGGCCAGTCCGGCGCCCAAGGGGCACGGCGCGGTTCGATTAAGCGGCCGGTCGAACGGGTAGCCCAACATCCCCTCGATCACCGGCTGATGGGACAGCCCGATGCCGAGGGTCAGCAGTCCGTCGAGGGCGGCCTTCGCGGTGCGCACCTGCTGCGGGCCGCGGCCACGCTCTGTGGAATCTGGCGGACGCTCGCAGAGCGGACGAGAGACCGATGATGAAGGTCCGATTGGGTCGTTCGCTGTCCGGCGATGAGGAGTGGCTCGGCGAGGTGCCGGACCCGTGAACGGTCTTCGTTGAGGATTGGCTCGGCCGAGTACTGGGCGATGTAGATGCGGCGGGGGCGGTCGGTCGTGTTGGGGCCGCCGCGGTGCAGCAGCGTGCTCGAGAAGCAGACGATGCTCCCAGCGGGCACGATGACCGGGTCGCCTGGATCGTCGCCGAAGTAGCCGATCATGTCGTGGGTCTTCACGTCGCGACGATGCTCGACGACGTCGCGGGTGCCGGCGCGTGAGTAGGGCAGCAGGTACACCGTGCCGTTGGCTTCGGTGACGTCGTCGAGAGGGATCCAGCAGGTGAGGTACGGCGGATGCGTGTAGGGGATGAAGCCCGAGTCCTGGTGCCACCCGAATGCCATGCCCCGCTCGGCGGCCTTGACGACGTATTGCTCGTTGAACAGGTAGACGGTGTCTCCGAGCGCGGCCTGAGCGGTCCGTGCCATGAGGTCCGAGAACAAGAACCGCTCGACGGCGGGTCTCTTGCCGTAGGCGTGGACGAAGTAGCGGCGGTCGCGGTGGCAGAGGTCCAGCGTGTCGACGCCGAGCCGGGTCATCTCTTCGTTGCGTTCATCGACAAGGCGCTGACACTCGCCGCGCAGGGCCTCAAGTTCGATTTGGGGTAGCGCGCCTTGGACAACGAAGTAGCCCTCGTCGCGAAAGCGGCGTGCGTGCGCGGCAGTGACGCGCGGAACTGACACGGCCATGCTGGTTCCTGTTCTCGGCGGGTGATCACAGAATCTGCGGCAGCGACGCCGGTGTCTTCTCAGCAGCACGCAAGTTCCTATCGTTTCTTGCGATGATCGAGGACCTTTGCCTTCGGCCTGGCATCGATGGACGGGTCGTTCGCCACGCGGCGGGCGACCTGCGTCCCCGCGCCCATCGCCATGCCGAACTGGAGGTGAATCTGGTCGTGCGGGGCACGGCGTCCTATCTGCTAGGCGAACGTCGCTACGAGCTGATCCCTGGCACCCTGACCTGGCTGTTTCCCGGTCAAGACCACGTGCTCGTCGACGAGTCGAGCGACCATGCGCTGTGGTGGGCGGTGTTCCGGCCCGACCTGGTGGCTCGGACCGCGACCTCGCCGGGCGCGCAACCTCTTCTCGAAGGCGATCCGATCGACCGGTACTCGCGCCGCCTCGACCCCCAGCGGGCAACACGTCTGGCTGCCCTGTTGCGCGAGCTATGCGAGGCCGAGAGTCTCGATGACGGCCTCTTCAACGTCGGGCTGTCTTACCTGCTGCTCGGGGCCTGGCGGGCGTTTCTCGACAGCGACGACGTCGTCGGGGGCGTCGATGTTCATCCCGCGGTCGACCAACTCGCTCGTCTCCTGCACGCCGACCCGGATGCAGGCCCCCTGGCCGACCTGGCGCGGACCGTGGGGCTGAGTGCCCCGCACCTGAGCCGTCTGTTCAACACGCAGATGGGCCTCTCGATCACCCGGTTTCGCAACCAGCAGCGCCTCCAGCGTTTCGTGCGTCTCTACGGCAATGGTCGGCGCACCACCGCGCTCGCCGCGGCCCACGAGGCCGGGTTCGGCAGCTACGCGCAGTTCTATCGAGTGTTCCGCCAGGAGACCGGCCGCAGCCCCGCCGTGTTGCGCAACGCTGCCGCCTACGACATGGCGATCTCCCCTTCACTGCCCCGTCTCGTGGGAACCCAGGCCCCCGCCACCGCCCACTGGGACCGCCAAGGCCCGTAGGCTCTCCCCCCATGCTCTGGTTCGAGCGTGAGGTCGTGGCGGCTCTCGTCGGGTCCGACGATCCTCGAGTGCGGTCGGCGGTGGAGGAATTCGTCGACGGCTCGGTGCGCGACAAGCCCGAGCACCTGCGTCTGGGGCTGGCGGGGGAATCGATCCTCCTCGGTGCCTACGCCGCGGCGCTTCGCAGCGTCGGGCGTCTCGATGGCGACGGTGCGCTGCGGGCGCTGCTCCAGTCGTGGGAGACCGGGCCCATCGGCGTCGTCCGCCAATACGTGCGGGCCATGAGGTCGCTGGTGACCTTCGCCGAGAACGAGCTGGCGTCCCCACCCTCCAAGGCCGCCTGATGCGGACGCTCGACACCGAGGTCCTCGTGATCGGCTCCGGTGCCGGGGGCGGGATCACCGCGGCCCGCCTCGCCGACGCCGGACGCCAGGTGACCGTGGTCGAGGAGGGTCCCTGGGTGGATGCCGACGCGCTCGAGCCCTTCTCCCTCGAGGAGATGGCCACCAAGTACCGCCATCACGGCGCCTCGCTGGCCCTCGGCAACCCCAACATCGCCTACGCCGAGGGGCGCTGCGTGGGGGGCAGCACCGAGGTCAACAGCGGCCTCTATCACCGGCTGCCCGACTCACTGGCCGCCGACTGGGAGACGCGCTACGCCATCGACGAGTTTACGCCGGCCGAGCTCGGCCGCTACGCCGACCGCGTCGAGCACGACCTCGGCGTATCGACCCTGCCCGGTGCGCCGCCGCCGTCGTCGGCGATGCTCGAGCGGGGTGCGACCAAGCTCGGCTGGCGGAACGTCGAGTTCGCGCGGGTGTTCCGCTACGACGCTGCCGGCCGCGGCACCAAGCAGACGATGTCGCGCACGATGCTGCCCCGGGCGCTGGCTGCGGGGGCGACGATCGTCGCCGACTGCCGCGTTGAACGGCTGCTGCGCGACGGCAACCGGGTGGTCGGCGTGCGGGCCCGACGCCGTCACGCCGGCGGCGCCGTCGAGCGGCTCACGATCGGTGCCGACCAGGTCTTCGTGTGCGCCGGCGCCGTCGAGACACCGGCCCTCCTGCAGCGGAGCGGCATCCGGCGCAACACTGGGAACGGGCTCAAGATGCACCCGACCGTCAAGATCGCCGCTCGCTTCCCCCACCCGATCGACCATGGCGACGTCCCCATGCATCGGATCACCGAGTTCGCGCCCAGCCTGACCATCGGCGGCTCGGCCAGCCGCCGCGGTCACATCGCGATGGCCTTGGCCGACACCGGCCTGCCCTTCGACGACGCATTGGCCGACTGGGAGAACATCTCGGTCTACTACGCCGCCATCCGCAGTGAGGGCAGCGGGCGGGTCCTGGCGGTACCGGGGCTGGCGTCGCCGGTCGTGACCTACAAGCTCACCGACGGCGACCTGAGCCGGCTCGCCCGGGGCATCGTCCACCTGGGCGAGCTGCTGCTGGCGGCCGGGGCAACGGAACTGCACCCCTCGATCCTGGGGGGACCGGTGGTGCGACGCCTCGACGAGTTGGGTGCGTGGTGGGACGCGGTCACCCGCAGCCGCGCCAACGTCATGACCGTGCACCTGACCTCGACGGTGAGGATGGGCGAGGACCGCCGACGCACCGGGGCCGACAGCTTCGGGCGCGTCTGGGGCTACCGCAACCTGCGGGTCAACGACGCGTCGCTGCTCCCCGACGCCCCCGGCGTCAACCCGCAGGCGGCGATCATGGCCATCGCCGCCCGCAACTGCGACGAGTTCCTCGCGTGGTGAGCGCGCCCTCGGTGCCCACGGGGTCCCCCGCCCCGGTCGCAGTGGTCACCGGCGCTTCGGGCTGGCTGGGGCAGAACCTGGTCCGCACCCTGGCGGCACAGCGCCGTGAGCGGGTGCGGTGCCTGGTGCCGGTAGCAGCGGAGGCGCCGCTGCTGGAGCTGGTCTCCCCCACCATCGAGACGGTGACCGGCGACGTCCGGGACCCGGCCACCGTCGACCACCTGTTCGACGGGGTCGGGCCCGACGTCGCGGTGTACCACGCCGCCGGGGTGATCCATCCCCGGCGCGCCGTCCGCGAGCTGTTCGACGTCAACGTGGGCGGCACCCAGCTGATGCTGGACCGGGCCCGCCGCGCCGGCGCCGCCCGGTTCGTGTACGTCTCGTCGAACTCGCCGTTCGGCGTCAACCACGGGCCCGACCACCTGTTCACCGAGGACTCGCCCTACGACCCCTACATGAGCTACGGCCGCTCCAAGCAGGAAGCGGAGCAGCTGGTCAAGCAGTCCCACGCCCGCGGCGACCTCGGCACGGTCACCGTGCGCGCGCCCTGGTTCTACGGTCCCTACCAACCGCCCCGGCAGAGCCGGTTTTTCGCCGCCATCCGCAGGGGCCGCTTCCCCCTGGTGGGCGACGGCAGCCAGAAGCGGTCGATGGTCTACACCGACAATTTGGTGCAGGGGCTGTTGCGGGCCGAGGTGGCCGACAAGGCGCCCGGCAACGCCTACTGGGTGGCCGACGCCGAGCCCTACGAGCTCCGCGAGATACTCGCCACGGTGCGGCGGGCGCTGGCCGCAGAGGGGTTGGCCGTGTCGGGGCCCGAGCGAGTGCCCGTGCCCCGCCTGGCGGCGCGGGCGGCCGAGAAGGCGGATGCGCTGCTCCAGGGCCGGGGCCGCTACTCCCAGGCCCTGCACGTGCTGGGCGAGCTCAACCACACGATCGCCTGCGACATCACCCGCGCCCGCGAGGAGCTCGGCTACGAACCAGCCGTCGGGCTGGCGGAGGGCATGCGGGCCAGCATCCGCTGGTGCCTCGAGCACGGGGAACCGCTCTGATGCGCACCGTGCTCGTCACCGGGGGCAGCGGTTACTTCGGTTCGATCCTCGCCGGCATGGCCCTCGAGCAAGGTGACCGTGTCCGCGTCTTCGACCTCAACCCCCCGGTGCCCCACCCCGGCATCGAGTACATCGCCGGTGACGTGCGGGACCGGGCCGCGGTCACCGCCGCCTGCGACGGCGCGGACGTGGTGCTGCACAACGTCGCCCAGGTGCCGCTGGCCCGGGACCGCGACCTGTTCCGGTCGGTCAACGTCACTGGTACCGCCAACGTGCTCCTGGCCGCCCGCGACCGCGGGGTGGCCAAGGTGGTGCACACCTCGTCCAGCGCCATCTTCGGCATCCCCGACCACAACCCGGTCACCGAGGACACCCCCGGCCGTCCGCTCGAGGCCTACGGCAAGGCCAAGCTCGAGGCCGAGCTCCTGTGCCGCGACGCGGCCGAGACGGGCGTCGACGTCAGCATCGTCCGCCCCCGGACCATCCTCGGACACGGGCGCCTCGGCATCATCGCCGTGTTGTTCGAGTTCGTCGCCGAGGGCGCCCCGGTGTACGTGCTGGGCCGCGGGCACAACCGCTACCAGTTCGTCCATGCCAACGACCTCGCCGATGCCTGCCTGCGGGCTGCCGATCGCGAGAAGCCCGCGGTCTACAACATCGGTGCCGGGGAGTTCGGCACGATGCGCGAGACCCTCCAGGCGCTGGTCGACCACGCCGGCACGGGCTCGCGGGTCCGGTCCCTGCCAGCAGGCGTCGCCCGGGCTGCCATGCGCGTCGCGGCCGGGGTGGGCGCGGCGCCGTTCGCCCCCTATCACTGGCTGCTCTACGCCGAATCCCTGTGGTTCGACACCACGAGGGCCCGCAGCGAGCTCGGCTGGGCTCCCCGGCACTCCAACGCGTCCGCCGTGATCGAGTCGTACGACTGGTTCCTGGCGCACCGCGGCGACCCGGGTGCGACCGAGCGGTCCCACCACCAGTCGCCGGTCAAGCTGGGCCTGCTGGAGATCTTCAAGCACCTGCCCTGAACGGCGATCGGGCAGCTAATGGGTTCGCAGCTGCCCCGGAGCGATCCGCTAACCTGAGCCGACCCTTCGTGGGGGCCTCGGGCAACGGCGCCCGCTTCGCTTCAGCGACGAGCGGATCAGACGCCCCCGACCAGCCGGACCGAGCACGCTCGGTTGCTGGCGTCCCGACCCGGCAGGAGGTGCCTGCGTTGCTCTCCCCCACGACCCGTGAGCTCGACGCCTGCGGCATCGGCTTCGTCGCCGCTGCCCGGGGCCGCTCGTCGCGTGCCATCGTGGCCGCAGCGCTCGACGGGTTGGCCTGCGTCAAGCACCGGGGGGCGGTCGCCGCCGACGCCCGGACGGCCGACGGTGCCGGGCTGCTGGTGCCCATCCCGAGCGCGCTGTTCGGCGACGACACCGGGGTGGCGGTGCTGTTCGTGCGGGCCGACGACCCGAGGCCCGCGGTGGAGGCCGCCGCCCACGCCGAGAGGTTGGACGTCGTCGACTGGCGGGAGCCACCGCTCGACGTCAGTGCGCTCGGCGAGCTGGCTCTCGCCACGGCACCGCGCATCGTGCAGGTCCTGTTCCGAAGCCGGGGCGGCCGCAACCGTGCCGACGTGGAGCGCCGGGCGCTGCGCCTCCGGCGGCGCATCGAGCGCAGCACCAGCGGGACGTACGTGGCGTCGTGCTCGTTCCGCACCATGGTCTACAAGGGGCTGGCTCCCGCCGATGCCCTGGCCGACTTCTATCCCGACCTGGCCGACGAGCGCTTCGCGGCGCCGTTCGCGATCTTCCACCAGCGCTTCTCCACAAACACGCTGCCGACCTGGGAGCGCGCCCAGCCGTACCGGACGCTGTGCCACAACGGCGAGATCAACGCCCTGTGGGGCAACGAGCACCGCATGAGGGGTCGCGCCGGCCTGGGCACAGAGCCCGCCGGGCTCGGCGCCGAAGAGCTGTTCTTCCCGGTTCTCGACCCCCAGGACTCCGATTCGGGGAAGCTCGATGCCATCGTCGAGCTGCTCATGCGGGCGGGCCGCGACCCCCGCCACGTGATGGCCATGGTCATGCCCGAGGCCTGGGAAAACGTGCGCGACCTCGATCCCGAGGTGCGGGGCTTCTACCGCTACCACTCGGCGCTCATGGAGCCGTGGGATGGCCCGGCCGGGGTGATCTTCACCGACGGCGTGGGCGTGGGCGCCCGCCTCGACCGCAACGGCCTGCGCCCGTTGCGCTACCAGGTGTGCGCCGACGGGTTGGTGGCCGTCTGCTCGGAGGTCGGTGCCATCGACGTCAGCGGCCACGGCGAGGTGTCGCGCGGGCGGCTCGGCCCGGGCCAGATGCTGTTCGTCGACCCCACCCGAGGCTTCCTCGACGACTACGCCTGCAAGGAGCGGATCGCCGCCGCCGCGCCGTACGGACACTGGGCCGCCGACGGCTTCTACCGCCTTTCCCCGGGGGAGCCGGCGCTGGAGGTGCCCGACGACCTGGTGGAGCGCCAGGTGATGCACGGGCTGACCAAGGAGGACCTGGCCATGGTGGTGCGCCCCATGGCCGACGACGCCAAGGAGCCCACGTTTTCGATGGGTGACGACTCACCGTTGCCCAACCTGGCGCCGCGCTCCCGCCCGGTGAGCCACTTCCTCCGCCAGCGGTTCGCCCAGGTGACCAACCCGCCCATCGATCCGCTGCGCGAACGGTTGGTCATGAGCCTGCGCACGATCCTCGGCCCCCGGCTGCCGTTGCTCACCGAATCACGGGACGCCGCTCGCCTGCTGACACTGCCCTCCTTCTTCGTCTACCCGTCGGGCGTTGCCGGACTCGAGCTCACCGATCGCGCTCCCTGGCCAGTCATCCCTCTCGACGCCAGCTTCCCGGTCGCCGAGGGACCGGCCGGGCTGCGGGCGGCGGTCGAGCGCCTCCGGGACGAGGCGGTCGCTGCGGTGGCAGGTGGGGCCGGCACGCTGGTCTTGGAGGGCGAGGACGCAGGGGCTGACCGAGCCCCGGTCCCGTCGCTGTTGGCGTGCGGTGCGGTCCATCAGGCCCTCAGCGACGCTCGTAAGCGCTCGCGCACGTCGCTCGTGGTGGTGGCCGATGACGTGTTCGACGTGCACGGCTTCGCGGCGCTGCTGGGCTACGGCGCCGACGCCATCTGCCCCCGCTTGGCACTGGCCACGGTGGCCGCCGAGGCCGACAGCGCCGACGACGGCGACCTGACCAGCCCCGAGGCACAGCGAAACCTCCAGGCGGCGGTCGAGGCCGGCGTGCTCAAGATCATGTCGAAGATGGGAATCAGCACGGTCGACTCCTACCGCGGCGCCCAGATCTTCGAGGTGGTGGGCCTGGATCCCGAGGTCGTGGGTCTCAGCTTCACCGGCACCCCCAACGTCGTCGGCGGCATGGGATGGCAGGACCTGGGCGACGACGTGCTCGCCCGCCACGGCGCCGCCTGGCGCCAACGACCGGACCTGGCGTCACCGGGCTTCTTCCGGGTACGCAAGGGCGGCGAGCCCCATGCCAAGGACAAGGACACGGTCCAGGCCCTCAACGACCTGTCGCTGGTGCAGGAGCCTCCGACCGATGGGCAGACCCGGGAGATGTTGACCGCCCACCTGCTGCAGGCGGCCATTCGATCCGAATCGTCCGAGCGCTACGACGCCTTCGCCAAGCTGGCCAACGACCGGGCGGTCATCGAGCTCCACGACCTCCTCGAACTGGTCCCGGCCGCGGAGCCCGTCCCCGTCGACGAGGTCGAGCCCGCGCGGGCCATCGTCAAGCGCTTCTCGACGGGGGCGATGTCGCACGGCGCCCTGTCCAAGGAGGCGCACGAGACGCTCGCCCAGGCCATGAACCTGCTCGGTGCCATGTCCAACTGCGGCGAGGGTGGCGAGGACCCCTACCGCTACCGCACCCGCGGCCAGGGACGTGACGACAAGAACTCCAGGATCAAGCAGGTCGCGTCGGGCCGCTTCGGCGTCACGCCCGAGTACCTGGCCCACGCCGACGAGCTGCAGATCAAGATGGCGCAGGGTTCCAAGCCCGGTGAGGGCGGCCAGCTTCCCGGTCACAAGGTGTCGGCCGAGATCGCCCGCCTACGCCACACTCAGCCCGGCGTGGGCCTGATCTCGCCCCCGCCGCACCACGACATCTATTCGATCGAGGACCTGGCCCAGCTCATCTATGACCTCAAGCAGGTGAACGCCGCCCAGGTCTCGGTCAAGCTGGTGGCCGAGGACGGCGTGGGCACCATCGCCGCCGGCTGTGTCAAGGCCCTGGCCGACGTCATCCACATCTCCGGCCAGAACGGCGGCACCGGCGCCAGCCCTCTGTCGTCGATCAAGTACGCCGGCATGCCCTGGGAGCTGGGCCTCGCCGACACCCAGCGGGCGCTGGTCGACAACGGCCTCCGGAGCCGGGTGCGGCTCCGGGTCGACGGCGGCTTCCTCACCGGTCGCCAGGTCATCGTCGCCGCACTCCTGGGCGCCGACGAGTACAGCTTCGGCACCGCGGCGATGATCGCCGAGGGCTGCATCATGCTGCGGGCCTGCCACCGCGACACCTGCAAGCCCGGGGTCGCCACCCAGCGACCCCACCTGCGCGCCAACTTCACGGGGACGCCCGAGGGCGTGGCTGCCTACTTCCTGTTCATCGCCGAGGAGGTCAGGGGGTACCTCGCGACGCTCGGGCTGCGCTCTGTCGACGAGGCGGTGGGCCGAGTCGATCTGTTGCGCCAGAAGGCCACCGGCAACCAGCGGGCCGACGCCATGGACTTGTCACCGCTGCTCGCGCCGGCCGGTGGCGCCGGTCCCCGCCGCTTCGTCGAGCGGGTGGAGCTCCAGGACCCCCGGGCCGAGCTGGGCGACCAGCTCCTCGCCGACGCCTTCCGCGCCGTCTGGGACGGCGACGACGTCGACCTGTCCTACGAGATCCGCAACGCCGACCGAGCCATCGGTGCCGCCCTGTCGGGCGCCATCGCCCTCGAGTACGGCGAGCTGCCGCCCCGAGGCACCGCCCGGGTGCGGCTCACCGGCGCCGCCGGGCAGAGCTTCGCCGCGTTCCTGACCCACGGCGTCGAGCTCGACCTCACCGGCGAGGCCAACGACTACGTGGGCAAGGGCATGGGCGGCGGCGTGGTCGTGATCCGCCCGCCCGCCAACGACCGGTCCGAGCTGCCGATTCTGGCCGGCAACACCTGCCTGTACGGAGCCACCGCCGGGGAGCTGTACATCGCCGGTGGCGTGGGTGAGCGCTTCGGTGTTCGCAACTCGGGCGCCACCGCAGTGGTCGAGAGCGCCGGCGACCACTGCTGCGAGTACATGACCGGCGGCACGGTCGTGGTCACGGGCCCGGTGGGGTGGAACCTGGGCGCCGGCATGACGGGTGGCCAGGCATTCGTGTTCGACAGCGACGCCGAGCGCCTCATCTCCCGGCTCAACCCCGACCTGGTCGACGCCGTGCGCCCCGACGCGGTTGCGCAGGAGGAGGTGCGCTGGCTGGTCGAGCGGCATGCAGCGCTCACCGGCTCGCCCCGCTCGGCCCTGCTGCTCGATCAGTGGGCCAAGGCGGTCGGCCACGTGTGGCACGTGCTGCCGAAGGACGAGGTGCGGCGCATCGAGGGCCGCCAGGCCGGGCGCTTGGTGAGCGCTTGAGCCGCTTGTGACCCGGAGCGCGACCACGCCCACCATGCGCGTCGGGTTGCCGCGGCCGCCGCTGATCCGGTGGACGTTTGTCCGATTGGGCACCGATGCGGGCGGCTGATCCGGGGTAGGGTCGCCGTCCGACATGGCTGGGACATCCGTGCCACCGGTACCTCATTGTCGCGACCTCACACCCGTCGGGGAGCGCTTGGCGTCGAGGCTCTACACCGCCCGTAGCGACCGGCTCGGGTGCCCGGTGACGGTCACCGTCTATCCCCCCGTGGCCGACGAGGAGACCCGCCGCCGGTTCGACGCCGCCGCCGCCAGCGCCCAGCGGTTGGCTGCGCACCCGAGCGTGCTCACCATCCACGACTGGGGCCACGGCGCCGACGGCCGGCCGTGGGTGGTCACAGACCCCCAGCCGCCCGAGACCATCGACACCCTGCTCAGGGCCCACGGACCCCTCCCGGTCGCGCAGGCGCTCCGGATCGGCGTGCTGGTCGCGGGCGCCATCGAGACCGCGCACCGCGCCGGTGTCGTCCACGGCGACCTATCGCCGGCCCGGCTGGTGCTCGGCCCGCAGGGAGAACCGCTGGTGGCCGACATCGGTCTGGCCGAGTTCGGCGACTTCCCCGGATTCGGGGCCCTCCACAACCCGATCCGCTACTTCGCCCCGCCCGAGGTGCTGGAACGCACCGGGGTGACCCCGGCGTCAGACGTCTATTCGCTGGCGACCACCGTGTACGCACTCCTGGCCGGCAGCGCCCCCCACGAGAAGCCGGCCGACATCACCGACAGCAACGCCTCGTTGCTGCTGCGCATCCTGCAGATCCAGGTGCCACGCATCGTGCGTCCCGGCGAGGACCTCGACGGCGTCGAAGCGGCCCTCAACCCCGCCCTGGCCCACGCAACCGACAAACGCCCGCCGCGGGTGCTCGACCTCGGCTGGTCACTCCAAGACGTGCAGCGCAACCTCGGCCTCGCCGTCGCGGAACCGGTGGTGCTCGACCTCGGGAACCCGGAGCGCGCAGCGGCGGCGCCGCCAGCCGTGGAGTCGTCAAGGGCCGCGGCCGTCCCGCCGCGCCCCGATGCGGTGCCGGCCCGGTACACCGACTCACCGCCCAACCCCGCGAGCACGCGCGGGGCCGACCTGGTCCACCTGTTCAGCGACAGCCCGCCTGACTTCGCCGGCCGGTCGCACGGCGCAACGGCCCGCCACTGGGCAACCGGGCTCGGCCACCTGGGCGGGCACGCGTCCGAGCAAGTCACCGGTACTCCACCCGGGGGACTCAACGGCCGCGGCAACGGTCTTCGGCCGGCCCCGATTGCGGGAGACGATGACGATCTGAGACCGGTTCAGCGACCGCCGGCCGACGCCGCCCGGCGGCGCGACCCGCTGGGACGGCCGCCGCGGCTGCCCAACGCTCCCCGGGGTCGCGACCCCCAGCGCCCGGTCACCGGGCTGCACGCTCCGGCCGATGCCGACACCGTCCCCACCCCCCGGTCCTCGGCGGCGCTTCCCACCGGGCCCCGCCTGCGCACGCCCGGCGACCAGGCGACCCGTCGCAGGCGTCCCCGCAGACCCGACCCCGGCAGAGCTCGATCGCCCCGCGGCGCCGAGAGGCCGGGGTCAGGTGCCTTTCCAGCCGCCGAACGCACCCGCTCGGGATCGGCGCTCGACCGCGCCCGCCAGGCCCGCATGCACGGGTCGGCGCGGTCCACTACCGGCGAACAGGGGCCCCGCCAGCCGGCGGCGGAGCCACCCGCAGTCAAGGCGCCGGCGCCAGCGTCCGGTGGCGCCCCCGCGGTCCCCGTCATCGTGCTGATCGTCGTGGTGGTGCTGTTGACCCTCGGAGTCGCCTACATGGTGATCACCGGCGACGGCACGTCCCACCCCGTCGAAGAGCAGCCCGGCGCAAGCGCCGGACAGTCACTCGACCAGTCGTAACCCCGACGGTCCCATCGAGGGCTCGGACTTCGGCAGATCCACCACGAACTCCGTGCGATGGGCTGGGAAGACGTGCTCGGAAACCAGCAACGGTCGATCCCCGAAGTCGCGGGTCACGCGCTCACAGCGCAGCACGGGTGAGCCGACCGGCACGGCCAGCAGGTGGGCGTCGGCTGCGCTGGCGGCGGCCGCACCGATGGTCTGGGTGGCACCACCGATGGGCACGCCCACGAGCTCGTAGAACGGCGTGCGCTCCACCTCGGCCCGCGACAGCCGGGCCCCGACCTCCTCCGGGCACCAGACGGTCACCCGGGCGAACGGCTGGCCGTCCGCGAGGTTGAGCCGGCGGACCTCCAGGACGGCGTCGACACCCAGCACCTGGCGCACGCGGGGTGGGGGCGACAGGAAGCGAAAGCCCACCACCTGCCGCTCGGAGCTCAGACCGAGCTCGCCCAACTGGTCCTCGATGGTGCCGAGCCGTCCCAACGCCTGGCGGACCGGATCGGCGGCCACGAACCAGCCGAAGCCCTGGCGGGCGTCGATCAGGCCCTCCTCACGCAGCAGCTCGAGCGCCTTGCGGACCGTGACGCGACTCACCAGGTGCGCGCGTGAGAGCTCGCTCTCGCTCGGCAGGAGGCGACCGGCCCCCAGCTCTTCGGACTCCACCCGCCCGCGCAGCTCG
>Ga0256867_10000440_pt1 | contig 16465 bp, 16 predicted proteins | sample RVTome_15_FD_185939 | JGI IMG/M metagenome (GOLD analysis project Ga0256867, IMG submission 185939) | Soil microbial communities from uranium-contaminated site in the Upper Colorado River Basin, Wyoming, United States - RVT150D86 (HiSeq) ... | reverse complement strand
ACACCTCCAGCATGCTTAGGTGATAGATTTGTGTGACCAGGAATATTGCCACGAACTGACCGACTACCAGTCCACCGAAGGCAATTAATATCAGGGAAATTAGTGATAACCAAGGCTTTCTCCTGCCAAACAGCAACAGGTCATTTCCGGTTTTTGCCATATTAGTTTAAATTTACGGGAAATTACCAAATTAAAAATTGGTTAAAATAGGAAACTTGGAGTTGGGAGATTTTCCCCTTTTGCTGGCGCCAATGGAAGATGTCAGTGATCCGCCGTTCCGCGCAGTATGCAAGGAATTTGGAGCTGATGTTATGTACACCGAATTTATTTCGGCGGAAGGCCTGATCCGGGATGCGTTTAAAAGCGTTCAAAAGCTGGATATATATCCTTACGAAAGGCCCATAGGGATCCAGATATTCGGTGAGAATATTGAATCGATGCGCGAGGCGGCGGCAATAGCTGCTGAAGCCAACCCTGAATTCATTGACATCAATTACGGATGCCCGGTTAAAAAAGTGGCCTGCAAGGGCGCTGGCGCGGGGATACTATTGGACTTGCCAAAAATGCAGAAAATGACCAGGGAGATTGTGGACAGCGTGCATTTGCCGGTAACTGTTAAGACCAGACTGGGATGGGATGAGCATACTATCAGGATTGTTGAAGTAGCTAAGAGACTTCAGGATGCAGGGATCCAGGCACTCACCATACATGGGAGAACCAGGATGCAAATGTATAAGGGTACAGCCAACTGGGACCCAATTGCCGCAGTTAAGGACCATCCCGAAATTCATATCCCCATATTCGGCAATGGTGATATTGACTCTCCCGAAAAAGCCAGGGATTACAAGAACAGGTACCAGGTGGATGGCATGATGCTGGGAAGGGCAGCTATCGGTTATCCCTGGATTTTCAGGGAAATCAAACACTTTCTCCGTACCGGGAAAAAACTGCCGGCTCCCGGTCTGCAGGAAAGAATTGAAACTGCTAAAAAGCATCTGGAGTTTTCATTGGAATGGAAGGGACCCAGGCAGGGAATCTTTGAGATGCGTCGGCATTATACCAACTATTTTAAAGGCATTCCTAATTTCAAATCCCTCAGAATGCAATTGATTGAGGCTACAGAACCTGAACAGGTTATGGAAATTCTGACTGGAATTCCGGACATGGTGAAAAACGAAGCTGCCTAATCACTCTTTTATCTTTTGTTTCAGGTGAACCGGTTGTGCCCGTTTCCTGACCTTTATGTTTAAAACCTCTACCAACAGGCTGAAGAAAATTGCAAAATACACATATCCCTTGGGTACGTGTACATGAAATCCTTCAAGCAGCAAAAGTACACCTATCATGAGCAGGAATGATAGCGCCAGCATTTTTATGGTAGGGTGCTTATGAATGAATTCACTTATTTTATTTGCTGAAATTAACATTACCGCCATGGCAATTACTACAGCCAGAACCATGATGGTGACGTTCTGAACCAACCCGATAGCAGTTAATATCGAATCGAATGAGAATATTATGTCAAGCAGTATAATTTGGACTATGGCGCTGCCAAATGTTAAAGTGGCCTTGTTTTCGTCACTCTCCTCTTGTCCTTCCAATTTTTGATGAACTTCCGATGTGCTCTTATAGATCAGAAACAAACCTCCGCAAATCATAATGAGGTCCCTGCCGCTGATTTCCAGATTAAACAGTGTAAACAAGCTCTTGTTTAAGCCGATCAGCCAGGTAAGTAAGAACAGCAAAGCGATGCGGATCAGCAACGCCAGACCTATACCAACATACCTGGCTTTTTCCTGTTGTCCGGCCGGCAGTCTTCCGGTCAGTATGGAAATGAATATTATGTTATCAACCCCCAATACTATTTCCATCAGTACCAATGAAGCAAAGCTGATCAATCCGTCGATTGAGATTAGAGATTCCATGACTCAATACCATTAGGTGAAAACAAGAGGGTGAAAATACGAATTAGTTTTATTAGCTTTACCTACTTTTTGAATACTTTGAACTATCAACTTTTACATAACACCTCAGTAGGAGTAGCTTTTATCGGTACTGTAATGGTAGTAGTGGAGGTCTTGAGGGAGATGGAAGCAATTGAACTATCAATCCGGCAAAACCTGGACATACCAGGATTCATACTGGTGATTATCGGTTCGATTCTGGCTTCCTGGACTGCTGGAAAAATGGATAAAGAAGATAAAAAGGGCTAGTTTAAACTCCTTCCGCCACCACTTCCTTTACTTCCGGTACCATGCTTTTCAGCAAATTCTCTATACCTGATTTCAAGGTAATGGTTGAGGAAGGACAACCGCTGCAGGCGCCCTGAAGCAACAGGGTCACCACTCCGTCTTCAAAAGAGTGAAATTGGATAGCACCCCCGTCCATCTCAACTGCGGGTTTGACATACTCTTCAAGTATGCCTATGATTTTATTTTCCAGGCCATCGCCGGCAGGATCCATAGGGGATTCGTCCTCAGCTTCGGGGTCGGTCAGCAGCGGCTTCTCCTGCTGCAGGTACCCGGTGATGAACTGTCTTATTTCGTCCTGAACTTCCACCCATTCCACTTCATCACATTTGGTCACAGTGATGAAATTACTCATGTAAAATACCCTTTCTACGTAATCAAACCTGAATAATTCCCGGGCCAGGGGAGCATTTTGTGCGCTTTGAGCATCGGGGAAGTCATAGCTCCTGCCCAGCTCCACCAGCATATAGTTGGCCACAAATTTAAGCGAGTTAGGGTTTGGATTGGCCTCCATGTAGATGTTCACATACCTCCTGTACATTTCTTCACGATCGTATTTTTCCATGCTTTGCTTCATTTAATCTAATACATAACGAGATTTAGCGCTAATTGGTTTTATCCACAGGATATTCTTCATCCCGGGGTTGTACCTCCAGTTTTTCATGCTGTAATGATTTGTCTGTGGCCAGACCGGCGCCTAATTCACCTTCGGAGCTGGCCACTACCGTAGCTACCGTGGCGTCTCCGGTGACGTTTACAATGGTACGGCACATATCAAGAGGCCGGTCTACCGCAATTATTAAAGCCAACCCCTCCGGTTCAACACCGATAGCGCCTAATACAATTACTAACATGATCAGGCCCGCACTGGGAACTGCCGCTGCTCCAATAGACGCCAGGGTAGCGGTCAGCACGATAGTAAGCTGGTCCATCATAGTCAGGTCGTGGGCGAAAGCCTGAGCTATGAATACCGCTGATACCGCCTGATGTATACTGGTGCCGTCCATATTAATGGTGGCCCCCAATGGCAATACAAAGCTACTGACTTCTTCCGACACCCCCAGGTGCTTTTCAACCCTGTCCATGGTAACTGGCAGGGTGGCAGCGCTGGAACTGGTAGAAAAAGCCAGCATCTGGGCCGGGAATATTCCCTTAAAAAAGTCACGGTAGTTGACTTTGGTAAAAATAGTGATGACAGACGGATAGAAAATGAATATCATGATGGCCAGTCCCGCCAGCACCGTAAGACTATAAACCCCCAGCGCTTTAAACAGGTCAACTGCGCTGGCTGGATCATCACCGGCAACGTCCACGATTAATCCTGCCAGTAATGCCAATACCCCAATGGGGGCGGTGAGCATTACCAATTCGACAATTTTCAGTATAATACTGTTAGCGCCGTCGAAGAATTTCTTTACCGGCAATGCTTTGGCCTGGGGGGTTATTACCATGGCAATTCCAAACAGAAAAGCAAAGAAAATTACCTGCAGCATATTGATGTTGTTGCTAAAGGCGCCGAAAATATTCTCCGGTACTATGTCCACTAAAATCTGCAGCGGGCCGCTATCCTTTACCGAGCTGGCGGATTGCATATTAAGATTGGCCTCACCTGCATATTTTGCCCGAAGTTCTTCCCTTTTATCCTCAGGTAAAAAACTTCCTGGTTCAATGGTATTCACTAATATTAATCCGATGGAAATAGCAATAACCGTGGAAATAATGTACAACCCGATTGTTTTGCCCCCGATACGGCTCAGCTTGGAAAGGTCTGTCAGGTTGGATATTCCATCGATTAAGGAAACCAGGATCAGGGGCACCGCAATAAGTTTCAACAAATTGATGAATATGGTGCCAAACGGTTTAATCCAGTCCTGTATAAATTCACCAAATCCCCCGGCAATGGCCGCCAGACCTAAAATTACGCCCAAAGCCATACCAATGAGAATTTTCCAGTGAAGTGCCAGCTTTTTCATATTATAGCTTTACGGATTTATTTAATAAAAGACAATCAGCGAGTACCAGTGCAGCCATAGCATCCACGATAGGCACTGCCCGAGGTACCACGCAGGGGTCGTGCCGGCCTTTACCTGTTACAACGGTGGGATTTCCCTGTTGGTCTATACTCTCCTGATCCTTCATGATAGTAGCTACAGGTTTAAAGGCCACCCTGAAATAAATATCCTGTCCGTTGGATATTCCACCCTGGATCCCCCCTGAATAGTTGGTGGTGGTGATGATCTTACCTTCAAGGTTTTGGAATTGATCATTGTGTTCTGACCCTTTCATGCTTACACCATTAAAGCCACTGCCGTATTCAAAACCTTTAACCGCGTTAATGCCCAACATGGCACTACCCAACCTGGCGTGCAGTTTGTCGAATACTGGCTCTCCAAGTCCGGGAGGCACCCCGCTCACCACTCCGGTGATCACACCACCAATGGAATCGCCGTCTTTCCGGGTTTTCTCAATCAGTTTGATCATGGCTTCCGCTGTTTCGGCATGCGGACATCTGACCATGTTGTCTTCAATTGAATTCAGGTCCAACTGTTGATAGGGGACCTCAAGCTTTATCTTTCCTACCTGTGACACAAAGGAACGGACCTCTATCCCGTGAAACTTCAGAATCTGCATGGCTACCCCTCCGGCTGCCACCCTGGCAGCTGTTTCCCGGGCGCTGCTTCTGCCTCCGCCCCGGTAATCCCGGATTCCGTATTTTTCCTGGTAGGTATAATCAGCATGCGAAGGGCGGAACTTCTCCGCAATATGACTGTAGTCTTTACTGCGGGCGTCTTTATTCCAAATGATCATACTGATAGGCGTACCGGTAGATTTTCCTTCAAAAATACCTGAAAGAACCTCAAATTCATCCGTTTCCTGACGCTGAGTGGTGATTTTCGATTGCCCGGGCCTGCGTCTGGCCAATTGATACCGGATGATCCCGGGGTCAATTTGAAGCCCTGCCGGACATCCGTCAATGATCACCCCAATACCAGGTCCGTGGGATTCACCAAAAGTGGTGATCCTGAATAGTTTTCCAAAGGAATTGCCCATGAATTACTTTCTGAAGATGAATATTGCAGTAAGCACTAACATAACCAAAATAAATATGTTAGCAAAGATCTTCAGATATTGGTATTGATGCCGGCTTTTCAATTGGTTGTCCTGCAATTCGATGATATCGTAGAAACTTCCCAGATCTGTAGCCAGAATAGTTTCATTCTTTTTGCTTTCCCCATTAACCTGTACTGTAATGCTTGATTTCAGCACTTCATATGTTTCTTTGTCGGGGTTAAAATAGGTCCAGTTGAAGTAATCACCCAGATCATAAACACCTGGTTCGTTGGGAATTGCGTAGAACCCGAAAGAGTGGCTTCCGCTAACTCCCCCGTTACGCCGGTGCACAGTCTTGCGAATGGTTGGCGGATAAAGGTCGAATTTGTCAGTTTCAGGCAGTCGCAGGTTGCCAATGGCGTTAATATTCCCTTTCCCCTGAATTTTAAAATTATAGCTAAAGCTTTCCCCGGTTCGCAATTGCTCCCCGCTGATCTGTTCCACCAGTTCATAGTTTCCCACCGCTACTTCATTTTTAAGCGGGTGATCCGGGAGTTCCTTTACCTCTATTGTTTTGGGTTTGGTATAAAAGGTCTTAAAATCCTCCTGCCTGGTAGGCCCGAAGAAAGAGGGGTTTTTAGCCATCCGGTATTTTATCAGCTTCAGTCCCACTGAAGGAAACCGGACTGCTTCGGAATTTAACGGGAAGAAGGTGGCCTGATAAATCAGATATTTCTGGTAACGCCTATTGTTGATTGTTACCTGTTCGCGTTTGATGTTCTCTACATTGAAGTTTTCCTCCCAGCAGTTTGACGGACGAATTTGTTTGAGGATGTCAGTCAGTTGCTTACTCATATCATAAAACTCCAGGTCCGCCCGGTTTTGCTCTGATACATAAAAAGCCAGGCTGGTATTGAAACCTTCTCCCATATAGACTTCAGATTTATCAGTGGTGAGCGCAAAGAAAGCATCCGCTTTAACGTCGATAAATTCTTCAGTACCACCTCTGCGGTTTCCGAATAATTCCTCCCAGGGATCAGCCGCAAACGGATCCACCTGTCTTCTGCCTTGTCTGGTTGGTCCTACTACGATAGTTTTCCCGGGAACATCAATGGCCTGGCCATTTACAATAATATTAAACGGAGTCAAGGTGAATGTTCCCTCCCGCTGAGCCAGGTAGTTTTGGGTGAGGCTTTGAGTAGAGGACACCTGTCCATTGATAAATTGCGTGGATGTTGATGAACTGGTACCCCGTTTGATCATCCCGTCGATATCAGGGAAACCGCTGAGATTTTTAAGCTGGTCGTCTTCAACTATTACCGTAATAGTAAACGCTTCGTTGGCGGCTATTTCTCCCGGCCCTACTTCAACCTTCACATTTTGAGCACTTAAAGAAAAAGAACAAAATATGATCGTCTGAACAAATAATAATATTTGGATTTCCCTCGTTCTCATTTATGATTAGCAGAATCTCACTTTCTGCAGGATACAAAGCAATATAATTGCAGTCAGAATTTCCAGCCAGAAATGTTAAAAATTGTGAACTTTTTCGCTAATTTTATAATCAGTCAAGTTTAAAATTAACCTTTTTTTAATTATGCTTGAATACTTCAAAACCATCCTATCGAAAGTTAGTTTTAGTAAGTACCTTTTTGAAAAAGAGCTGCGAAAGGCTATCAAAGTGCTGGTAGCGGAAGAACTAAGGGAATTGCAGCAATGGTGCTATCGAAAATTTGGGCACATCTACGATTCTATAATTAGGAATTGTTTTAAGTCTGCCGGTATTTCACCAGCTTAAGAAATACTCAAGAGTTACCATTCAAACCACGCCAACAGCGTGGTTTTTTTATTCCTCTTTGCTTACAAAGTCAATATTCCTCTTTAACCCCTGATATTTGGTCCTTTTTACCGCCGACCCCCTAAATAGATCATTGAAGGAGTTCCGGTCCAGTTTTTCCCATTTTTCTTTGTTCATGTTAAACAGCATCTCCACCGGCCTGAATTCAGGTTCATGGTGACTACCGGCAAACCGGTTCCAGGGACAGACTTCCTGGCATATGTCACAGCCGAAGATCCAGTTTTCAAATTTCCCTTTTACATTTTCGGGGATTTCTTCTCTTAGTTCAATGGTAAAATATGAGATGCATTTACTTCCGTCAACCTGATAAGGGGTTATGGCCTGGGTTGGGCAACTGTCGATGCACCTGGTGCAGGTCCCACAGTAATCGGGAATGGGATTGTCAGCTACCAGCTCCAGGTCTGAAATAATTTCAGCGATAAAGAAATAACTGCCTCCACCTTTGGTCAGCAACAGACTGTTTTTACCTATCCAGCCGGCCCCGCTGCGCTGCGCCCAGGCCCTTTCCATCACCGGTGCAGAGTCTACGAAGATCCTACACTGAATATCACCTACTGCAGATATTATATTTTCTGTCAACTCTTTCATCTTCTTCTTGATCACCTGATGATAATCCTGTCCGTAGGCATAGCGGGCAATGTGATAGTTGTTTTCCTTTGGCAATTCTTGAGCAGGGTAATGGTTATATAATAGTGTGATCACAGATTTGGCCCCTTCCACCAGTAAGGCAGGATCAAGGCGCTGGTCGAAATAACGTTCCATATAGCTCATTTTTCCCTGTTTGCCGGATTTTAGCCACTGTTCCAGGGCATCAGCGTGGTCTTCAAGAAACTCCGCTTTTGAGACACCGCAAAAATCAAAGCCAGCCTGGTAGGCCAGTTTTTTGACTAACCTGGTTTTGGATTCGATGGTTGAAGCTGATGACATACCGTATTGGGTGTGGGTGTGGGTGTGGGTGTGAGTTTGAGTGTGAGTTTGAGTCTGAAGTTTGAATTTAATGTTTGCATTTGAACTTGATTCAAAGTTGGACTTGTTTTTTGAAATTGCCCTGATATTACACTTGAGATCGTACCTTGAAAATTGCGATTGAGATTGCGATCGCAATTGAGCTTGCACTTGAATTTGAAATATTCTATACTTGTAGTGAAATGTCTGCGATACCAACATATAGCCCTGTAACCGCACTTTCCAGGCCACACCTATGGGATCACCATTTTCATCACTGCTGTTGGTAAACAGTATTGGCAGATATTTAATTTTTCTTTCGGAACCATAATCAAATATTGTGAAAACGCTAAAACTGGCTGTCCAGAAGTCTGGAAGACTCAGTGATTCCTCCTTAAACCTGATCAAGGAATGCGGCATTACCTTCCCCACCCGCATCGCCAGGTTGAAAGCGGCGGCTTTTAATTTCCCCGTGGAATTCCTGTATTTGCGGGATGACGACATTCCGGGATATGTAGCAGATAAGGTAGCTGATGTAGGTATTGTGGGAAAAAATGTATTACTGGAGAAAACAGATGAACTGGAGATCGTTAAGGAACTGGGGTTTTCCAAGTGCAGGCTTTCCATTGCGGTTCCCAGGGAGTTTAACTACCAGGGTGTTGAAAGTCTGGAAGGGCTTAACATAGCTACTTCCTATCCTCGAATATTGTCAAATTTTCTACAACAGAAGGGTGTTTCAGCTGATATTCATGAGATATCCGGCAGTGTGGAAATTGCGCCCAGTATCGGGCTGGCCCAGGCGGTTTGCGACATTGTAAGTACCGGTAGTACCCTGGTCAGTAACGGCCTTACCGAAGTTGAGGTTATTCTGAACTCCGAGGCTGTTTTAGTGGCACGGCCGGAACTGGACGGACCCAGACGCCAGATACTGGACCAGCTGTTGTTTCGCATTAATGCAGTGCAGGCAGCCAATAGCAATAAATATATCCTGCTGAACGCACCCAATGAGGCCATACCCAGAATCACTGAACTGCTGCCGGGGATGCGAAGCCCTACTGTGGTGCCGCTGGCACAGAAAGGGTGGAGTTCCCTGCATTCGGTAGTAAAAGAAGATGATTTCTGGGAGGTGATCGAGAACCTGAGGGAAGCCGGGGCGGAAGGTATCCTGGTTATCCCCATTGAAAAGATGGTGCTGTAATGATGGAACTGATACAAAACCCGGACCGGAGTTCCTGGGACTCATTGACCAAAAGACCCAGATTGTCTGACACCAGCCTTGAAAAGGTGGTTGCAGACATAATAGATCAGGTCAGGGACGAGGGCGATTCTGCCCTGGCTGAACTTACTGAAAAGTACGATGGTACCAGTAAAGTATCCTTATGCATCAAAGTTCCTGTCCGGGAACTCCACCTGCCTGAGGAACTTAAATCCGCCATTAAAACCGCCTATCAGAATATTTACCATTTCCACCTGGTCCAGCAGGAAAAGATGGTTCCGGTTGAGACCATGCCGGGGGTCAGATGCTGGCGGCGGGCTACTCCTATCGATAAAGTGGGTCTTTACGTCCCGGGGGGATCTGCTCCTCTGTTTTCCAGCCTGTTGATGCTGGCTATACCTGCTCAGATTGCCGGTTGCCGGCAAGTTGTAGTGTGTACCCCTCCTCAAAAGGACGGCACCATTCACCCTGCCATGCTTTACACGGCACAAATACTGAAAATTGAACACATATACCCGGTTGGAGGGGCCCAGGCCATTGCGGCTATGGCATTTGGCACCGAAACCGTGCCCAGGGTGTACAAAATACTGGGGCCTGGTAACCAGTATGTGACCATGGCCAAGCAGATGCTGAGCCAGCAGGTAGCTATTGACTTTCCTGCCGGCCCTTCGGAAGTGGCCATTCTGGCGGATCAAGGGGCTAATCCTGATTTTATTGCAGCTGATCTGTTGTCACAGGCGGAACATGGCCCTGACAGCCAGGTAGTGATGGCTACGAATTCCGGGGTTTTGATCAACAGGGTAAAGGAATCTTTGAACAGGCAACTTGAGCTGCTTCCAAGAAGGTCCATAGCCAAAAAAGCGCTGGAACAAAGTAAATTAGTGTTGTTTGATGATCTGAACACCGCCATGCAGTTTCTAAATGCATATGCACCCGAGCACCTGATACTGAATGTTAAGGAGGCCGGACGTTGGGCTGAAAAAGTAACTGATGCGGGTTCCGTTTTTCTGGGGGCTTTTACCCCTGAATCCGCAGGAGATTATGCCTCGGGGACCAACCATACCCTGCCCACTAACGGCAATGCCCGGATGTATGCCGGGGTATCACTTGACTCTTTTGTAAAAAAAATAACTTTTCAGGAGATCAGCCGCGAAGGATTGGAATCAATAGGGGATGCCGTGGAAATCATGGCCTCTGCAGAAGGACTGGAAGCCCATAAAAGAGCGGTATCGATCAGGAGAAGCAAAGAGCAAAAATTATGAGATCCATAGATCAATTAGTACGCCGCAATATCAGGGAACTTATACCCTATACTTCTGCCAGGGAACAGTTTTTAGACAATGCATTGACCTTGCTGGACGCCAATGAGAACCCCTGGGGTTCTATTGGAATGGTGGATAACCATCAGATACTCAACCGCTACCCTGACCCATATCAGCGCCAGGTAAAAGAAAAAATCGCAGGAATAAAGAACCACCCTGTCCAGGGCATATTCCTGGGGAACGGCAGTGATGAAATTATTGATCTATTGATAAGAATATTTTGTGAACCTGAAACCGATGAAATTTTAACCACTTCTCCTACTTATGGAATGTACAGGGTGTCCGCGGCCATCAACAATGTAAGGGTCAGTGAAATCTTACTGGATAAAACTTTTCAGTTGAATGCCGACAAGATATTGAGCGACGCCGGTGAAAACACCAAACTGGTTTTTATTTGTTCTCCCAACAACCCTACCGGGAACCTGATGGACCCCAACCAGATCATGAAGGTCCTGGACCGTTTTGATGGGTTGGTGGTTATAGATGAAGCATATATGGATTTTGCCCATGACCCCGGCTTTATTCAACACTGTTCCCGGTATCCAAAACTGGTGGTAATGCAAACATTCTCCAAAGCCTGGGGAATGGCTGGCATCAGATTAGGCGTGGCTTATACTTCTGAAGAAATAGTGCGGTTTCTCAACAAGGTAAAACCTCCCTATAACGTAAACCAGCTCACTCAAAAACGGGTACTGACCTCGCTGGAAGACGCACATGAGATCAATATGCTGGTAGCCAAAGTGCGGAATGGCAGGGAATGGCTGCGCAAGGAACTTTCTGCTTTAAGCGGTGTGGAAAAAGTATACCCTTCCGATGCCAATTTCCTGTTGGTCAAAATGAATCAGGCACGATCGACATTTAACGCCCTGGTTGATCGCCAGATCGTGGTACGCGACCGCAGCAATGTTATACTCTGCGAAGGATGTTTAAGAATTACCGTAGGTACCGAAGAGGAGAACCAGCGGCTGATTGAAGTGTTAAAAAGGATCGAATCATGAAAAAGATACTGTTCATAGACCGGGACGGGACCATTATTGAAGAGCCGGCGGATGAGCAAATCGATTCCCTGGAAAAACTATCATTTATTCCCGGGGCGCTGGTGGCCCTGAATCATATTGCCAGCCGGTTAAACTATGAATTGGTAATGGTTACCAACCAGGACGGGCTGGGCACTTTGTCCTTCCCTGAAGACCAGTTTTGGCCTGCACATAACAAAATGCTGGAGACACTGGAGGGAGTGGGAGTCACTTTCAGCGACATTCTTATTGACCGTACTTTCGAGGCGGATAGGGCTGATACCAGAAAACCGGGAACAGGCATGTTAAAAAAATACCTGGATGGGTCCTGCGATCTTTCTAATTCCTATGTGATCGGTGACCGGCTTTCGGATGTGCAACTGGCTGCCAATCTGGGAACAAAGGCGATATTTTTCGGTGATGATGCGCCGGGGGCGGTGCTGAGCACCAGGCATTGGGACCAGATTTACCGCTATCTGCTGGGAGCTGAACGTTGTTCCAGGGTGGAACGGAAGACCAATGAGACCGAGATCACCGTGGAGTTGAACCTCAATGGTTCCGGGCTCGCCAGTAATCAAACCGGTATTCCTTTTTTCGATCATATGCTGGACCAACTGGCCAGGCACGGACAGCTGGACCTGAGCATCAGCGTGCAGGGAGACCTGGAAGTGGATGAGCATCATACCATTGAAGATACCGCCTTAGCGCTGGGTGAAGCCTTTAATAAAGCATTGGGCGACAAAAAAGGCATTGAGCGTTACGGGTTCTGCCTGCCTATGGATGACTGCCTGGCACAGGTAGTCATTGATTTTGGAGGTAGGAACTGGCTGGAATGGGAGACTGAATTCAACCGGGAAATGATCGGCACCATGCCCACAGAGATGTTTTTCCATTTCTTTAAAAGCTTTACGGATACGGCCAAATGCAACCTTAATATCAAAGCAGAAGGGAACAATGAGCATCATAAGATTGAAGCCATATTCAAAGCCTTGGCCAAAGCCATACGGATGGCAGTTAAGCAGGACCCGGTAAGCGATACGCTGCCCACCACCAAAGGAGTATTGTAGATGAAAGTCGCGGTGGTAAAATATAACGCAGGAAATGTCCAGTCGGTGATTTATGCATTACAACGATTGGGTGTAGATCCGCTGCATACCGACGATCACCAGGAGATCATCAGCGCAGACAGGGTTATCTTTCCCGGTCAGGGAGAAGCCAGCAGCGCTATGGCATACTTAAGGGAAAAAAGATTGGACCAGGTGTTGACCTCGTTGAAACAACCATTTTTGGGGATTTGTATCGGGCTGCAGCTTATGTGCCGGCACAGTGAGGAGGGGGATACGGATTGCCTGGGAATTTTTAATTTGAAGGTCAAAAAGTTCATCATACCGGGAAATGGCTTTAAAGTGCCTCATATGGGCTGGAACAGGTTGGAGGCATACAACAGCCCGTTGTTTACTGATCTGACAAACCCATTTATGTACTATGTGCACAGCTACTATGCGGAGATGGGTGCCGAAACCATCGGGGTTACCGACTATATCCTGCCCTTCAGCGGTGCATTGCACAAAGGCAATTACTTTGCAGTACAGGCGCACCCGGAAAAGAGCAGTGATGCCGGTCAGACCATATTGACCAACTTTTTGAAAATATAGCTATGGAAATTATACCGGCTATAGATATTATTGACGGCAAATGTGTCAGACTTTCCAAAGGTGACTATAACCGCAAAACGGTATATGCAGAGGATCCGTTGGAAGTGGCCCTGGAGTTCGAGCAAGCCGGGATCAGAAAATTGCACCTGGTGGACCTGGATGGAGCCAGGGCTAAAAAAGTGATTAACTTACCGGTATTGGAACGTATTGCCGGGAATACCGGGCTGGTGATTGATTTTGGAGGAGGAGTACAGTCCACTGAGGACCTGCAGCGGGTATTCGATGCCGGGGCCAGGCAGGTGACAGGAGGCAGTATCGCGGTGCGAAACCCCGGGTTATTCGAGCAATGGCTGCAACAGTTTGGCGCTGAGAAGATCATCCTGGGAGCAGATGCCAGGAAGGGTATGGTGGCCATCAGCGGATGGCAGGAAAAATCGGAACGGGAGCTAATGGAATTTATTGCGCACTATGCCAGCAAAGGAGTTCGACATGTCATCTGTACCGATGTCAGTAAGGACGGAATGCTCCAGGGTCCATCCGTAAAGCTATACCAGGATTTGGTAATTAAATTTCCAAACCTGTCTATCATTGCCAGCGGCGGTGTCAGCCGTTATGAAGATCTTGAAGCCCTGTTGGCCACCGGTGCAGCTGGCGCTATTGTGGGCAAGGCCATCTATGAGGGCAGGATAACCCTGAAACAATTATCGGAATTTTCCAATGCTTACTAAAAGGATCATACCCTGTCTGGATATTAAGAACGGCCGTACCGTCAAAGGGATAAACTTTGTGTCCCTGGTTGATGCAGGAGATCCGGTGGAGCAGGCGGCGGTGTATTCAGCCGCCGGGGCGGATGAACTGGTTTTCCTGGATATCACCGCCACCCTGGAGAACCGCAAAACCCTGGTGGAACTGGTACGGAAGGTGGCGGAGAAGATCAATATTCCATTTACCGTGGGTGGAGGAATTTCCCGGGTTGAGCATGTCTCCGAGTTGCTTAATGGCGGCGCCGATAAAGTGTCAGTCAATTCCGCGGCAGTGCGTGATCCGGAGCTCATCAACCGGCTGGCGGCAAGGTTTGGAAGTCAATGCATAGTGGTGGCCATAGATTCCAGGCATATCGAAGGCCGCGACCTGGTGCATACCCATGGAGGCAGCAAACCTACCAGCCTGGAAACCTTTGCCTGGGCACAGGAAGTTGAACAGCGGGGCGCCGGAGAGATCCTGTTGACTTCCATGGACCACGACGGCACCAAAAGTGGGTTTGCCTGTAGCTTGACCGGCAAGTTGTCATCCACACTTACTATTCCTGTGATCGCTTCAGGTGGGGGTGGATCGGTTGACCATTTCATACAGGTATTTAATGAAGGAAAAGCTGACGCTGCCTTGGCAGCCAGTATTTTTCATTTTCATGAAGTGGATATAATGGAACTGAAAAAGCAGCTGCAGGCTGCCAACATCCCAATGCGTATATGAAAGGAAAACCAGATTTTGAAAAAGGAAACGGGTTAATTCCCGCCATCGTTCAGGATTCCCGAACCAGTCAGGTATTGATGCTGGGTTATATGAACCGGAAAGCGCTTGATCAAACCAATAGTACCGGGAACGTGACATTTTACAGCAGGTCAAAGAAAAGGCTCTGGACCAAGGGAGAATCTTCCGGGAATTATTTAAAGCTGGTATCAATACAGCTGGATTGTGATGGGGACACTTTCCTGGTGAAGGCGAAACCCCTGGGCCCTACCTGTCACCTGGGTGATGATACCTGCTTTGGCCCTGAAAACAAGGCGAAGCAGAGTCTATTCCTGGAAGAACTGCAGCAGATCATTAAAGACCGTAAACAGAATGCCCCTCAAGGTTCCTACACCGCCAGCCTGTTTGCTTCAGGGATTAATAAGATAGCCCAAAAAGTGGGAGAAGAAGCGGTAGAAGTGGTGATCGAGGCCAAGGAATCCGATATCGTCGGCCTGAAAGAAGAAACGGCAGACCTTCTGTTTCATTTGTTGGTGTTACTGGAGGAAAAAGGAGTTTCCTTTGGTGAGGTGATGGATATTTTAAAGAGCAGACACAAGCCCGGGTGATCAACTATCGACTATCGGGTATATCTCCTATCTATTATCTACTATCTACAATCTACTATCTCCTATCTATTATCTACTATCCATTATCTATTATCTATTATCTACTATCTACTGCTATCTGCAATTGGATCGTAAATCGTAGATTATCGTCGATTGTCGATAGTCGATATTGTCGATAGTCGATAGTGAATCGTCAATCAAACAAAGTGCCCGTTTTTCCGGGTGGCACTCTTCCTAGGTGTTTGTAGGCCCGTTCGGTGGCTTCGCGGCCCCGGGAGGTGCGTTTTATATAGCCTTCTTTTATCAGGAATGGTTCATAAACTTCCTCGATGGTTTCAGCCTCTTCACTGCAGGCGGTGGCGATGGTGCCTAATCCCACCGGACCTCCTTTGAACTTTTCGATTATGGTAGTTAGAATGCGGTTATCCATTTCATCAAGGCCATTATCATCTACGTCCAGCGCTTTCAGCGCAATATCCGCAATTTCTATGGTAATGCGGCCTTCACCCTTAATTTGAGCAAAGTCCCTGGTCCTGCGCAACAGGTTATTGGCAATCCTGGGAGTCCCCCGGCTGCGTCGGGCCAGTTCAAAGGCAGCATCGTCCTCAATAGGTGTTTCAAGAATTGCCGCCGATCTTTTGACTATACCGCTGAGAATTTCAGCGTTGTAATATTCCAGCCTGGCATTAATTCCGAATCGCGCTCTCAAAGGAGCTGTTAACAGCCCGGCCCTGGTGGTGGCGCCCACTAAAGTAAAAGGGTTGAGGGTGATTTGAATGGAACGGGCGTTTGGGCCTGAATCCAGCAGGATGTCTATGCGATAATCTTCCATGGCCGCATACAGGTATTCTTCTACTACCGGATTCAAGCGGTGAATTTCATCAATAAACAGCACGTCCCGGTCTTCCAGGTTGGTTAACAGCCCCGCCAGGTCCCCGGGCTTGTCCAACACCGGTCCGGAAGACACTTTGATATTGGATCCCAGTTCATTGGCCACAATATGGGCCAGGGTGGTTTTCCCCAGGACCGGAGGCCCGTGCAAGAGCACATGGTCCAGCGGTGCCGCCCGTTGTGG
>Ga0256867_10000439_pt1 | contig 16472 bp, 14 predicted proteins | sample RVTome_15_FD_185939 | JGI IMG/M metagenome (GOLD analysis project Ga0256867, IMG submission 185939) | Soil microbial communities from uranium-contaminated site in the Upper Colorado River Basin, Wyoming, United States - RVT150D86 (HiSeq) ... | reverse complement strand
ACCGGTTCGCCGATGCCGCGCAGACCCTCCACCGTTTCCTGTGGTCGGAGTTCTGCGACTGGGGGCTGGAGATGGAGAAGCCTCGGCTCTACGAGGGCGAGACGGGGGAGCGGGAGGCCTCGGCGGGCATCCTGGCCTGGGTCCTGGAGCGAACCCTGCGCCTGCTCCACCCGATCATGCCGTTCGTCACGGAGGAGTTGTGGCAGCGGTTCGATGCCGGCGACTCGATCATGGTGAGTGACTGGCCGGAGCCCCACCCCGAGCATCGCGACCGGGACGCCGAACGCCACGTCTCGTTCGCCGAGTCGCTAGTGGTCGCGGTCCGCTCGTTCCGCAGCGGTCACGGCATGGGGCCCGGCGCCAGGCTGGAGGCCCGGGTGCGGGCCGACGACGCTCAGCGGTCGACCCTCCGGGAGCTCAACGAGGAGATCAGTCGCCTGGCCCGCCTCGATCACCTCGAGGCCACGGACGAGGCCGGCGACCCAGCCGGCCACGCCAGGCTCGTTGTCGATGGAGCCGACGTGCTCATCCCGCTGGCCGGTGTGCTCGACACGGGTGCCGAGTGCGCTCGGATCCGCAAGCGGCTCGATGGCATCGCGGAGAAGGCGGAGCGTTCGGCAGGGAAGCTCGACAACCAAGGGTTCGTCTCCAAGGCGGCGCCAGACGTCGTGGAGAGGGAGCGAGCCAGGCTGGCCGCCCTGGAGGAGGAGCGTGCCGTCCTGGAGGCCCAGCTGGCCGAGCTGCGCTGCTGATCGGGTGCGGTACGCGGAGGCCATCGCCGACCTCGACGCCCGTCAGCCGTCGAGGATGGTCCCCGACCTGGACCGGATCCGGGCCCTGGCGGACCTCCTGGACCACCCGGAGCGCACCTACCCATCGGTACACGTCACCGGGACGAACGGCAAGACCACAACGGCCCGGCTGATCGGGCGGCTCCTGTGCGCCCACGGCCTCGCCGCGGGCGTGTACACGTCGCCGCACCTCCACGCGCTCACGGAGCGACTGGCGCTGTGCGACGGGAACATCCCCGAGGACGAGCTCGCGGAGACGTACACGCACCTGGCGCCCTACCTCCGGGAGGTCGACGGACTCGGGGAGGAACGGGTGACGTACTTCGAGGCGCTCACGGCCCTGGCGTACCTGTGGTTCGCGGACAAGCCTGTGGATGCCGCGGTGTTCGAGGTGGGCATGGGCGGCGAGTGGGACGCCACGAACCTGATCGAGGCCGGGGTCGCCGTGCTCTGCTCGATCGACCTCGACCATCCCGAGCTCGGCTCGACGGTGGAGGAGGTCGCCCTGGAGAAGGCCGGGATCATCAAGGCCGGGGCCACCGCCGTGGTGCAGGATCCTAACCCCGAAGCCCTTCCTTCGATCGAGGCCCGGGCCGAGCGTGTGGGAGCCTCGCTCCTCCTCAGCGGCCGGGACTTCCGCCTGGTCGATCGTCGGCCGGCGGTGGGCGGCCAGCAGATCGCCGTGGCCGGGACCCGCGGCGTGTACGGTGATCTGCTGGTGCCGCTCCACGGCGCCCACCAGGCCCTGAACGCCATGTCGGCGATCGTTGCCGCCGAAGTGTTCCTGGGACAGGAGCTGGACGAGGACTCGCTCCGGGAGGCCCTGACCGGGTCCACCTCGCCGGGACGCCTCGAGGTGGTGTCCCGTCACCCGCTGGTCGTCCTCGACGGGGCCCACAACCCCGACGCCGCCCGGGCCCTGGCCGCTGCCCTGCCCGAGGCGTTCGTGTGGCGTCGCCTCCATCTGGTGATCGCGGTGCTTGAAGGGAAGGACGTGGCCGGGATCGTGACGGCCCTGGCTCCCCGGACCGCCCGGGCCTACGCGGCGGCGAACTCGAATCCCAGGAGCCGGTCCGCGGCCGACCTGGACGAGGCGTGCCGGGCCGCCGGGATCGAGGTCGAGGAGCACCCGTCGGTCCCCGCCGCCCTGAAGGCCGCCCGGGCCACCGCGGCCGAGGACGACCTCATCCTGGTGACGGGCTCTCTGTACACTGTCGCGGACGCCCGCCCGCCCACCTGATCGAGGAGCACATGGCAGAGGAAGCCACGCTGGTGATCGTGAAGCCTGACGCGGTCCGCCGCGGCCTGATCGGCGAGATCCTGGGCCGGTTCGAGCGGAAGGGCCTGCGGATCGAGGCCATGCGGCGGATGACGATCGACCGCGACCTGGCCGAGCAACATTACGACGAGCACCGGGACAAGGCTTTCTTCGGTGAGCTCGTGGACTTCATCACCAGCGGCGAGGTCGTGGTTGCCCGGGTCGTGGGGGAGCAGGCCGTGTCGGTGGTCCGGACCCTCATGGGCCCGACGGACCCCGCGGCCGCCCCGCCGGGCACGATCCGCGGCGATTACGGCGTGGTCATCACCGAGAACCTGGTGCACGGCTCCGACTCGCCGGAGTCGGCCAAGCGCGAGCTGGACCTGTTCTTCGGCTGAGCGCTACGGCGCGGCGCCCAGCACCTCGACCACGTGGTTCCAGGTGCCCCGGTTCTGCCAGGGGATCTCGGGGACGCTGAGCCCGCCGAACTCCTGGAACACCAGGTTCTCCGCGGATGTCAGCCACTTCTTCGGGTTCGCCGAGGGCTGGCCCTTGCGGGCCCGCCTCAGTCCCACGCGCAGGGCCGACACCACCTGATCGGCGCAGGACTCATGCCGCCCCTTCGACCTCCGATCGTCGCAGTAGTCCAGGGCGTAGCCCTTCCGGCGGCCGAGGAGGTCGTGCACGTAGGAGGTCCAGTCGAACCAGAAGCTGGACCCGCCGGTGGGGGAATAGTCGGTGATCGGGGCCCGGTCCTCGATCAGCCGGAACGCTCGCCGTCCGAGGTCGTCGTCGAAGATCTCGTGCACCAGGGCCTCGTACCACGCGTCGAAGATGGCCAGGGCCGCGCCGCGATCCTCCAGCCCGTCGCGGTCGAGGTTCTCGCGATGGCCGCCTCGCTTCAGCCACGCCTGGACGATCTTCGCCGCCCGTCCGAGCGCGGGGTTGCCGGCTCGGCGGGCCGCCCGAACCATGCGTTTCCCCAGCGCATAGGCGCGGAGGTCGCGGGTGGCCGCGTCGGCCATGACCTGGACCAGCTCGGCCATGGAGACCTTTCCCCCTTTCCGGGTCAGCCTGGCCATGTGGTCGGCGAGCAGGTCGACGCGATGCACCGAGCCCCACTTGAACGTGTCCGAAGAGCGCCATCCGGCCGAGGGCTTGCTGTTCCAGTTAGCCAGCCATCCCTGGCTCGGGTCCACCACGTGGGGCTGCTGGGCGAACGGGAACCGACCCTGCCACTCCCACTCACCCGTCCCCCACGAGGGGAGCGTGGGCGACACCCCGGACGTCCGGACCGGGTACGCGCCCACGTGGAAGTACGCGATCTGATCGGCGTTCGCGTAGTGGGCGTTGAAGGACATCGTGAAGCCTTCGGCGGCGGCCGCGAACTCCTCCACCGTGTCGGCGTCCGCGTTCCAGGCGTACACGGCCGGGACCGAGTCGAGTTCGATGCCCCAGAAGAACCGCTCCCGTACCAGGGCCACCGGGTCGCCCCGCACAGTTCCCCGGGCGAACACCGGGCCGTGGCGGGTCCGGAACACCGTCATCCCGACCGGCGTCCCGCCCTTGACCAGGATCGTTTCGGTCCGCTCGCTCATCGGCTCGCAGACCCCGTTGAAGAGGGCGCCGTTCGAGTCCGTCGTGTCCGGCCCGCCGGCCGGGTCGCACAGCCGCTCCACCCGGACGTCCACGGCGTCCGAGACCCCGGTAGTTAGCGACCAGGCCCAGTCCGTCCCCCGGCCCAGGGGCGGAAGCAGGGACGCCCCGGGGATGGCCGCCCCCCGGTAATGGATGTTCTCGGCCGGCACGTGGACGTCGACGTCCATGAAGAACGAGGGCACCGAGTACCCGACCTGGGGAGCCCCGAACTGCAGCGGGTTCCCCGTCTCGGACTTCCCCGCTCCTACCACGATCGCGTTGGAGGCCGGCGTGGTGAGGCCCAGCCGGTCGTACAGCCGCTGCAAGGCCCGGTCCTCCCGGCCCTGCCGCGCCAGGAGCGCGCCGGCGTTGTCGGGGATGGCCACCGAGGCCTTCTTCGGCTTCCCCAGGCCCTGGGACGGCCAGGCGCCGTCCGACCGCGGGACTGTGGTCGACGCCCTCCGGTCGTTCTGGAACAGGAGGTCCTCGAACACCCGCCCCCCCGTCTTCTTCCCCAAGCGCTTCCGCAGGTACTGGTACAGGGCGGCGTTATGCAACTCAGCGCCGCCGGTCTCGCCGAGGGCCCGCAGCTGGAGGATGGCTATGAACCCGGTGTCGACCGGTTCCCAGAGCTCGGGGGGCCACATGTTGCCCGTAGCCGCGTACTCCACGGGGGGATCAAGGAGGAGCTCGTTCGTGACCGCGTTGTTGACGCCGTTCGAGTACGCGCTGAGCGCATCGAGGATCTCCTGTCCGGTGGGCCCGAACTTCGTGGGGAAGGCGTCGAGCATGGCCTGCACCTCGGCCTCGGTATAGCCCTCCCGGCGTGTGATCACGTCGGACTCCAGGAAGTCGGGCCCCAGGAACTCGGCGCCCCGGCCGGAGGCCACATGCCGGAAGATGTCCATCTCGAACATCCGGTCCAGCGCGGTTACGTAACCGAGCCCGTACGCGGCGTCCTCGAACGTCCCGCTCGAGTACACGTGGGGGTTGCCGTGAGCGGCATCCCGGTAGATGCACACGCCGGAGGACGGGCAGATCTCCTGGCCGATGCCCCCCTCGGGCCCGAACTGGAACGAGCGGAAGTACGTGGCCAGCTCGTCGTCGGCGATGGCGGGGTCGTCCGGGAGCGCCGCGTACCGGTTGAGCTGGTCGGCCACGTGGGGGCCGCCGCCGGAGAAGATCTCGGAGGTGAGCAGGCTCCCGTCCTGGCCGGGGGGGAGCACCGCGAAGGCCCGCATCGGGTCGGCCACCACGGGGGGCTGGGCGATCGCCGGGGGAGCGGCCAGGGCCACGCAGAGCAACAGGGCGACGACGGGAGCTCGGGCCACCAGTCTGCGGATCATGCAACCCCCCCGGCCGGTCGGTCGGGGGGAGCCTAGCAGGTGGGGCTACCGACGGGTAACCAGGCTAGGCGCGGCGGAACGCCAGGACCGCGTTCTGACCGCCGAACCCGAACGCGTTCGACAGCGCCAGCCGGACCTCGTGCTTCCGGGCTCCGTTCGGGACGTAGTCGAGGTCGCACTCGGGGTCCGGGGTCTCGTAGTTCGTGGTCGGCGGGATGACCCCTTCGTGGACGGCCAGCGAGGCCACGGCGGCCTCGGCGGCGCCGGCGGCGCCGACCATGTGCCCGGTCATCGACTTCGTCGAGGAGATCGCTACGCGGTGGGCGTGATCGCCCAGGGCCTTCTTGACGGCCCGGGTCTCCGCCGCGTCGTTGAGCTGGGTCGAGGTGCCGTGGGCGTTGATGTAGTCGACCGCCTCGGCCTCCTCGCCGGCGTCGGTGAGAGCCATCTGCATGGCGATCACGGCGCCGGCCCCCTGGGGCTCGGGCTGGGTGATGTGGAAGGCATCGGCCGAGGTCCCGTAGCCGGCGAGCTCGGCGTAGATCGTGGCCCCACGGGCACGGGCCCGCTCCTCCTCCTCCAGGATCAGGATCCCCGCGGCCTCGGCTATGACGAACCCGTCCCGGTTCGCGTCGAACGGGCGGGAGGCCCGGGCTGGATCGGGGTTCCGGGACAGGGCCTGCATCTGGGCGAACGCGGCCAGGGCCAGTGGCGTGATGGCGGCCTCGGTGCCCCCGGCGACGGCCAGGTCGGCCATGCCGTGCTTGATGTACCGGTACGCCTCCCCGACACCGTGGGCGCCGGCGGCACATGCCGTGGTGATGCACGCGTTCGGCCCGCTGAAGCCGAGCTCCATGGCGATCTGTCCGCTGGCAGCGTTCGGCATCAGGGCCGGGACCGTGAACGCGGAGACCCGGCCCGGGCCGCGCTCGGCCAGGATGCGGACCTGGTCCTCCATGGTCTGGAGTCCGCCCACGCCCGTGGACACGACCACCGCCGCCCGGGACGGCTCGATGCTCGGGCTCCCGGCGTCATCCCAGGCGAGCCTGGCGGCGGCTACGGCGAGGTGGACGACCCGATCGGTCCGCCGGGCGGCCTTGCGGTCCATCCATTCGGTCGGATCGAAGTCCGTGACCTCGCCGGCGATCCGGACCGGGAAGTCCGAGGCGTCGAACTGCGTGACCTCGCCGAGGCCGGAGCGGCCGGATACCAGGCCGTCCCAGAAGTCGGTCCGGCCCACGCCCACCGGCGTGACCGGTCCGATCCCGGTGACGACGACCTTCCGCGTCACGCTACGCGCTCACCCCGAGCTTCCCGGCGGCCAGGTCGACGGCCTGGCCCACGGTCTTCACGCCCTCCATCTCCTCCTCGGGGATGTCGATGCCGAGCGCCTCCTCCAGGGCCAGCACCACCTCCACGAGGTCGAGGCTGTCGGCGTCGAGGTCCTCCTCGAACCGCGCCTCCGGCGTGATCTCCGCCTCGTCCCGGGCCAGCTGCTCGGCCAGGACCTTGCGAACCTTCTCCTCGATCTCCTGCTTGGTCATCGCTCCTCCCGTCTCCTACGCCGTGAGCCCGCCGTCGACGGCGAGCACGGCCCCGTTCACATACGACGCTCCGTCCGAGGCCAGGAACCTGACCGCCACCGCCATCTCTTCCGCCGTCCCGACCCGTCCCATCGGTATCTCCTGGTCGAGGGCCCGCCGGACCTTCGGCGCCAGCCCCGATGTCATCTCGGTCTCCACGAACCCGGGGCACAGCGCGTTGGCCGTGATCCCGCGGCCCGCATACTCCTTGGCCACCGAGCGGATCATCCCGACGACCCCGGTCTTCGAGGCCGCGTAGGCGCTCTGGCCGGCGTTCCCTCGGAGGGCGATGGCCGAGGACACCGCCACGATCCGTCCCCACCGGGCCTTCATCATCGCCGGGAGCGTGGCCTGGATGCACGCGAACGCGCCGGTGAGGTTCACCCGAAGCATCCGGTCCCAGTCCGCCAGGTCGTATCGAACCGCCAGGCCGTCCTTGTTCATCCCGGCGTTCGCCACCAGGATCACGGGCGGCCCGAGCTCGTCGGCCACCGCCGCGGACATGGCCCGGACGGCCTTGGGGTCCGTCACGTCGGCCCGGAACGCGGCGGCCGTCCCGCCGCCTTCCTCGATCAGGCTCACGGTCTCCTTGGCCCCGGCATCGTCCGAGCCGTACGCGCAGGCCACGGCCCGGCCGTCCGCCGCCAGAGCCACCGCTGCCGCTCGGCCGATCCCCTTGGACGCCCCGGTCACCAGGGCCACCCGGGCGGTCACGAGGGCACCTCGGCGGTCCACCGGATCAGGTTCGCCCCCCAGGCCAGGCCGGCCCCGAAGGCCGCGGTCAGGACGACGTCGCCGGGCTTAAGCACCCCTCGCCGCCAGGCGTGGTCCAGGGCGATGGGGACCGAGGCGGCGGACGTGTTGCCGACCTCCTCGAGGTCCACGAACACCCGCTCACGGGGGAAGTGCAGCCGGTCGGCCACGGCCCGGATGATCCGGGCGTTCGCCTGGTGGGGGACCATCAGCGTGACGTCCTCGGCCGACATCCCCGACTTCTCCAGCAGCCGAGCGGCCGCGTCGGCCATGCCGACCACGGCCCGCTTGAACACCTCGCGGCCGTCCTTCATCCGGATCAGGTTCTCCCTATTCCCCTCGGCGTCGGTGTTCGCGGGCTTCAGGGAGCCGCCCGAGGGGATCTCCAGGAGCTTGGCGTGACGCCCGTCGTTCTCCAGGAGCGAGCCGATCAGGCCCGGCTCCTCGCCGGGGACCAGCACCGCGGCCCCGGCGCCGTCGCCGAACAGCACGCAGGTCGTCCGGTCCGTGAAGTCGAGGAACCTCGAGAGGACCTCGGTCCCGATCACCAGCACGGTCTCCGCGCGGCCCACCCCGATCTGCGCTGCCCCGAGGTCGGCCCCGTAGATGAAACCGGCGCAGGCGGCCTGGATGTCGAACGCCCCACCCGAGAGGCCCAGCCGATCCTGGACGAACGCCGCGGTGGACGGCATGGGCTGGTCGCCGGTGACCGTGGCCACGATGGTGAGGTCCACGGCCGAGGGGTCCACGCCCGCCGACGCCAGGGCTTTCTCAGCGGCCTCGGAGGCCAGCGTGGACGCGGTGTCGGAGTCGCCGGCGAATCGACGAGCCCGGATGCCGGTGCGGGCCTGGATCCACTCGTCGGAGGTGTCTACGAGCTCGGACAGCTCGTCGTTAGTCACCAGGCGGTCGGGCAGCGCGGAGCCCACCGCCGCGATTCGCGCCGAAGTCACGAGGTCGGGTCGGCGTCGGGCTCTATCGCCATCACCGCCTGGCCGGCGACCAGGGGCTCGCCGTCCAGGGCCATCACTGAGGAGACCCGGCCGCCCACAGGCGAGACGATATCTATCTCCCGGCTCCCCTGAACCAGGCGAGCCACCGGCTGGCCGCGCTCCACGAGCTCGCGACCGTCGGCGAAGCGCCGTGGCGGGAGAAGGCGGACCCGGCCGGGCCCGGGGGCCACGACCACGCGCAGCCACACGGGGCGGTGCCCGGACGCATGCTCCGTCGTCCTCATCGGGCCGTCGCTCCGACGTCCTCGGCCAGGGCTCGGGCCTCCGCCGGCGACCCGGTGGAGACCGCCCGTACCCCGGGTGCGCACCGCTTGGCCAGCTTCGCCAGGACCTCGCCGGGGCCCGCCTCGACGAACAGGTCCACGCCTGCCTCGGCCATGGCTCGGATCGACCGCTCCCACTTCACCGGGGAAACCAGGTGGCGGGACAGGAGGTCGCGGAGTGCGGAGGACTGACTCGTGGGCCGGCCGCTGGCGTTCGGCACCACGGGGAACCTGGGCTCCCGGAACTCGAGCCGGGCCACCGCGGTCCGGACCCGGTCCAGGGCCGGCTGCATCAGCGAGGAGTGGAACGCCCCCGCGACGTTGAGCCGCACGACCCGGGCCTTCCGGCTCCGGGCCAGGTCCTCGGCCCGCTCCACGGCGGCCACGGAGCCGGAGACCACGGTCTGCTTCGGGCTGTTCTCGTTCGCCACCATCAGCACGCCGCCTCGGCCGGCGACCTTCACGATCTCCGCGGCCTCGGCCGGGGAGATCCCCACCAGGGCGCTCATCGCTCCCGGGGTGGCCTCGGCCGCGTCGTGCATGGCCAGGCCCCGCTCGACAACGGTCTCCAGGGTCGGCCCGAGGTCCGTGGCCCCGGCGGCCACCAGCGCGGCGAACTCGCCGAGGGAGTGCCCGGCGGCCATCTCGAAGCTCAGCCCCTCGGCCTCCACGACCCGGAGGGCCGCCAGATCGCAGGCGAACAGGGCCGGCTGGACCACGGCGGTGTCGGCCAGGCGGGCCTCGTCGCGGCAGGCCTCGATCACGTCGTAGCCGAGGACGAGCGAGGCCTCGTCCAGGACGGCCCGGCCGTCGGGGTGGTCGGCCCACGGGTCCGCCATGCCGGCGTACTGGGACCCCTGGCCCGGGAAGAGCACGGCCGCCCTCACCGCGAGCCTCCTGGAGGCATGCGGGATGGGGCGGGCCACGAAAGATGAACGCGAGGGACCATCCGAACTGTTAGACACTACGCGACCCCGTCGGGTTACGTCCAGGCCTTAACCTTCCATATGGTAGGTTGGGGGCTCTCGGGACCTGGGAGGGAGCCCCCAACGACGCTCGGGTAACGATTGGGTTAGGGTTCCGGACACTCCATTGCGGGAATGGGGTGCGTCCTGTAGAAAGGGTCGATGCCGCTCGGGGAGAGCCGGCCTGAAGATGACATGAGTCCCCAGCAATCGAACGACCGCCACGATCGCGCCGAAGGCCTCACAGGCCTCCTCGGCCGGGACATGGCGGTCGACCTCGGCACCGCGAACACGCTGGTCTACGTCCGGGGCCGCGGCGTGGTCCTCAACGAGCCCTCGGTTGTGGCCATCAACACCGAGAACAAGCAGGTGCTGGCCGTGGGGACCGAGGCGAAGCGGATGATCGGCCGGACCCCGGCCCACATCCAGGCGGTCCGCCCCCTGAAGGACGGGGTGATCGCCGACTTCGACGTCACCGAGAAGATGCTCCGGTACTTCATCCAGAAGGTCCACACCCGGCGGTTCCTGGCCAAGCCCCGGGTGGTCGTGTGTGTCCCCTCGGGCATCACCGGGGTGGAGCAGCGGGCCGTTGAGGAGGCCACGATCTCCGCGGGCGCCCGGGCCGCGTACATCATCGAGGAGCCCATGGCCGCGGCCATCGGCGCGGGCATGCCGATCCACGAGCCGGTGGGCTCCATGGTGGTGGACATCGGCGGGGGGACCACAGAGGTCGCGGTGATCTCGATGGGCGGCATCGTCACGGCCACGTCGGTCCGTGTCGGCGGCGATGAGCTCGACGAGGCCATCATCGCGTACGCGAAGAAGGAGTTCTCGATGGTCCTCGGCGAGCGGACCGCCGAGGCTCTGAAGCAGGCCATCGGCTCGGCGTTCCCCACGCCCGACGAGATGATCGCTGAGATCAAGGGACGCGACCTCGTCACCGGGCTCCCGAAGACGATCCACATCTCGGCCGAGGAAGTCCGCAAGGCGATCGAGGAGCCGGTCAACGCGGTCATCGACGCGATCAAGAACACGCTGGACCGGTGCCCGCCGGAGCTCGCGGCCGACCTGATGGACCAGGGCATCATCCTCACCGGGGGCGGCGCTCTCCTCCGCGGCCTGGACGAGCGGCTGAAGCACGAGACCGGCATGCCGGTGGGCGTGGCCCCGGACCCTCTGTACTGCGTCGTCCTGGGCTCGGGCCGCTGCCTCGAGGAGTTCGAGGCGATGAAACGCGTCCTGGTCTCCTCCGGCCGCCGGTAGGGCGGCATGGCCACCTCGTACCGACGCGTTCGAAGCACCCGTCTGCTCGTCCTGGGTCTACTGGTGGCCAGCCTGGTAACGATCACCCTCGATGCCCGAGGAGGGCGCGAGGGCCCCATGGCCGCCATCGGCCGCGGGCTCGGCGCGGTCATCGGCCCGCTCCAGGAGGGCGTGGCCGCCGTGGTCCGGCCGGTGGGCTCGTTCGTCACGAACGTGTTCCGGTCGGGGACGCTCGCCGAGGAGAACGCGGCCCTGCGCGAGCAGATCGCCACGCTCCGACGCGAGGCGTCCGAGGTCAACTCCCTGCGGCGGGAGAACGAGGAGCTTCACCGTCTGCTGGGCCTGTCCCAGCGGTCCGCGTTCCAGATCATGGGCGCCACGGTGACCGGGGAGGCCCCGGGGAACTTCGAGTGGGCCGTGTACATAGATCGGGGCACCGTGGACGGGGTCACGGTTGACATGCCGGTGATCGCCTCGGAGGGCCTGGTGGGCCGGGTGGTCGAGGTCTATCGGGGCTCCGCGAAGGTGATGCTGATAATCGACCCCGACTCCTCGGTGAGCGTTCGGCTCGACGCCAGCGGCGAGCGCGGCGTGCTCCAGGGGCAGAGGGAGGAGCCCCTGCTGTTCCGACTGATCGACGCCGACACCGAGGTGCGGCCCGGAGAGACGGTGGAGACCACCGGGTACACCGTGGAGGAGGGCCTGGAGGGCCTGTTCCCGCCGTCGATCCCGGTCGGCGTGGTTGACAGCGTGGAGCCACACGAGTCGGGCCTGACCCTGGAGGTGCGGGTCCGGCCCCGGGTGGACTTCTCCCGCCTGTACACGGTGGCCCTGGTGACCGGCCTTCAGCCGGCGATCACGTCCGAGGATGCGGAGACCCCCTGAGCGACGCCGGGTAGACTGGCCCGGTGCGACGCACCCTAGCGTGGATCGCGGTCGTCGTCACGGCCCTGCTGCTCCAATCGACGGTCTTCGCTCAGATCAAGCTGGGCGGCGCCAAGCCGGAGCTGATGTACCTGGTCACGGTCGTGCTGGCGATCCTGGAGGGCCCCGCCTCGGGCGCCATCGCCGGCTTCTCGTCCGGCATGGCCCAGGACTTCCTGCTGAACGACCCCAAGGGGATCACCGCTCTGGTGCTCACGGTCCTCGGCTACGTCGTGGGCACGGTCCGCCAGTTCATCACCACCCCCAGCCCGGCCCTGCCCACGATCCTGGTGGGGGCGGGGACCGCCGCGGGGGTCCTGTTCTACGGATTCATGGCGTTCCTCCTGGGCCGGCTGCCCGGGGACGTGCTCTTCCTTCTGCGGGTGGCGGTGCTCTCCGCCGCCTACAACGCGATCCTGACGCCGCTGGCCTACCCGCTGCTTCGCCGGGTGGCCGAGACGACCCGGGCCAGGAAGGTGCACCGGTGGTGAGATGACGGACGGGCGGTCGGGACGAAGGATGACCGCCCTGGCGGCCGTGATCGCGTTCGCCTTTGCCGCGCTGGTGACCAGGCTGTGGTTCCTCCAGGTCTTGGCCGCGGAGGAGTACCAGGACCGGGCTACCGGGAACTCGGTCCGCCTGATCCCTAACCCCGGACCCCGGGGACGGATCCTCGACCGCAACGGTGAGCCGGTTGTCGACAACCGGCGGACCATCGTCGTCACCATCGATCGCGACGAGCTTCGAGACGAGGAGGAGATCCTCGACCGACTGGCCGATCTCCTCGACACGAGCACGATCGAACTCGGGAAGCGCCTGCACGACCCCGACTACCTGCCGTACCAGCCCGTCCCGGTGTACGAGGGTGCCCCGGAGCCGGTGGCCATCTACATCGCGGAACACGCCACCGACTTCCCCGGCGTGGACTTCGAGGAGATGGGGGTGCGCCGGTACGTCCGGGGGACGCTGGCGCCCCACCTCCTGGGCTACCTGGGCGAGATCAGCCCGGACGAGCTCCTGGACCCGTCGTTCGCCGAAGTGCGCCCCGGACAGCTGGTGGGCCGCGGGGGGGTCGAGCAGCAGTACGAGACGTTCCTCCGGGGCCGGGACGGCCTCATCAAGCAGGAGGTGAACGCCCAGGGCGAGGTCCAGAGCATCCTCGGCGTGGCGGAGCCCGTGCCGGGCGACGACCTGGTGCTGTCGATCGACGCGGACATCCAGGAGCTCACCCAGGACACGCTCGAGGACGCGGTGGCCCAGGCTCGAGTGTCGGTGGTGGACGAGGACACCGGGACGTACGTCAAGGCCTCGGCCGGGTCCGTGGTGGTCATGGACCCGAACGACGGGCACGTCCTGGCCATGGCGTCGTATCCGTCGTACGACCCACGGCAGTTCGCCGACGGGCTCACCCAGCGGGAGTTCGACGAGCTCAGGCGGCCCAGCGCGAACTTCCCGCTGTCGAACCGGGCCATCGCCGGCCAGTACCCCGCGGGCTCCACGTTCAAGCCGTTCGTGGCGGCCGCGGCGATGAAGGCCGGTTACGCCCGGCCGGAGGGCTTCTACCCGTGCCCGTCGGAGTTCATCGTCCCCGGTGACGAGTCGGGGACCGTGTTCCACAACTGGGAGGACGTGGACCGGGGCGGGATCTCCTTCGCCGAGGCCCTGATCCGCTCTTGCGACACAGTGTTCTACAACTGGGGCCTGAAGTTCTGGGTGGAGCGGGGCCCCCGGGGCGACCTCATGCAGCACCACCTGCGCCGGTGGGGGTTCGGCGACCTCACGGGGATCGACATACCGGGGGAGGCCTCGGGACGGGTGCCGGACGCCCGCTGGAAGTCCGACATCAACGCCGCGTACCCGAACCTGTTCCCCGAGCCGACCTGGCTCCCCGGCGACAACATCAACATGTCGATCGGCCAGGGCGACCTACTGGTGACCCCGCTCCAGTTGGCGGTGTCGTACAGCGCCCTGGCGAACGGTGGCACGCTGTACCGGCCCCAGGTGGCCCTCCGGGTCCAACGGCCTGACGGCACCCCGGTCCGCCGGTTCGAGGGCGAGCGGATCGGGCGGGTCCCGTTGAAGCGGGGGGCGCTGACGGCGATCATGAACTCCCTCCGCGGCGTGGTGTCCTCCGGGGCGGGCACGGCCACGAGCGCCTTCGCCGGCTTCCCGCTCTCCTCGACGCCGGTGGCGGCCAAGACGGGCACGGCCGAGGTGCACGGCAAGCAGCCCCATTCGTGGTTCGCTGCGGTGGCCCCCGCCGACGACCCCCAGTTCGTGGTGGTGGCCATCGTCGAGGAGGGCGGGCACGGCTCGCAGGTGGCCGCGCCGATCGTCCGCCGGGTCCTCGAGGGGCTCCTGCACCTGGAGCCCGGGGCGTTCCAGATCAGCGGGCAGGTGACGGACTGATGGACCTCACGATGGGCCGGTGGGTGAACCGGGAGGGCCCGCTTCGCCACCTCGATCCCACCCTGATCGCGGTGGCCCTCGGCCTGGCGTTGTTCGGGCTGTTCATGGTGTACTCCGCCACCCAGCAGGGCCTCCGGACGCTGGGCGAGGACCCGGGGTTCTATCTCAAGAAGCAGATCGCGTTCCTGATGCTCGGCTTCGTGGTCATGGCCGTCGTGGCCACGTTCGACTACCGCCTGGTGAAGGTGTATGCGGGCATCGCCTTCGGCCTCCTGCTGTTCGCGCTCCTGCTGGTACTGACGCCGCTCGGGGACGAGACCGCCGGGGCCCAGCGATGGATCGCGCTGTTCGGGTTCCAGTTCCAGCCGGCCGAGATCGCCAAGCTCACCGTGGCGGCCGCGCTGGCCGCGTACCTCTCCGAGCTGCGGGAGGTTCGGCTGGATCACGTATGGCGGGCGGCGGGGATCGCCGCCGCACCGATGTTCCTGATCTTCCTCCAGCCCGACGTGGGCACGATGATGGTGTTCGCCGCGGTGCTGATCGCGGCCCTGATGGTGGCCGGGGCCCGGGTCCGGCACATCCTGATCCTCCTGGGGGTGGCCGTTTTCGGGGCCGTCATCGCCTTCCACCTGGGGATCGTGAAGGCCTACCAGATCGCCCGCCTCCAGAGCTTCCTCGACCCCGCGGCCGACCCCCTCCGGGCGGGCTACAACCTCCAGCAGGCCGAGATCGCCATAGGCTCGGGCGGCGTGTTCGGACGGGGGTACCTGAACGGATCGCAGACGAATCTGGACTTCGTGCCCGAGCAGCACACCGACTTCGTGTTCACGGTGGTGGGGGAGGAGCTGGGGTTCGTGGGCGCCATCCTGCTCCTGGCCCTGTTCGCGGTGCTGCTGTGGCGGGGCTTTCGGATCGCGCTCCTGTCCCGGGACCCCTTTGGCACGCTCCTGGCCACCGGGGTGGTGACGATGCTGGCTTTCCAGGTCGTGGTGAACGTGGGCATGACCATGGGCATCATGCCGGTCACCGGGATCCCCCTCCCGCTGGTTTCCTACGGGGGCACGGCCATGCTCACGAACTGGGCGGCCGTCGGCCTCCTGCTGAACATCCACATGCGCCGGTTCAAGTGAAGTCCGGGAGCCCGCTTACCCCCCTGGTATCCTTGGTGGAGTGCTCCTGGCCACCGCCCACCGAGCCGACCCACCCGGGCCGGGCTCGGGTCCCCCGATCGAACCTCAGTTCGATTCGAGGCGGCCCGCGGTGACGATGGTGGCTGGAGAGAGAGAGGACGTGCCGGTCGCGGCCGTGGAGGCCCGCGTCGCCCAGGGCGACGCCGGAGGCCCCGCTACGTGGCCGGGAGGGAGCCCCGGAGGTACGGGGCGGAAAGGAACGTGGCATGACCGAGGAAGCACCGGACCCCCAGGCCCGCTCGGCCGAGGAGGGGTCCACCGAAACGCGACCGCGCACGCGCCGCCGCCGGCGGGGCAGCAGGGGTCGAGGACGAGGCTCCGGGACCGCCAGGACGAAGCCGTCCGGCGAGGCAGACTCGAGCCCTGACGGCGCCGGGGCCACCGGCACCGTAGAGAAGGAGGTCGCCGGGCCCGCCGGCGAGCCGAAGAAGAAGAGTCAGGCGAGCGGACGCTCGCGCTCCCGTTCCCGTCGACGCCCAGCGAAGCCCAAGGCGGCCGAGGACGGTGCGGGGAAGGAGAGGGCCGCCGCCGGGACCGCCGAGGCCCCCGGAACCGCTGAGCCCGAGGCGACACCCGCGACAGCCGACGGAGGATCCGAACGCCCCGCTTCCCGGAACCGTCGTCGACGCCGCCGAAGGAAGCCCGCGGGAGCGGCGACGACGCAGGGTGACGCGGCGGCCGCGACGCCGCCGGCCGTCGCCCAGACCGAGGCCCCCGCGAAGCCAGACAAGGCCCCGGCGAAGCGCGAGAAGCGCGAGGAGCGGGGCCGGGGCGGGCCCACCAGGACGTCCCGGGCCGCGCGACAGAGCGCCTCGGACCGGCGCCGCCGGCGGCCGCAGGTCCAGGCACCTCGCCGCACCGACAAGATCATGCTGATGACCGAGCATGACGAGCGGCTCCAGATCGCCGTGGTGGAGGATCGAGAGCTCGTCGAGCACTACGTGGCCAGAACCGGGTCCCGTTCCATGGTCGGCAACATCTACCTCGGCCGAGTGCAGAACGTGCTGCCGGGGATGGAGGCGGCCTTCGTCGATGTCGGCCGGGGCCGGAACGCCGTCCTGTACGCGGGCGAGGTC
>Ga0256867_10000438_pt1 | contig 16500 bp, 17 predicted proteins | sample RVTome_15_FD_185939 | JGI IMG/M metagenome (GOLD analysis project Ga0256867, IMG submission 185939) | Soil microbial communities from uranium-contaminated site in the Upper Colorado River Basin, Wyoming, United States - RVT150D86 (HiSeq) ... | reverse complement strand
CGAGGGCTGTGCTAGACACCACCGGCCTTCACGGACAGCAAATCATCAGCTGGCAGTTGACAAAACACGGAGGGCGAATCCGCATCGTTATCTGCTCTTCATGCGTTTGACCCGGTCCGGCGTGGAGGCGAGTCGTGGCCGTAATGGCGGGCTAGCTTTGGTTGAAGGGGTTCTGCACAACGACACCGGAGTAGTCCTGACCGTCGCTGAGATCCTCGGATAGCACCACGTCACAGCCCAGAGTTCGTGCCGCCTCGATGATTGCCGCATCCCAATACGAGATCCCGAAGGCATCACGGCTTGCGAACGCCGCGAGGATGAGGGGAACGTCGATGCCCTGGGTTGGGAAACGCAGGAACGACTCGACAAGACCAACTGCCTGGCTGTGAGAGAGGGGATCGGGTCGGGCGGGCCGTGTCGCCTGCACGTAGAACTCCTGGAGGACCTGGGCTGAGAGAGCGAGATCGCCGGCGTCGATGATCTGGTTGGCACGTTCGGCCTTGTTCCGCTCGGACGGGTGCTTGGAGACGGCGTACAAGAGGATGTTCGTGTCAGCGAAGCGCACGGTCATGGAGTTCGTTTCGGTCGAGTCGGTCGGACCCTCGGAACTCTTCAATCTTGCTGACGATCTGCCGCTGCTGTTCAGCAAGACGCTCGAACTCGGCCTTGCTCCGAGAAAGCGACACCAGATAATCGGCGACCAAGGCACTCACCGATGTGCCGGTCTCGGCGGCCTCGACTCTTGCCATCCGATAGACCTCGTCGGGTACGGAGACGGTGATGTTTTTCACGAGTGTCACAGTATCACAGTTCTACAGAATCTGTGAGATACGTCGCTATCTCCCCGCTATGGCATGGCGATCGAGTGAAGGCGAAACGGCCTTTCTGCTCCCAGCGCCAGACTCGACGACGATCGAGGTCGTGTCCCGAGGAGTGACCTGAAAACGGAGGATGGATTCAATCCTCCTCAATTGCATGATGCCGCCATGGCAACGACGACTGGGGCCGGGATAACACTGGTTGCCCAGCGCACCTCGACTCTCGCAGGTGGGCACGGAACCTAGACTGGCGGCCAGGGGTCGCTCTCTGTTCCAGAAACGTGCCGAACACCACCGGCCTTTACGAACTGCGAATCAACCGCTAGTTGACAAATCACGGGGACGTAGCTCAGTCTGGAAGAGCACCGGCTTTGCAAGCCGGGGGTCGTGGGTTCGAATCCCATCGTCTCCACCAACCGCGCAAGAGGGCGGGGCGAAGTCCGAGCCGAAACATCTCTTTACGGCGAGTAGCGTCCGCGTTAATGTACAACTACATGGTTGTAGATGAGATGACCGACGAGGTGGTTGACCGCCTGTTCCACGCACTGGCCGACGCCACGCGCCGCGACATCCTCCGCCGTTCCGTCGGGGGCGAGCCGTCGGTGTCGCGTCTTGCCGAGGCCTACCCGATGAGCTTCGCCGCGGTGCAGAAGCACGTCGCGGTGCTGGAGCGAGCCGGCCTGGTCACCAAGGAGCGCAGCGGACGCGAACAGCTCGTGCGCACCGATCCCGCCGCGATAGAACGGGCCCGCCATGCCCTGGACCAGCTCGAGACGGCCTGGCGGGGCCGAGTGGGCCGGATGTCCGACCTGCTGGCGCAGGCACCCGACCCAGAAGAGGACCACCCAAGGAGGAGAATGAGATGAGCGTCACCAGCGTCGATAAGGACTTCGATAACCTGGCCCTCACCCTGGTCGCCGACTTCGATGCACCGATCGTTCGGGTGTGGCAGTTGTGGGCGGATCCGCGGCAGCTGGAGCGCTGGTGGGGACCGCCGAGCCACCCGGCGACCGTGGAGGAGCACGACCTGGCACCCGGCGGCGACGTCACCTATTTCATGACCGGTCCGGACGGCGAGATCCACCGCGGCTGGTGGCTGGTCACATCGGTCGACCCACCGAAGTCCCTGGAGTTCACTGACGGGTTCGCCGACCAAGACGGGACACCGATCGCCGATATGCCGACCACTACGGTGCAGATGCGGCTCACCGAGCAGAACGGCGGCACCCGGATGGAGCTGCGCTCGGTGTTCGCCTCCCGGGAGCAGATGGAGCAACTGGTGGATATGGGAATGGAGGAGGGCCTGCAGCAGGCGGTCGGCCAGATGGACGCCCTGCTCACCGGCTGACGCCTGATTCAAAAGAGGAGGACCGAGAGATGAGACAGCTGATCGTGCAGACCTTCCTGACTCTCGACGGGGTCATGCAAGCCCCTGGCGGGCCCGAAGAGGACGACAGCGGCGGGTTCTCCCACGGGGGCTGGTCGGTGAACTACTGGGACGAGCAGATGGGTGAGATCATGGACGAGGCGACCAGCAAGCCGTTCTCGATGGTCCTCGGGCGCAAGACGTACGACATCATGGCCGCACACTGGCCGCACGCCCCCGAGGAGACCGGCGCCAAGGTGTTCAACGACGCCACGAAATACGTCGCATCACGGAGTCGTCCCAACTTGGAGTGGAGCAACTCGGTCATGATCGAAGATGACGCCGCCGACAGGATCGCGGCGTTGAAGCAGGAGGACGGGCCGGAGCTGCAGGTGCATGGCAGCGGCAACCTGAGCCAGACGCTGTTGCGCCACAACCTCGTCGACCAGTTCCGCCTTTGGGTCTTTCCCCTCGTCGTCGGGCCGGGCAAGCGTCTGTTCGCTGAGGGGACCATCCCGTCAGGTCTGAGGCTGCTCGACAGCAACGTCTCCACGACCGGAGTCGTGATGGGCACATACGAGCCGGCGGGCGACATCGTCACCGGATCGTTCGCGCTGGACTGACCTCGCCTCAATCGTTTCCGGGGATCAGTGGCAGCCACACCCGGTGACGCCACGCGTTGGTCCTCTCCATGCGGAACAATGGGCCTCTGGGTACCGTTGCCCATGGCAGGAAAAGAGGAGTCACATGAGAAGCGCAGTCATCGTCGATGCGGTCCGCACTCCGGTGGGCCGCCGCAACGGGGTCTTCAAGAACATCCATCCGGTCGACCTGGCTTCTATCCCCCTCGAGGCCTTGGTGGAGCGGAACGGCCTCGACCCCGAGTTGATCGACGACGTCATCATGGGCAACGTCTCCCAGATCGGTGAGCAGGCCTACAACGTGGGCCGCAATGCCGCCCTCGCCGCCGGGTTCCCCGAGTCGGTCCCCGGGGTCACCATCGACCGTCAGTGTGGCTCGTCCCAGCAGTCGGCCCACTTTGCCGCCCAGGCGATCATGGCCGGCGCCCAGGACATCGTCATCGCCGCCGGAGTCGAGAACATGACCCGGGTCCCGATGGGGATCACGGCACAGAACGGTCCCGGGCTCCCCTTCGGCGCCAAGATGTTGGAGCGCTACGCCAACGGTCTCGTCCCCCAGGGAATCTCGGCGGAGATGATCGCCGAGAAATGGGCCATCTCCCGCGAAGAGCTCGACGAGCTCTCCCTCGAGTCGCATCGGCGGGCTTCCCGGGCCACCGAGGAGGGCCGATTCCAGGGTCAGATCATCCCGGTGGAGATCACCAAGGAGGACGGATCCAAGGAGATCGTCATCCGCGACGAGGGGATCCGCGAGGACACCACGTTGGAGAAGCTCGCCTCGCTCCAGCCGGCATTTCAGGCCGACGGCAAGGTGACGGCGGGGAACTCGTCGCAGATCTCCGATGGCGCCGCCGCGGTGCTGATCATGGGCGAGGACAAGGCCGAGGAGCTCGGGCTCACCCCCATGGCCCGCTTCCACGCCTTCTCCATGGTTGGTGTCGACCCGGTGCTGATGCTCACCGGGCCCATCCCGGCCACGAGCAAGGCGCTCGAGCGCGCCGGTCTCTCCATCGATGACATCGACCTCTTCGAGGTCAACGAGGCATTCGCGGCCGTCACCGTGGCCTGGCGCATGGAGCACGGGGGCAGCGACCCGATGGCCCTGTGGGAGCGCAGCAACGTCAACGGGGGCGCCATCGCCCTCGGTCACCCGCTCGGCGCCTCGGGAGCGCGGCTGCTGACCACCCTCGTCTGGGAGCTGGAGCGCACCGGCGGCCGGTACGGTCTTCAGACGATGTGCGAGGGCGGGGGAATGGCCAACGGCACCATCATCGAGCGGCTCTGACCGGGACACTCTGGCTCGACATCATCCTGGCCCTGATCCTGGGGCTGGTGATCTGGCGGGTCTCGATCGCGGTGATCCGCATGCTGGCGACCCCGCCACCCGAGATCGACCCCGCCGACATCGTGATCGTCGATCAGGACTACAAATGCAGTGTCTGCGGGGCAGAAGTCACCATGAAGGCGGTCAATCCTGCCCAGGACAAGGCTCCCAGGCACTGTCGGGAGGAGATGGACCCGGTGTGGCGTCCCACATGGCCCCAACCGTGATAGTTACAACTGTGTAGTTGTCCCAAGGCTTGTCCACAGCTTGTTGAGAATTACACGTCTGTAACCTGGTAATGCCGCGGTCCGCGTGGGGTGGCCAACGACTAGCCTCGCCGCCGAATGCCCCAATCGAAACGACGCCAACCCAAGAACCGGCCACAATCCCCGAGCGCCATCGAAGCCGCGGCCCGGGCCAAGGACCCCAGCCCCACCTGGTATGTGGCGGTCATGGCCGGTCTCATGGTGATCGGGGTGCTCCTCGTCCTGGCCCGCTTCATCTTTCAGTGGCCCCAGGCGATGCTCCTGGTCGGTCTGGGTGCGATCGCCGCCGGGTTCCTGATGACCACCAACTACCGGTAGCTGTCGTCCCCCAGTCGCGCTATGCGGGCTATGGCCCGTCTCCGCCGTTGTCCGTCGATTCGGTTGTGGTGGGAGGTGTGGTGGTCGTGGTGGGTGGGGTGAACTCACCCAGGGTGACCGTCACCGTGTCCCCCTGGTCGACGGTGACCCCGGGCTCGGGGATCTGCTCGACCACCCGGCCGTGCTGGGCCTCGTCGGCGACGGGTTGGGTGCTGTTGGCCACCCGCAGCACCAGGTTGACCGCCTCGAGGGCGTCCTCGGCCTCAGCCGGGGTCATCCCGTTCAGGTCGGGCACCTGGACCGGGGCGGGCCCCATCGAGACCACCAACAAGATGGTGTCACCGGAGAACACCTCGGTGCCCGCCTCGGGGTCCTGCCTGATCACGTCCCCCTCGGGCACCTCGTCGTTGAACTCGTCGTTGACGGTCACCAGCAACCCGAGACCGGTCAACTCGGCGGTGGCGTCACGCTCCGACATGTTGGTCACGTCGGGCAGCACCACCACTTCGGGCCCCGAGGAGACGATGAGGTCGACGGGGATGGAGGGACCGATCTCGACCCCGGCCACCGGGCTCGACGCGATGACGATTCCCTCCTCGAACTCGGCGTCGGGACGCAGGTCGACGTCACCCACCGTGAGCCCGGCGTCCTCGATGGTGCGTCGAGCGTCCTCCTCGGTGAGCCCCACCACCACGGGCACCGGTATCAGCTCCGACCCGACCGAGACGAAGACGTCGATCGTGGAGCCCACCTCGGCCATCTCGCCCGCCGCCGGGTCGGTGCGGATCACCTCGCCCTCTTCCGCCTCGTCGTTGTTTTCGAACTGGGGGATCACCACGAAGCCGTCGGCCTCGAGGAGGGCGCGGGCTTCCTCGAACTCGAACCCGGTGACGTCGCGCACCTCGATCAACTCGGCCTCTTCAGCGTTCCCCCGGCCCAGGTTCCACATGACGAGGAAGAGGATTCCGAGGGTCACCAGGAGGGCGAACGCGGTGAGGATGAAGGGGAGTTGGGACCTGGGCTCCTCCTCGATCTCGCGATACACCTCGTCGGGGGGCACGGTTACCGGGGGAACCGAGGTCATGACGCGAGTCGCCCCGTCCCCACCGGAGTTGTCGTTGGCCACCGGCACCACGGGGGGGATGACCACGTTGTCCCCCTGAAGCACCGAGAGGAGGTCCTGACGAATCTCCTCGGCCGACTGGTAACGAGCGTTCGGGTCTTTGCGCAGCGCCTTCATCACCACCGCGTTGAGAGAGTCCGGTACGTCGGGGTTGAGCGAGGCGGGAGGAGGCGGCTCGGTCGAAACGTGCTGGAAGGCCACCGACATCGGCGAGTCACCGGTGAACGGGGGCCGCCCGGTCAACATCTCGTAGAGGACGACCCCCAGGGAGTACACGTCGCTCCGGGCGTCCGCCGAGGCTCCCTGGGCCTGTTCAGGGCTGAAATAGGTGGCGGTGCCGATGACCGCGCCGGTCCGGGTCAGCTCCTGGCTGTCGTCCCAGGCGCGGGCGATGCCGAAGTCGGTCACCTTGACCGTGCCGTCCTTGGCGAGGAGGACGTTGCCCGGCTTGACGTCGCGATGCACCAGACCAGCCTGGTGGGCTACCGACAAGGCGGCTGCGGTCTCGGCGGCGATCTCGGTGGCCCGTCGGGGGAGCAGGGCCCCTTCGGTCTTCAACACGTCGCGCAACGAGCGCCCTTCGACGATCTCCATGACGATGAAGTAGGTGCCCGCCGACTGCCCCCAGTCGTAGATCCCCACGATGTTGGGGTGGCTCAGGTTGGCCGCGGCCTGGGCCTCACGTCGGAACCGCTTGACGAAGGCATCGTCCGCGGAGAACTGGGAGTAGAGAACCTTGATGGCGACGAGACGGTTGAGCTCACTGTCCCGACCCTCATAGACGTCGGCCATCCCGCCCCGGGCGAGATGGGACGTGATTTCATAACGATCATTCAGGACAGAGGGGGTATCCATCGAGCTACGAGATTGTAGGGAGGGACGGGGTGCAACTCACTGTCACGACGAGAGCCAGAGCTCGATCAGCCGGGAGGCGATGGGGGCGGCCACCGAGCCTCCGGAGGCAGACTCCCCCGAGATCTCGCTGCCCTCGATGAAGACCGCCAGGGCGATCGAGGGGTCGTCGACGGGGGCAAAGCCGATGAACCAGGGGTTGGAGAAGCCACCGGCGCCGGTGGAGGTGCCGGTCTTCCCGGCCACCCTCACTCCGGGGACCGCGGCCTGGCTGCCCGTGCCCTCGGTGACCACCCGCTCCATCATCTGGGTGAGGATGTCCGCGGTCTCCGAGGTCATGGCGCGGCCACTCTCCGAGATCTCGGTCTCTTCGAGGGTCTGGCCGTCGGTGTCGAATATGCGTCTCACCACGAACGGGTCGAGGGCGACTCCGTCGTTGGCCACGGCTGCGGCGATCATCGCCATATGCAACGGCGTGACCCTGACGTCGCGTTCCCCGATCCCGCTCTGTCCAAGTGCCGCGGCATCCTGGGCCAGCTCCGCGGTGTTCCACACCGCCGGGGGGACCGGTGACACATAGTCGATGTCCTGGTTGAAGCCGAGGGCCTCGGCGGTGATCCCGATGTCGACCGCGCCGAGTTGGATGGCGAGGTCGGCGAAGATGGTGTTGCAGCTGCGGACGAATGCCTGCAGCAGTGTGGTCGTCTCCCCGTCGTTGCACGCCCTCCCGTTGGCGTTGGAGACGGTGGCGTCCGATCCGGGGAGCTGAAACTCCACCGGGTCGTCGAAAGTCGAGCCCGCGCTGGCGGCGCCGGTGTCGAGGGCGGCGGCGGCGACCACCGTTTTGAACGTCGACCCGGGGGCGTAGAGCTCCCTTGTGCCCCGGTCCCGGGTGGGCTGGCCGGGGTCGGTCAGCAATGTCTCCCACTGCGCCGCGGCATCGTCGCCGAGCAACGTCTCGGGGTCGAAGCTGGGGGAGGACACCGCGGCGAGTACCGCCCCGGTCCTTGGGTCGAGGGCGACCACAGCGCCGCGATTGGCGCCGAGCGCCTCCAGCGCCGCTCGCTGCAGCGCGGTATGGAGGGTCAACTCCAGGCTCCTGGGCCGGAGGTCACGGCCCAGGATCGCCGCGACCAGGTCGCTGATGGTCAGGTCGCGTCGGGACCGCAGGTCGGCCGAGAAGGTGCTCTCCAGACCGTTGTTGCCGAGGTTGAATGAGGAGTAGCCGACCACGTGGGCGAAGACCCCGCCCTCGGGGTATTCGCGCACGAACGACCGGGGGTCGTCGGGGTCCTCGACGGAGCGGGCGAGCACGGTCCCGTCGACGGTGACGATGAGGCCGCGCTCCTTGCCCTGCTCCGAGAGGGCGGGTCGCGGGTTCCTCGGGTCGGCCCTGAGCTCGTCGGCCCGGACCACCTGGTACCAGGTGACCCCCGCCAGCAGCAGGGAGAGACACACGAAGACACCAACTGCGACGCGTCGAATGGGCCCGTTCACGCGGCCTCCTCGTGGCTGATCCGCAACAGCAGCGCCACCAGGACCAGATTCCCGACGAGGGCCGACCCGCCATATGACATGAAGGGCAGGGTGATCCCGGTGAGGGGGACGATGCGGAGCACCCCCCCGATGATGAGGAATACCTGGACCGCCATCACGAAGGTGAGACCGGCGGCGAGCAGCTTGCGGAAGGTGTCACGGCTCCGGAAGGAGATTCCGAGACCCACACTGACCACCAGGGCGAAGATGGCGAGGATGGCCACGGTCCCGGCGAAGCCGATCTCCTCACCGATGGCGGCGAAGATGAAGTCGGTGGAGGCGTTGGGGATCAGATCGGGTCGGCCCAGACCCGGACCGGCACCGGAGAGGCTCCCGGTGCCCAGGGCGAACAACCCCTGGGCGATCTGATACCCCTCGTCCTGGTAGTGCTCGAACGGGGCGACCCAGGCCACGATGCGGCGTTGCACATGATCGAAGAGGGAGGCCGCCGCGGCTGCGCCGGTGAGGGTCATCATCCCCCCGGCCACCAGGTAGCCGGTGGCGCCCGTGGCCGCGTACAGGAGCAGCACGAACCCGGCGAAGAGCAGCAGAGACGCCCCCAGGTCGCGTTGCCAGACGAGGATGAAGATGCTCCCGCCCCACACCAGGAGCAGGGGGATGAGCTGGCGAGGCTCGGGGAGACGGATGGGGCCGATGCGACGGTGGGCCTCCCGCAACGCCTTCTGGTGATCGGCGAGGTAGGCGGCGAAGTAGATGACGATCCCCAGTTTGGCCAGCTCTGCGGGCTGGAACTGCATGCGGGTGAGGCCGAGGTCGATCACGATCCACAACCTCGACCCGTTGACCTCGAGCCCTTTGAGGGGGAAGGCCCAGTCGCTGGGGAGGTTGGGCAGGAGCAGCAGCCCGATGGTGACGATCAGAATGAGATTGCGGTAGAGACGGAGCACCGAGGTGGCTCCCCGGGACAGGAGGAAGAGGACCAGGGACGCCACCGCCGAGCCGATGAGCATCCACCACCTCTGCAGCCCCGCCCGGACCGGGTCGAGCCGGTAGATCTCGAAGAACCCCAGGGCGACCAGGGCCACCACCGGGGGGATCAACAAGGGGGTGGCCCGAGGGGCGAAGACCCTGACCGACGTGTAGAGGGTGCCAAAGGCGAGGACGAACACCAGGAAGGTGAGCCCGGTCTGTGCGTCGACACTCCCCCCATTGGCAAAATTGACCAGGGCGACCCCGAATGCGGCCAGCAGGGAGGCGGCGACGATGGTGAGGCCTTCCGAGGTGCGACTCATGGGGTGGCGTGGGGATGCCGGCTGGGGGTCACTGATCGATTGCTTCGACGATCACTGCAGTGATGTTGTCCACCCCGCCGGCGTCATTGGCCGTCTCGACCAGTTGCCATACCACCTCGTCGGGTGCGCCCCTGGCGACGGTCTTGGCGATCTTGGCGTCGGGGACCATCTCGGTGAGCCCATCGGAGCACAGCAGGATGCGATCACCGGCGACGACGTCGAACTTGACCTCGTCGACGTTGACGAATCGGGCCAGGCCGAGAGTCCGCAGCAGCATGTGACGCTGGGGGTGGCTGGCCGCGTCTTCCAGGCTCAACTGGCCCTGGGCCACATACTCGGCGGCGACGGTGTGGTCTTCGGTGAGTTGGCTGATTCGCCCGTCGCGGAGGAGATAGGCCCGGCTGTCACCGACATGGGCCAGGGTGGCGACGTTTCCGTCGATCTCCAGGAGGGTCATGGTGGTGCCCATGCCCTCGAGGGATGGCTCGCGTGCCACTTCCTCCCGGATGGCGCGGTTGGCGGTCGACACCCGCTCGGCCGCGCTCTGATTGCTCGAGGCGGCGGCGTTGATGGCGATACGCGAGGCCACCTCACCGGCGACGTGCCCGCCCATGCCATCGGCGACGATGGCGAGCACCGAGTCGGTGGACTCGCCCGAGGAGCCGGGGAAGACCGAGTCCTCGTTGGTGTCACGGACCATGCCTCGATGGGTGGCGCTCGCCCAGACGTATCTCATCCCCAGGTCCGGTCCAGGTCCTCGGCATACTCCCGGATGGCACCGTCGTATCTGGTGATCGACTCGTCTCCGGTGGTGTCGACGAGGATCATGAGCAACGACTCGCAGGCCTCCTTGGCCCGGCCGTTGTTGTAGAGCGCCATTGCCCGAAAGACCCCGAGCCCACGGTCGTCGGGGTACTCGTCGACGGCCCGGGTCAGTGTGGCGAGGGCCTTATGGTGCTCACCGAGCGCCCGATAGGTGCTGCCCAAACCGAGCAGGACGCTGCGGAGCTCGTCTCCGTTCAACCCGAGCCGCAGCGCTGCCTCGTAGAAGGGGACTGCCTCGCGTTCGAGACCGAGCTTGTCATGGACCCATGCGCACTGAAGATTGACCAAGGCGTCGTCGGGGCTCTCACGGTGCAACTCGAGGAGCAGTTCTCTCGCCTCCTCGTCGAAGCCCTGCTCACGCAGTGAGATGGCCCCAGCGAGTCGGTCACCGAGGGGATGATCGGTGGTCATCGAATCTCCATGACGGTCTTGCCCACCTGGATGGTGTCGCCGCGCCGCAACTCGGTCGGTGCCGAGACCCGCCGCCCGTTGACATATGTCCCGTTGGTGCTTCCGAGGTCGTGGAGCATCATCCCGTTCTCCTGTGCCACCAGCCTCATGTGGAACTCAGAAGCGTAGGGGTCGTCGAGGACAACGTCGGTCTCGTCCGACCTCCCGAGGACGATCACGTCACTGACCTCGAACTCCTGGCCTCGCTGGCTCTCGGAGCGGACGAAAAGTACCCGCGATCCTTCCTTGCGCTGTCGTCGGACCGAGATGCCGAGATGCGAGCCGATCGCCCGGGCCACCTGCCATACGAAGAGATAGACGAGACCGAGGAAGATGATCCTCAGCACGGCGAGGATGATGTCGGGCATCAGTCCTCCACGAACCGGTACCGGTGACTCGCCATCGACACCATGGAGCTTTGGTGCACCAGGCCCGGCTCCGGGCCGATGGCGGTGCCGTCGATCCTGGTCCCGTTGGCCGAGGAGAGGTCACGGATCCACACCTGGCCCCTTTCCCGGTAGAGGAGGGCGTGCCGGCGGCTGACGTCGTCGTGGGGGACCACCACGTCGCACTCGGGAGCCCGACCGATCAGGGCCCGGTTGCGCCCGATGTCCAGGGTTTCCCTGCTCCCATTGAGGTGAGCCCACACCACCGGGGGACCAGGGACCACCTCGACGTGGCACTCGGCGCGGCCTGGAGATGTCTCGGGGGTGGCCTCGATACGCACCTCGACCGGGCCCTCGAGACGGAGGCCCTCTTCGGCGGTGTAGGCGGTCATCTCGTCGGCGAGCATCGCTTCGAGCTCCGAGGCGTCGACACTGAGGTCTCGGGGATTGACCTGGATGACGAACAAGTTGGCGGTGGCCGGCCCGGTGATGTGGGGGAAACGGGCGAAGTCGGCCTCACGGGCCAGCTTCCCGGCGAGCTCGGACGGGTGGAGCCTTCCGGAGAAGATTCGCCCGGCGACACCCTCGATGAGTCTCTCCAGCCTTCTCTCCAGGCTCCTGGCAACGTTCACGACCGGAGAGATTAGGGACACCACGGGTGTTGGTAGCCGTGTGTCTCAGCCGGGACGGGGCTCGCCTGCCCCGACTACCGGAACCAGGTGGCCGCCGGTACGATTTCTCTTGCTGGGCGAGTGGCGGAATTGGCAGACGCGCAGGATTCAGGTTCCTGTGATCGCAAGATCGTGGGGGTTCAAGTCCCCCCTCGCCCACCGGGCACGCCTCACGGCGGGTTTGCTCCCCCCGGGCGCTGGTTCGGGTATCAGATCCATATCGGAGTGTGATACTGACCCACTGTGATATTCGATCCGCCACCGAAATCGCGACGAAAGACCGTGGTCCGCTTTCTCTGGCCAACCCTCCTGGCCGGGGCCGTCATAGTCGCCGCGGTGGTCTCGGCGGCCGGCGAGGAGACCCGTATCGAGCTCGAATACCTCGACCAGATGCGTGACCAGGCCACCGAACTGTCCCGCAGTGGGGCCTCGATACGCCAGATGATGTCACGGATCACCGACGTCGACCGGGCCGAGTTCACCACGGTGTTCGACAGTGTGCTCATCGATCTCGACGTCGCCCTGGCGTTCGTGGCCGATGAGCCGCCTGTTGAGTCGTTGATCCCGGTTTGGGCGCTTTATCGCCAGACCGTCCAGACCTGGGACGACGGGGCGAACCGGCTGTCGGAGTCGATCCTGCGCGCCGCCGACGACCCCGACGACGTGACCGTGGTCAACGAGGTCGCGGACGCGTTGGCCGATCTCCGGGCGGGCGACAACCTCTTCAGGGACCTCAAGGCAGAGTTTGAGCGGGCCGAGATCCCGGACCCGGTCAGCCCCTTGGTCGATGTCCGGATGATGCCCTCGGATAGTGGTCTGATCAGTCTCTCGGTGTCCTACGTGGCGGCGGCCCGTCTCTCGACCAACAGTCTCGGGCTGCGACCGGCGTTAGGGGTTAGCCAGGTGGTCACGGATCCCTCATGGCAGGTGAGCGTGGAGGGACAGGCGGTGGTTCCGGCCACGGAGAGCATCGTGGTCTCGACGGTGATCACCAATTCCGGCAACGTGGCCAGCCAGCCCGAGACGGTGAACATGACCTTGAACGGCGGCGCCGAGCCGGTTTTTGCCCAGGCGGAGGTTCCCGCCCTGCAACCGGACGGCCAGACGACGATCGAATTCCCCCCTGTCGAGGTGGTCCTCGACACCCTCTACGAGATCGAGATCGAGTTGATCCTCTCCAACCCCGACTCCGACCTCACCGACAACGACCTCCGGGTCCAGTTCACGGTCAACCCGGGGTGAGGCGGGGAACCTCAGGCTTGGGGCCCACATACGGGCCTGACCGCCTCGAGAACGTTGGCCGACCCACCCGGATAGGCCATCTGTAAACCCCGGTCGGTACCATCCATCGCCCCATGCTCGACCCCAGACTGCTCCGTGAAGATCCCGACACCGTGGCCGACTCGCTGCGTCGACGCGGCTCGAAGGCCGATCTCGGCGCTCTGATCGCCCTGGACGCCGAGTATCGCTCTGCACTGCAAGAGGCCGAGCAGCTTCGCTCGAGACAGAAGGAGGCGGGCAAGGAGATCGCTGCTCTCCAAGGAGACGCCAAACAGAGCGCCATCGAGGAGGTCTCCGGTCTGGCGGCCGCAGTCAAAAAAGCTGTGGCCACAGCAGACGACCTCGAGACCCATTTCCGCGTGGCCTGGCTGGAGATCCCCAACCTGGTCGATCCGACTGCCGCCGACGGATACACCGACGAGGACAGTGTCGAGATCAAGCGTCATGGCGACACCGGCACCGAGGGCGCCGATCACGCCACACTCGGGGAGTCGTTGGACATCATCGACACCGAGCGGGCAGCCAAGGTCTCGGGAAGCCGTTTCGGCTATCTCAAGGGCAAGGGCGCCCTGCTCGAGCTCTCCTTGGTGCGATGGGCCATGGATCACCTCGTCGAGACCGGGTTCACCCCGATGATCCCTCCGGTGTTGGTGCGGGGGCACGCCCTCGAGGGCACCGGCTTCTTCCCCGAGGCGCGAGAGCAGGTATTCGAGATCCCCAGAGACGAGTTGTTCCTCGTGGGGACGAGCGAAGTGCCGTTGGCCGCCTATCACGGGGAGGAGATCCTGGAGACGGCCGACCTGCCCATCCGCTACGCCGGGTTCTCGACCTGCTTCCGACGGGAGGCGGGCACCTACGGCAAGGACACCGCCGGGATCTTCCGGGTGCACCAGTTCGACAAGGTCGAGATGTTCGTGTTCACCACGCCGGACGACTCCGTCGAGGAGCACGACCGCTTGCTCGAAGTGGAGGAGTCCCTCGTCCGCCAGCTCGAGATTCCCTATCGGGTGGTCAACATCGCCGCGGGGAACCTGGGGGCGAGCGCAGCCAAGAAATACGACATCGAGGCCTGGTTTCCCGGGGAGCAGAGTTTCAGGGAGATCACCTCCTGTTCCAACACCACCGACTACCAGGCCCGTCGTCTCAGGGTGCGTTACCGCGGCGATGCCGGCAATACCCTGGTCCACACGCTCAACGGCACTGCCTGCGCGGTGGGTCGCACCATCCTGGCCATCCTCGAGAACCACCAACAGCCCGACGGCACTGTGGTCATGCCCGAGGCTCTCCGGGCCTACACCGGGTTCGATCTCATCGAACCGTGAGCGAGGTCTCCGACCCGATCTTTGCCCGGATCGCCAGAAGATACGATCGGATAAACCGCGTCCTCTCCCTGGGCCAGGACCAACATTGGCGGCAGATCGGTGTCGAGATGCTGGAGCCCGGTCTGGTCCTCGATCTCGGCTGCGGGACGGGGGACACCGACTTCAAAGACCGCACGGTCATCGGTCTCGACCCCGTGATCGAGATGCTCGAGCTCAGCCCGGTGCCTGCCACAGTGGTGGCGGTCGGGGAGCAGCTGCCGATAAGGAACCAGGCGGTCGACGGGGTGTTCAGCGGGTTCGTGTTCCGCAACCTCAGTTCGGTGGAGCGGACTCTCAGCGAGGTGGAGCGAGTGCTCCGCCCCGGCGCCTCGGCGGTGGTCATCGACCTGGGCCGGCCCAGGAACCCGCTCCTGCGCTTTCTCCATCGAGTCGGCACCGCAGTCATCCTCCCCCTGGTCGGGCTGCTGTTCGCCGCTGCGCCCAAGGAGTACTGGTACCTCCACAAGACGCTCGACACGCTGCCCCCGCCCGAGGAGCTCTACACCGGAAGAGGTCTCCTGGTCGAAGAGATCTGGCGATCCGGGTTGTTTGGCTTCGTCTACGGAGTCAGGCTTCGCCAACGACGGATCGTTCTCGAGAAGGAGCCCGAAGCCGCCTAGAGGTCCGCATCGAGACGGGAAGTTGATCGTGACCCCGCCTTCGAGACACGGTGGACGTCGTCGACACCGGCCGCGGGCTCGGACCAGGCAACCCCGCAGCACCCGGGACAGTCCACTTAGGGCTGCTTCCTTCCGGACCTGACCCGATTCGTGGCGTCCCGCCGCGCAGGACCCGATCGTCGTCACCCCGTCACCGGCGTCAGGGCAGTGCCCCGACGCGTCGTGTCCCTCGGGCGGGGAATTCGGCCCCGCATGAAGAGGGTTTCGGGTTCAGGGCACCCCTAGCGCCCCGCCTACACGATCACTCCCGAGGCTACCGACAAGCGGTGACCACCCCAACCCCGCGATCACGGCCGCTGAGACCGGAGAACCTCCGTCCCCTGGTACCTTGCCCCGTTCGCATGTCCACCACCCGGTTCGGCCCGAATTTCCCGCGTCTGTTCAGCGCAGCCATCTTGCAGGAGCTGTCGTTCGCCTTGCTCATCCATCTCCCCGGGTACTTCAGCGATTTGGGGGCCACCGAGGGCCTGATCGGGGTGCTCTACGCCTCCAGCGCCGTGCTCTCGCTGGTCTTCCGACCCTGGCTGGGTCGCATCCTCGATCTTACCCATCGTCGAACGGTCCTGCTCATCTCGGCCCTGGTCAACATGGCGGTGATCCTCGGCCTCGTCACCACCAGCGAGTGGGGGCCCTATCTGTGGGGACTGTTCCTCGTGCAGCGGACCGTCCAGATCGCCCTCTTCACCACCATGCTGACGTACGGTGCCGACTCGATCCCCATCGAACGCCGCACACAGGGTCTCGCCATCTTCGGCCTGTCTGGCCTGGTCCCGATCGCGGTGGGAGGGTACGCCGGTGACGTGCTGATCGAATCGGCCGGATTCGACGGGCTGTTCTTCGTCGCATCGGGGGTCTCGCTGATCTCCTGGCTGATCGTATGGAGTCTCCCGGTCCTCCCGGTCCGGGGGCAACAGCCCCGCAGGTCCTTCTGGGCCGCCCTGGGCCAGCGCAATCTCCTCCCTTTGTGGTTCGCCACTTTGATGTTCTCGGTTGGCCTCGAGTCGCTCTTCACCTTCACCCGGACCTTTGTTGATGCGCGTCAGGTGGGGACTGCGGGTCTGTTCTTCGCCACCTACGGGATCACCGCGGCCATGACCAGGGTGGCGGGCGGGCAGTTGTACGACCGGATACCCCATCGCCCCCTCCTCACCGCATCGATCGCCGCCTACGGCCTCGGTCTCGCTTTCATGGCCATCGCCCAATCGGTCCCCATCCTCATGCTGGCGGCGGTCACCACGGGGACCGCTCACGGAGCGGCCTTCCCGCTCCTCTCGAGCGAGGTGGTCAACCGGGCGCGGGTCAGCGAGAGAGGGTCGGCCATGGCCACCTTCACCTCGATCTTCGATCTC
>Ga0256867_10000437_pt1 | contig 16528 bp, 12 predicted proteins | sample RVTome_15_FD_185939 | JGI IMG/M metagenome (GOLD analysis project Ga0256867, IMG submission 185939) | Soil microbial communities from uranium-contaminated site in the Upper Colorado River Basin, Wyoming, United States - RVT150D86 (HiSeq) ... | reverse complement strand
TTTTGCGCGACCCGACTCCTTGATCTACGGGAAGTCGATCAATGAATCGCGACACAAAATGGGCCGCCGGCTTGCTGTCGAACAACCTGCAGATGCGGACCTTGTGGTTCCGGTGCCCGACTCGGGAGTCGCAGCGTCGATCGGTTACGCCGCGGAGAGCGGATTGAGTTTTCGGTTTGGTCTTGTTCGAAATCACTATGTTGGTCGTACCTTCATCGAGCCACGGCAATCGATCCGTTCTTTTGGAGTTCGCATTAAACTCAATCCCGTGCGCGATCTAATAAATGGCAGGCGTGTGGTCCTGATTGACGATTCGATCGTGCGCGGCACGACGTCAAAAAAGATCGTGCGGATGGTCCGAGAGGCGGGCGCGAAGGAGATTCACGTACGCATCAGTTGTCCGCCGACGATCAGTCCGTGCTACTACGGTGTTGATACGCCAAATAAATCCGAGCTCATTGCAGCGCAGAAGTCTGTTGAAGAGATACGAGAGTTCATCGAGGCCGACTCGCTTGGGTATTTGTCGCTCGAGGGAATGATCGCAGCGATTGGATTGAGCGCCGATTCCTCGTGCGTGGCTTGCTGGAACGAACAATATCCGACGAGGATCACGAGAGAAGCGGAGACGTTGTGGGAACGCGAGCATGAGTCGGTGAGCGCTGAAAGCTGAAAAGATATTGAGCGAGGGTTGAGAGTGGGACGAGCTACACGAGGCTGTGGTTGTGCAGTTGCAGTTCTGCTGGCATTAGCCATTGGTGCCGGCATCGCCGGCTGGAAGTATGTCTATCCCTGGTGGAAAACTCAGCCGCCGCCGGCCTCGGGTGGCGAACTGACGGTTCGTATCCTCGATGTTGGTCCAATCAACGGAGATTCGATACTAATCTCTTCACCGGCAGGGAAAACAGTGCTCATCGATGCGGGCGACACCACGAAAGGGAAGATCGTTGTTGAGGCACTGAAGCGTTACAACATTCAGCAACTCGACTACTTCATCGCCACGCATCCGCACCCGGATCATCTCGGTGGAGCCGCTGAAGTTTTCAAGGCAGTCAAAGTTTTAAACGTAATCGATAATGGTCAACTTCCGAGTGTGCCGCCGCAACTTGCGGCGATGCAAAAGCAAACGACTACAAAGAAACCGGCGACCAGGAGGTCAACCAGACCCACTTCCGTTACGAAGTTCTACGACGACTACAAAGAAGCGCTAAACGCCAGCGGCGCTCGTTATGAAAACGCACAGCCTGGAACCAAATACGATCTGGGTGGAGGCGCCCTGTTGACCATACTTGCGCCGTCCGAACCGTTATTTACCAGGGATAAAATGAGCACCGGCGGCAACGAGGCAAACGCAAACTCGATCGTCGCGCGCCTGGATTACGGATCGTTTTCTATGTTGTTTGCTGGTGACGCCGAAAGCCAGACCGAGCATCGCTTGCTTACGAAGGAATTGGATCTTCGGACCAAAGTCTTAAAGATTGCACACCATGGATCGAAATACGCTTCGTCGGGAGACTTTTTGAATCGAGTAAAACCTGAGATTGCGATAGTGTCGTGCGGCGCATGGAATCGCTATGGCCACCCGGCTCAATCGGTGCTCGATCGGCTGCGAGCGGCGAACGTGAAACTTTATCGCACCGACTTGCAGGGCGAAATTACGATAACAACGCGCGGCAAAGAGAATGATGTGACCGTTAAAACGGCGAAGGAAACCACTGAGGATCTGTGGGCCGGCCGGACCGCGCAGAAGGATGATTCATCTCGCTCGGGTTTCATTGCTTACGGCGACTTCGGTCCACCACCAAAGCCTAAAAAGAGTGAACAGAAGTAGAACGAGAGAAGAAAATCATTGGTCATATATCATTTGCCATTTATCATTTCGCCATTTTGTTTGATCGTCGCGGGCCCTGACCAAAATGACAAATGAGAAATGTCAAATGATATATGACCAATGATTCGGTTTCTCACATCGTTTCCCGCAAGCACAAAGCACAAGAAAATGTCCAACCCCATCTCATACAGCGACGCCGGTGTCGATATTAATGCCGCCACTCGAGCCACCGACAAGATAAAAGAACTAGCACGCACGACTTTCAACCAGCGCACACTTTCCGAGATCGGAAGCTTTGGTGGAATGTTTGACGGCGCGTTTCCGAACCTGACGCAGCCGGTGCTTGTCGCGTCAGCCGATGGCGTCGGAACCAAGCTCAGGATCGCATTCGCGACAGGCGTGCACAACACTGTCGGGCGTGATCTGGTTAACCATTGCGTCAACGACATCCTCGTTCAGGGAGCGAGGCCGCTTTTTTTCCTTGACTACATAGCGACGGGAAAGTTGTCACCCGACGTTGTGGCGAGCATCGTCGAAGGAGTGACGAATGGCTGCCGTGAAAATGGTTGTGTGTTGTTAGGTGGTGAAACGGCGGAGATGCCGGGTTTTTACCAGGACGGCGAATACGACATCGCCGGCTTCATTGTTGGCGTCGTCGACCGCGACAAGATCATCGATGGAAAAACGATCGCTGCGGGAGACGTTTTGCTTGCGTTGCCCTCTGCAGGACTACACACCAATGGATACTCACTCGCTCGGAAACTCTTTTTTGAAGTAGCCGGTTACAAACCTCACACACACTTACCGGAATTGGGAATGACCGCAGGCGAAGCACTGCTTCTGCCCCACCTCAGCTATCTTCAACCGCTCGACGGTCTGCTCGATAAAGGACTAATCAAAGGGTTGGCCCACATTACCGGCGGCGGGCTCACTGACAATATTCCAAGAATCCTCCCTGAAGGTACGGCTGTGAGAATCAAGAAAGGCTCATGGCCCATACCTGTTTTATTCGAGTCGATGCGTCGACTTGGTAACGTTTCACATGACGAAATGTATCGTACGTTCAATATGGGTATTGGGATGGTGATCGTTTGCTCAAACGACGACGACGACACGATTGCGGTCCATCTGAAGGATCTTGGCGAAACGTGTTACGCGATCGGAAACGTTGTTACAGGGAATCGTGAGGTATTGATCTGACCGACTTAAAGAAGAAAAGAATCGCGATTCTGATTTCCGGCCGTGGATCAAACATGCTTGCCTTGAGCGAGGCAATCGCTCAGGGAACTATCCCAAATGCAGAGATAGCAATCGTAGTCAGCGACAAGGCTGACGCTCGTGGTCTCGCGCTGGCAAAAGAACGCGGGCTTGAAGTGCGTGCGGTCGAACGCCGCGGCCGCAATCGCTTAGAGCACGAACGAGAAATCATCTCGGTCTTACGCGAGCATCGGATCGATCTCGTTTGCCTCGCTGGATACATGCGCCTCTTATCGCGGTGTTTTATCGAAGCGTTCAAGATGAGAATACTGAATATTCATCCGAGTCTGTTGCCGGCGTTTCCCGGCCTTGACGCGCAGCGACAGACACTCGAGCATGGAGTAAAAGTGAGTGGGTGCACGGTCCACTTCGTGGACGAAACGCTCGATGGTGGTCCAATCATCGCGCAGCGTGCCGTGCCGGTCCTGGATGGCGATACTGTGGAGACGCTCTCGGCTCGAATACTCGAGCAGGAACACAAACTGTACCCTGAGGCCCTGGCGTCGGTGCTGACAGGATTACAAGACTCACAGGATGTTAACCATTCGCTCAATAATTGAGATGAAAATAGCGCAAGGTCCAATAGTTGAGCTACTCTATGAGTCGGATGACGATTGACCAGCAACTCTCATATCTTGGAAAAGGCACCACGGAGATCATTCGCGAAAACGAACTGCGTGCGAAGCTCGAAAAATCTGCCGCAACGGGCAAGCCTTTGCGCGTAAAGCTGGGCGCCGATCCGACGTCTCCTGACATACACCTGGGCCACACGGTGGTGATCCGCAAACTTCGCGCTTTTCAGGAGCTGGGCCATACGGCGATCTTTCTTATCGGCGACTTCACCGGAATGATTGGTGATCCTTCAGCCAAGAATGCCACGCGACCCCAACTTTCGCGTGAAGAGATCGAAGCCAATGCCGAAACCTACAAGCAGCAGATTTTCAAGCTGCTCGACCCGGAAAAGACAGTCATTGATTTCAACTCTCGTTGGATGGATACGCTTGGCTCTGCAGGATTTCTACGACTCGCTGCTCACGTTACAGTGAGGCAGATCCTCGAGCGCGACGATTTTCAACAACGACTGGAAGCGAATCGACCGCTGGCGCTTCACGAAGTCATGTATCCGTTAGTGATGGCATACGATTCCGTTGCGCTTGAAGCGGATGTGGAACTCGGGGGAACGGATCAAAAGTTCAACTTGCTGATGGGCCGCAATTTGCAAAGAGAATATGGTCAGGAATCCCAGGTGGCGGTGATCACTCCGTTGTTGGAAGGAACTGATGGGGTGCAGAAGATGTCGAAGAGTTTGGGAAATTACATCGGCATCAACGAGCCGCCACAGGAGATCTTCGGAAAGGTGATGTCGATCTCGGATGAGCTCATGTGGCGCTATTATGAGTTGTGTACTGACCTTTCGATACCTGAAATATCTGCGCTTCGTAAGAATGCTGACGAGCGCAATCCTCGCGACATAAAAGCTGATCTAGCCAAACGGATCGTGGCTGACTTCTATTCCGAGACCGAGGCTCGCAAAGCCGCCGAAGAATTTGATGCGATGTTTCGGAATAAGCAGGCGCCTGATGTCGTAGAAGAACGAGCATTGGGATCGGGACCATGGAAGTTGCCGAAGTTGTTAGTGGAACTGGCTCTAGTTTCATCGATGGCCGAAGCTCGACGACTTATCGAGCAAGGCGGGGTTTACGTCGAGGGAGAGCGGCGCACCCAAACTGATTTTGAGGTTGGTCTCACTGCGCATCGGTCGATCTTGATCCAGGTTGGAAAGCGAAGGTTCGTGCGTGTCAAAGGAGAATCAGCCACGGATTAACACACATGACACAGATTGAGCAGACATAGTGATCAATTCTGAATTTGTGTAATCCGTGTTAATCGGTGGCTTATCACCATGTCAGCCACACTCGCAACCGAAGATGTCCTGATCATCGAAACACCGGAACGTGTGCCGCTGCACTTTGCGCTCGCGTCGATCGGAAACCGGTTTCTTGCCTGCGCGATAGACCATACGATTCAGTGGCTGGCGCTAACCCTTATTGCCGTAGCCTCACTCATACTCGTGAATTTTTCGAGCATCCAACGGGCGGTAACGAGCGCGCCCAAGTGGATCGGCGCCGTCATGGTTGTGCTTCTGTTTCTGACATTCTCAGGCTACTTCGCATTCTTCGAGTGGCTCTGGAGTGGACAAACTCCCGGGAAACGCTGGCTGAAGCTCAGGGTGATTCGCGAAGATGGCCGGCCCATCACGTTCTGGGAAGCATCGGTGCGAAATCTGCTTCGGAGTTTCGACATGATGCCCTTTCCCTTTTATTCAATCGGATTGATCTCGGTCTTTTCCACGACTCGCGATCAGCGAGTGGGCGACATGGTGGCGGGGACGGTTGTCATTCGTGAACGAGAAGCGGAAGCCCCTGCGTTCTCGCAGGTATTTGCAACACCTGTGAGCGATCCTGCCCTTCGTCGATCGTTCAAACCAGTAGACTTCACCGCGAGCTTGAGCGCTCTGACTGACTCTGAGATTCAGGTAGTAGAGACATTTCTTCGGCGTCGATGGGACCTCTCCGACGTGCCGCGGCAATGGATGGCGTGGAGAGTTTCCATTCCCATTCTTTTCAAGATTCGACCTACATATGACCTCGCTACGTTCACCTATGAAGGATTCCTCGAGGAACTTCTCCATCGATATCTTCAGGAACATCGCTTCGGTGCTGGCTAGATAATTGCCAATTGCCAAATGCCGTTTTGTGCGTAGCCGAATTTGGCAATTGGAAATTGGCAATGATCTTTGCTAGCCTTCAAGACATGAGTAAAGACGTTTTTATACTTGGAGGAAAGCGCACACCGATGGGTGAATACGCCGGCGCGCTGAAAGACATATCGGCCATTGACCTGGGAGCAGTCGCTGCACGGGGAGCTCTTGAAGCGACCGGCGTTCAGCCTGACGAGATCGATCACACTATCTTTGGCAATGCACTGCAAACATCCGGCGATGCGATCTATGGTGCTCGTCACGTTGCGCTGAAGGCGGGAGTACCATTCGATCGTCCGGCCTTGACCGTCAATCGACTCTGCGGAAGTGGCATACAGTCGATCGTGTCAGGCGCGCACATGATCCAACTCGGTGAAGCGCGAACTTGTTTAGTTGGTGGAATGGAATCGATGTCTCAAGCGCCTCACGTCATACGTGGCGCGCGTTCAGGTTTTGCGCTGGGACAGGGAAAACTGGAAGACAGTTTGATGGTTGCGCTTCTGGATACCTACTGCAACACGCCAATGGCGGGAACGGCAGAAAATCTTGCCCGCAAATTCGAGATCTCACGCGAAGAGCAGGACAAGTACGCGCTTCGATCGCAGCAGGAGGCGAAGCGAGCCGCGGATGCGGGCTTTTTGGCTGAAGAGATTGTTGCGGTTGAAGTGAAGACGCGCAAAGGCACTATTCAAGTCGATCGGGACGATCATCCAAGACCTGAAACCACGCTCGAGGGACTCGCTAAACTGAAACCAGCATTTGCTCAGGATGGATTTATCACCGCGGGAAATGCATCCGGGATTGTAGATGGCGCTGCGGCACTCGTGATTGCCGGCGAGGAGTTCGTCAAGCAGAGAGATCTCAAGCCGATGGGAAGGATAGTGAGTTGGGCCTATGCGGGAGTTGAGCCGGACATCATGGGAATCGGGCCTGTGCCGTCAACCCGATCTGCGCTCGAGAAGGCAGGCTTGACGTTAAGTGATATCGACGTCGTGGAAGTGAACGAAGCTTTTGCCGCTCAGTATCTGGCAGTGGAGAAGGAATTGGGACTTGACCGCACACGTACAAACGTAAACGGCGGAGCGATTGCGCTGGGGCACCCGTTGGGAGCTACAGGCACTCGTTTGGTTCTAACTGTGCTGCTCGAGCTTCAGCGGCGCGGAGGACGATACGGGTTGGCAACGGCGTGTATCGGCGGCGGGCAGGGTATTGCGATGATCGTCGAGCGGCTGTGATTCGGCCACGGACCTTCAGGATTAATGCGGATCAGCTTTGCACTTGTGTGACCGGTCCAGGGGTTACGCACTGCGCTACGCTCCGTGCTTCACCCCTGGCTACTTTCTGCCGCGCCTGCGGCGCGCTTTGAAACAACGCCGCGAATGCGCGCGAAATATTCAGCGAGTGTGCCTAATTATTCTCAGCGAGTGTGCCTAATTATTCATAGCCACTACCGTCGTAAGATCGACTTCTTGTGCGAAGTCACGCGGATCAGCTTCTGACCAGTGTTAATTCGTGAAAATCTGTTTGGCTAATTCTTTTCCTGAATTTCCAATAAGATCCAAATTCTTGTGCACCTTCCGCGAAGCTCGTGTAATCATCTTCTGAGTTAACTATTGGCATGAATCGCTTTCGTCCCACGAGGCAATCGAAACGTCTATCCGGCACAACTATTGCGAAATTCATCCGAATGCCAAATGGCTCTCATAGCCGGGCTTGCTCCGACTCCAAATGTGTCAGAAAGATTTAATAGCTTCAATGATAACTTAGACTTGCGAAAAGCGAGCTAGGCGTGATAGAAGGCGTTCTTACTTTGGTAAGCCATTCGCAATAATCTCCTTCTTGAAATTTTTTTGGTGCTCTAAAACTTGGCTAAAACACCAGCGCTGCCCAACGGGCTGAGGCGCATTCAACGTTAACTCATTGCCTAAGGAGTTCCCCAGTATGTCGAAAATAGTCAAGCTCTCTTTTGTGTGCTTGTTGGTGCTCGCTATCAGCGCTATTGCAGTTGCGCAATCGACCACCGCTGGCGCAATCGGCGGCGTAGTCTCAAATCCAAACAAGGAAGTAGTGCCTGGCGCGTCCGTAACAGTGCGAAACGTCGGGACGAATAAGGAAGATTCAGCAACCACTGACGATCAGGGACGATTCAAAGTGGTGAATCTCCAGCCTGGCATTTATGCCGTCAGCATCACTAGTCCCGGCTTCAGCCCCTACTCGAATGAACGGGTAGTGGTTGAGGTCGGGCGCGAAACTACTCTGGAAGCCTTGCTTTCAATCGGCGCTGTAACGGGCAGCGTAGACGTGTCCGCCGAGGCTCCCGTTATCAATACAACTCAGCAGGACTTTTCGACCAACATTAATCAGACATCGATTAATGAGCTCCCAATCAATGGACGCCGGGCGTCAAGCTTCGTGCTGCTGACTCCCGGCGCCGTTCCCGATGGCGACTTTGGATTGGTTAGTTTCCGCGGCATCTCGGGACTCCTGAACAACAGCACCGTTGATGGAGGCAATAACAATCAAGCTTTCTTCGCTGAAGAGGCGGGTCGCACGAGGATTAGTTCTTCCATAAGCCAGGCCGCGGTACGTGAGTTCCAGGTCAACACTTCAAACTACTCGGCTGAATATGGTCGTGCCGCCGGCGGTGTAGTCAACACCGTAACGAAGTCAGGCTCTAACAACTTTCACGGTGGTCTCTTCTACTACCTGAGAGACAACGAACTCGGTGCACGCAATCCGCGCGGTTTCAACCCGCTGACCGGTGAGGCGCTTAAACCAATTGATCGCCGTCACCAGTTTGGTGGAACCATCGGCGGACCAATCGTCCAGGACAAGCTCTTTTTCTTCTTCAGCTATGACCAGCAGAAGCGGGACTTCCCGGCCATTGCCCAATTCAGCAGCGGGACCTTCTTGAACACTATCAACACGGCGAATTTGACTGATCCAAGTCGAGGACTAACAACGGCTCAGATCAATGCAGCCAGAGATTTTCTCCTCTTTGTCTCGGGCGAAACACCGCGCAGACAAGACTCCTATCTCATTTTGCCGAAGATCGACTGGATAATTAACTCTTCCAACAGCCTGAGTTTTACGTTCAATCGTCTTCGCAATGAATCACCGAATGGGGTCCAGACCGCGGCAACCATTACCCGTGGCCGCTCCAGCTTCGGTGACGACTTTGTCGACATTGACTACGGCATCGTCCGTCTGAGTTCGACGATTGGCCCTACTCTCGTCAATGAGGCGCGAGTCAAGATCGGCGAAGAGGACAATTATCAGTTCAGCACCCCTCCACTACCGGGTGAGCCGACCACGGGACTCAACGGCCGGTCTCCGTCAGTTGCGATTACCAACGGTCTCACGTTTGGTAAGCCAAACTTCCTCGAAAGGACGCACAACCCTCTCGAGAGGAATTATCAGTTTACCGACAACGTAACGCTTACCCACGGCAATCACACGTTAAAATGGGGCGGCGATTTCCTGCGAACCAACGACGTTCTGGACAACCTGTTTCAGGAAGGTGGGGTTTACGCTTACAACAATATCAACGATTTCATCGTTGACTATACTAACTGGACGACAAACGACGCTTTGCGCACTGCTGGTGGAGTTTGCTCAACCTCGACCAGACTCGCTGGCCGGTGCTATACGAGTAACTTTGCACAAGGCTTCGGTCAGCCACGGTTCGAGTTCAATACAACCGATCTCGCATTCTACCTTCAGGACGACTGGCGTTGGTCGCCGCGCCTGACTGTGAACATCGGGCTCCGCTATGAAGTCGAGCTCATGCCGGATCCTCAAATTCCGAACCCGACTTTTCCGCAGACAAACCAGTTTCCAACCGACAAGAATAACTTCGGTCCACGCGGAGGTTTTGCCTACGATTTAACTGGTGATGGAAAGACCTCGGTACGCGGCGGTATCGGCGTGTACTACGGAAGGCTCATCAACTCTACAATCTCGAATGCGATTACCAACACGGGGATGGACCGCGGGCAGGTGCAGTTCTTCATTAATCCGAATTCCGCGGGACCAATTGTTCCGCCGATTTTTCCAAACGTCATTCCGACTCCAGCTTCGGTCGCAAACCCGAGCGGCTCAAGCCTCGCAGGTTCGAGCATCGTCGTTCTGGAGCCCGACTTGCACTTACCGATGATCATTCAGGGTGACTTCGTTTTTGAGCGGGAGATCGCTCGCAACACCTCAGTTTCCGCTTCCTACCTGACCAGTCGTGGCCGTTTCTTGCCGGTCTTTATTAATAAGAACATCGCACCGGCAACTCAGTCAGCCACTCTTACCGTCGCCAGCGGTGAATTCACTGGACAGTCGGTCACCGTACCGGTCTTCACGTCCCGACTTAATCCGGCGTTCTTCAACATTACCGAAGTTCGCGGCGCGGTTGAGTCCACATATCATGCACTGGTGCTCCAGGCTAACAGGCGTCTGACAAGAGGACTGCAATTCCAGTCGAATTACACGTTCTCGCGAGCCAAGGACACAGGGCAAACCTCGATTACTTTCAGCGCTGCCAACACACCTACGGATCCGTTCAACCTTAACCTTGATCGGGGAGTTACGGACTTCAATATTCCGCACCGATTTGTTGTCAGTGCGGTTTGGTCTCCAACCGTTACCTCAGACAATGCAGGCGTTCGGGCAATATTTGATGGCTGGACGATTGCTCCAATTGTCACCGCGCAATCGGGCCGTCCATATTCGGCGGGTGTTTCGGGCCGGCCACTGTCGGCGGCTTTGAACGCCAGTATTACTGGGTCAGGTGGCGATAGCTACTTCCTGCCTCTCGGACGCAACAGTTTCAGCCAGCCGAAAATCGTGAACTTCGACGCCCGCCTGTCGCGACGGTTTAAGTTCACTGAAAGCACGAATCTCGAGGTTTTGATTGAAGGCTTTAATGTTTTCAACCGAACGCACATCACGTCGGTTAACACTACGGCTTTCAGCATAGCTGGATCATCTTTGGTGCCGGTCTCATCATTCGGAACAGACTCGGCCACCGGCAACTCGATTTTCCGCGAAAGACAGGTCCAATGGGCTCTGCGCTTCAATTTCTAAATTAAAGAGCGCGGAAGATACTCGTGTGAATATGGGCGACCTTTAATTAGGTCGCCCATATTCATGTGAATCTCACTGCTCCGTCAATATTTCCCCGCCTGATTCCTTCCACGCCTTCCACCCGCCCGCCATTGAGAACACGTTCATATAGCCCATCTTCTGCAAAACATCCGCGACGAGTGCAGAACGATAACCGCCGCCGCAATAAAGAATCATTTCGGTAGTTTTGTCAGGCACTGTCTTCTCTATGTCGCGTTCGATAATGCCTTTGCCGAGATGAGTCGCTCCGGCTGCATGCGCCGCTTCCCATTCGTGATCTTCACGGACATCGATTAGTTTGGCCGCATTGTTCTGCCCCATTCGCGCCTGTGTTTCGGCAACTGTCAACTCTCGTATCCGACTCTTTGCGTCGTTGACGAGCGCTAGAAATCCCTCTGAGTGTTTCATGATTTGATCCTCATCCTGTGCGTTCGGACCACCCAAGTATGCGTGTTTGGTTAGGGACTGCCAAACGATTATAATGCCCGGTCTTTTATCGTTTCATTACCGCTCTGACGAGGGGAACTCTACGAAATTGGCCAACGAACAGTTTGATGTAACGATTATCGGCAGTGGACCCGGGGGTTATGTGGCGGCGATCCGCGCGGGTCAACTGGGATTGAAGGCTGCGATAATCGAGAAGGACAGCCGCCTTGGCGGCACCTGCACTCTTCGTGGTTGCATTCCCACAAAGCAGATGTTGATGTCGGCCCACGTCTACGAACAGATGCAACATGCGGCGGACTTTGGTGTGCAAGCCTCCGGCATTCAATTGGCTTTTGCGGATGTGCAGAAGAGAAAAGACAAGGTTGTCATGAAGAACTCGAAGGGCATCGAGTATCTGATGAAGAAGAACAAGGTCACTGTCTTCAAGGGCACCGGCAAACTCGCGCTTCCGGGTAAAGTGGAAGTCACCGATGCCGAGGGAAAAAAGCAGACCCTCCAGACTAAAAACACCATCATCGCCACGGGTTCAGTTGTGCGGCCAATTCCGGGTTTTGAAACTGACGGCAACAAGGTCGTAAACAGCGATCACATCCTCGAGCTGAAGGACGTTCCGAAGTCGTTAATTGTGATGGGCGCGGGCGCGGTGGGTGTCGAGTTTGCATCAGTCTATTCACGTTTTGGCGCAGAGACGACCTTGGTTGAACTATTGCCGCGGCTCGTTCCTTTGGAAGACGAAGAAGTTTCGAAAGAACTCGAACGCAGTTTTCGCAAGCGCGGGATCAAGTCGCAGGTAGACACAAGGCTAGAGAAGCTGGAAAAAACAGAAACAGGCGTGCGTGTCACCGGTAAGACGTCGAAAGGTGAGGCAGTCAGTCTCGAAGCTGAGATGCTGTTGGTTGCTGTCGGTCGAATGCCTTACACCGAAGGCCTCGGAATCGAAGGCTCGAAGATCAAAGTCGAAAAAGGTTTTATCCTCGTCGACGAGTTTCAGCAGACTGCGGAGAAAGGTGTTTACGCGATAGGTGATGTTGTTCCGACTCCTTTGTTAGCCCACCTGGCTTCGAAGGAAGGCATTGTCGCCGTCGAGCATCTGGCGGGGAAAAAGGACGTGCGTCCGATTAATTTGCGGCTCGTTCCAAACTGCACCTACTGCGATCCGGAAGTGGGTTCAGTTGGACTCACGGAAGCGAAAGCGAAGGAACTGGGCTACGACGTTAAGGTCGGAAAGTTTCCTTTCTCAGCCTCAGGAAAGGCGCGCATACTCGGCGAAGAAGAAGGCTTCGTAAAGATCGTCAGTGAAAAGAAGTACGACGAGATTCTGGGCGTCCACATCATTGGTCCACATGCAACGGAACTGATCGCTGAAGCCTGTGTGGCCATGCAGCTCGAATCAACGGCGGATGAGTTGGGTCGGACTATTCACGCGCACCCGACAGTTTCCGAAGCAGTGATGGAAGCTGCCGAAGGTGTTCACGATCTCGCGGTGCATATTTAAAGTAACAGGCCCGCTTAAAATTCTCTGTGCCACCCCTGTGGTCTCTGTGTCTCTGTGGTAAACGTTGGCCAGCGACAATCACCACAGAGACACAGAGGACACAGAGGTTGCACAGAGAAGAAGTCGGGTGCTATCCACATTTAGCATGACGGACCAACAAGAGAAAAACGGGAGTAATATCGGTGCTCGCGACAAACGACGTCGCAGACGTACGTCCCGTCCTCGTTTTCAAATGCGAGTCAGCACCAAATATGCTCCACGCAAAGCGGTGGACGGCAAGCCGTTGAGCTGTTCCACTGAGACCACACTCAAGCCCGAGCAGCATCTCCAGCTTTATCGTTATCTGAAACTGACCCGGCTGGTTGAAGAACGGCTGGTGAATCTTTACCGTCAAACGAAAGTTGTCGGTGGTGTCTTTCGCTCCTTAGGTCAGGAAGCGACGGCGGTTGGCACCGCTTACGCCCTCCAGCCCCAGGATTTTGTCACTCCCTTGATTAGAGATCTGGGTGCAGTTCTCGTAAAAGGAATCCGTCCACGCGACATTTTTGCACAATACATGGCGAAGGCATGGGGACCATCAGGCGGTAAAGATCTAAACATCCATTTCGGCGATATCGAGAAGGGATTCATCGGTCCAATCTCTCACCTGGGCGATATGATTCCGGTTATGACTGGAATTCTGCTGGGCGCCCGCATGCAAAAGAAGAAGCTCGTCGCCCTGGCATACATTGGCGACGGAGGCATGAGCACTGGAGCGTTTCACGAGGGACTCAACTTCGCCGCAGTTCAACGATTGCCGTTGATCGTTGTCGCCGAACACAATCATTACGCCTATTCAACTCCAACGAGTCTGCAAACCGCGGTGAGAGATCTGGCCGAGAAGGCTGCGGGTTATGGCATTCCGGCCCACATCGTCGACGGCAACGACGTCGTGGCGTGTTATGAAGTAACGAGGCAGGCGGCTGAGCACGCTCGACGCGGTGGAGGCGCTGTATTGATTGAGGCCAAAACGTATCGTCGCAAAGGACACGCGGAGCACGACGATCAGCGTTATGTCGCGGCGGGAGAGATTGAATGGTGGGAGCAGAACAACGATCCTGTCGATCGTTTCGAACGGTATCTTCTTGAATGTAACTTAGCCACGAAAGAGAAGCTCGACGAAATTGTCGCCGGCGTTCTTCGTGAGATTGACGAGGATTGTACCTGGGCAGAGTCTTCACCGATGCCCGAGGGCGAGCAGGCGGCGTATGGAGTTTTCGACAACAACATCGTACCGCCGGCGTTTAGACCAGGAGTTTTGGAGTCATGAAGACTGTATTACCGATGAACCATAAATATCGACGTGCCAAAGGTACCTCACTTACCGGAGGAAAAGGGATGGGATATGTATATGCGAATATTGAGCTAACAAGCGAGAATGATCTCGTGCTCAACCGGCACGGCATATTGCCAGAACACGAGATAAGAAGGGTCACAACCAGAGCGCTGGTAGATAGCGGCGCATATGACCTTGTTATAAACGAGCAGGTTAAAGAACAACTCGATCTGGCGGTATTAGCAAAACGAACCGTAAAGTTAGCTGATGAAACTCTGGTAGAGGTGGAGATGGTGGGGCCTGTTGAGGTTCGTTTCGAAAACCGAAGTACGACTGTACGAGCTCTTGTTTTGCCCGGCACCTCGGAAGTTTTGTTGGGTGCCATTCCGCTGGAAGGACTGGACGTAATAATAGATCCGCTGCGTGAAAGACTTCTCATTAACCCAGAGTCGCCGGATATTCCCATGTCACCGGTGAAGCAAGTCAGCCTGAGCATTTAACGATGTCCACAGCCGTCAAAAAAGAACACAAATCTGCACGCCCTGAACGCGGCGGCCAAGCCACGTTGGTTGAAGCGATACGCCAGGGAATCTGGGAAGAGATGGAACGCGACCCGGCCGTGTTTGTGATTGGCGAGGACGTTGGAGCGTATGGGGGAGCGTTCAAGGTAACAGACGGATTGATCGATCAGTTTGGTAAAGAGCGAGTCATCGATACTCCGATCTCGGAAGGCGCAATTGTCGGCGCAGCGTGTGGCGCGGCATTGATGGGTATGCGACCGGTTGCCGAGTTTCAGTTTATCGATTTCATTTCCGCAGGCTTCGATCTGCTTACCAACTATGCTGCCAAGTGTCGTTATCGCTGGGGCGCGGAGATACCGGCGGTTTTTCGTGGTCCATGTGGGTCAGGCGTTCGCTCAGGACCGTTTCACTCGCTAAATGCCGAAGCCTTTTTTATTAATACGGCAGGACTGAAGATAGTAGAACCCTCGACGGCGTATGACGCCAAAGGCTTGATCAAAGCGGCGATTCGCGACCCCGATCCGGTGCTTTTTTTCGAACACAAAAAGCTTTATCGATTGCCGCGTCTTCGCGAAGCGCTACCCGCGGACGATTACATCGTCGAGATCGGAAAAGCACGTGTGGCGCGCGCTGGACGTGATTTGACGATCATCACTTTTGGAGCAATGGTCCTGACGGCGCTTGACGCAGCCGAGGAACTCGAAAAGGAAGGCTTGGACATCGAAGTAATCGACTTGCGAACACTTGCGCCACTCGACAAGCCGGCAATACTCGCGAGTGTGAAGAAGACGAGCAAAGCAATCGTGCTGCACGAAGCTTCGCGAACCGGTGGTATTGGCGGCGAGATCGCGGCGATGCTTGCGGAAGAGGCTTTTGAATGGCTGGACGCGCCGGTGGTTCGTGTCGCGTCGATCGATACGCCGGTGCCGTATTCACCGCCGCTGGAAGATTATTATTTGCCGCAGACCAAAGACGTCATTGATGCCGCGCGCAAGCTGGCGGCCTATTGAGTAGTAACCTCATTGGAATTCTCCGTGCAACCTCTGTGTCCTCTGTGTCTCTGTGGTTAATTGGTGTTGAGTAAACGTACCACGGAGACACAGAGGACACAGAGGTTGCACAGAGAATTCCTAATAACGTGCTACCGCTTATTGAGATTGAGATCCAAAGAAGCTGGGAGTTGAGATGAGCACTGAAGTGGTGATGCCGCAAATGGGTGAGTCCATTGCGGAGGGAACGATTACGAAGTGGTTAAAGAAAGTCGGCGAGCGAGTCGAGCGGGATGAACCGCTTTTTGAGATCTCAACCGATAAAGTTGATGCAGAAATTCCATCGCCGGCCGCGGGAACGCTAACCGAAGTCAGATTCCAAGAAGGCGACACCGTCGAAGTTAATACCGTTGTTGCTGTGCTCGACGGTGATCGGTCGTCTGCGAGCGAGGTCCCGGCAGCAAAAGTTGTCGAGGAACCCGCCAAGAGCGAGGCCGCTGCTCAAGCACAGCCGCCACAGGAAAAGAGTCCTGCGCCCACGCCTCCTCCGCCCGCGGCGCCACCGCCTCCCCCGGTTGAGACGAAACCAGCACCAGCGCCAACCGTTCAAACCGCGCTCCAAAAAGACGGGACCATTGCGAGTGCGGATGAGCTACGCCGGACGAAGTCCAGCCCGCTGGTCCGCAAAATCGCGCAAGAGCACGGCGTAGACATTTCAAAACTCGAAGGCACTGGTCTAAGTGGTCGCGTTACTAAAAACGACATACTGAGTTTTATCGAGTCGGGAACCGCAGCAGCGCCGC
>Ga0256867_10000436_pt1 | contig 16532 bp, 15 predicted proteins | sample RVTome_15_FD_185939 | JGI IMG/M metagenome (GOLD analysis project Ga0256867, IMG submission 185939) | Soil microbial communities from uranium-contaminated site in the Upper Colorado River Basin, Wyoming, United States - RVT150D86 (HiSeq) ... | reverse complement strand
CCCGGCGGCATCAGGGCAGCGAACCCGAATCGCATGAAAAGATAGGCGACGAGCGCGAGCACCAGGCCGATCCACCACGGGGTGCCGATGACGGTCGCGAGAACGCCGGTTTTTCTTCGATCCAGCATGGCTGCGGAAAGGATAGCGGAATTTTACTGGACGGCGGATACGATTCAACTGCGCGACGCCGAGGGTGCTATGCTGCCGGCAACGGCCGGCAACGGGCCGATACCAACAAGCCGGAGGGGAACATGAATCGACTGTCCAGGAGGTTCTTTCACGCCGCGATCGCGGCGCTCATCGCTGCGCCCGGCGTGGCCCTGGCCCAAAGCTATCCCACGAAGCCGGTGCGCCTGTTTACCGGCTCGGGGCCGGGCGGCGGCGCGGACCAGACTTCGCGGGTGCTCGCCGAGCGCCTCTCGCGCGTGCTGAAGGAGCAGGTCGTGGTTGAGAACCGGCCCGGAGCAACGGGAATGATCGCCAACCGCCTGGTGGCGAACGCGGCGCCCGATGGCCACACGCTGCTGCTCGAGCCCTCCTCGTTTGTCGCCATCAGCCCGCACTTGAACGCCAAGGACGGGTGGGATCCGACGAAGAGCCTTGCGCCGATCATCCAGGTGAGCGCCTACGGGCTGGTGCTGGTCGTGCATCCTTCGGTGCCCGCGAAAACCGTGAAGGAGCTGATCGCGCTCGCCCGCTCGCAACCCGGGGTGCTCAACTTCGCCTCCTCCGGCGTGGGCAGCAATTTCCACCTCGCGGCGGAGCTGTTCAAGATCCGCGCGAAGATCGACATCGTGCATATCCCCTACCGCGGGAGCGGCAACGCCCTCATCGATCTTCTCGCCGGGCGCGCCGATCTCATGTTCGGCCTCATCCCGATCTCGTATCCGTACATCAGGCAAGGCAAGCTGCGCGCGCTCGGAGTAACTGCCACGGCACGCAATGCGCTGATGCCGGATGTGCCCACCATCAGCGAGGCAGCGCTCCCGGGGTTCGAGGTGCTGAGCTGGGAGGGCGTGTTCGCGCCGGTCGGCACCCCGTCTGCGATCATCACCCGCCTCAATGCCGAGATCGGCCGGATCGTCAATTCGGCCGAGGTAAGAAAGATGTGGGTAAACAAAGGCGTCGAGACCGTCACCGGCACGCCCGAGGATCTCGGCAACAAGCTCAAGGCCGATTACACGCGGCTCGGGGAATTGCTGACGAAGCTCAAGATCAAGAAGTGATTCGTGATGAGTGATGGGTAATGGGGGCCAATCGCTCGCCAGTTCATCAACCAAAGCCGTGTCAACCGGAGCGGAGGTGGTGCGTTTACCAGGGTTGATGGGCACTCCACGGACGCACCGGGACGTCATCGCCTGGCGCCAGGCCATGGTGCTGGTCGAAGCCGTCTACCGGGACACGGCGCAGTTTCCACGCGAGGAGGCGTTCGGACTCGCTGCGCAAATCCGCAACGCGGCGCTTGCGGTGCCCGCCCGCCTTGCAGAGGGGGCAACGCGTGGCTCAGTGCGCGAGCTGATCCAGCTCCTGGGCGCAAGTTGCGGCTCGCTGGCCGCGCTCGAGACGCAGCTGGAGATTGCGGTGCGACTGGGCTACCTCAAACCGGATGCCCGCGCCGTCATAGAGGCCCAGCGCGTCGGGGTTCTCGTCGGCACCTTGCGCCGCTCGCTCACAAGCGGGGCGCTCCAACAACATTAACCGCGGATGGACGACATCACATCAACGAATCGTGATGGGCAGGTTGTGGGCAAAGTCGCCCGCTGGCGCCCACTCATCACCCATCACTCATTACGCATCACCGGAAGTCAGATTCCGAGATAAGCTGACTTCACCTGCTCGTTCGCCCACAGCTCCTGCGGGCTCGCGGAGTAGACGACGCGCCCCTTACTCATGACGTGGACGTGGTCGACGAGCTTCAGCGCGAGCGAGGCGTTCTGCTCGACCAGCAGGATGGAAAGCCCCTGCGCCTTCAGCTTGCCGACTGCCTCCCAGACGCCCTGGATGATGATCGGCGCGAGACCTTCGGACGGCTCATCCATGATGAGACAGTCGGGATTCGTCATGAGGGCGCGGCCGATGGCGAGCATCTGCTGCTCGCCGCCCGAGAGCGTCTTGGCGCGCTGGCGCCGACGCTCTTCCAGGCGCGGAAAAAGCGCATAGACGCGCTCGACGCTCCAGCCGTGGCGCTCCACGCCGCGCTCTGCGACCAGCAGGTTTTCCTCCACCGACAGGGTCGGGAAGACCCGCCGGCCCTGCGGCACGAGCCCCATTCCGCGGCGCACGGTCTCGAACGAGGAGACGTGCGTGATGTCCGCCCCCTTGAAGAGAATGCGCCCGCGACGCGGTGGATTGAAGCCGACGATCGACTTGACGAGCGTCGTCTTGCCCACACCGTTGCGCCCGAGGAGCCCGAGAATCTGCCCCTGCTCGAGCCTGAGCGACAGCCCCTGCAGGACGTAGGCATCGCCGTAGTACGTATGGATGTCCTCGACGCTGAGAATCGACACGGAACTAACCTGTTCCCAGGTAGATTTCCTGTACCTTGGCGCTGCGCCGGATGGAATCGGTCGGGCCCTCTTCCACCACCTCGCCGAAATGCAGCACCGAGATGTGCTCCACCACGTCGAAGACGACGTCCATGTCATGCTCGATGAGCAGGATGGCAAGCGCGGGATCGAGGCGCTTCAGGAATTCGGCCATTTCCCGCGACTCGCCTGAGGCGAGCCCCGCCGCGGGCTCATCGAGCAGCAGGATCCTGGGGTCGCTTGCGAGCGCCAGCACGATCTCGATCTGGCGCTGCTCGCCGTGCGAGAGGTTGCGCACCTCCACGTCACGGCGATCCGAGTAGCCTGCGTCCTCGAGGAGGCGGCGCGCCTTTGCCGCCACCTCGCGGTAGGACGACAACGGCCGCCACATGACGAACTTCATCCGATGCAGCCCCTGGATTGCAAGCAACACGTTGTCGAGCACCGTGAGCTTGGGGAAAAGATTCGTCACCTGAAACGTCCGCGCCATGCCCATTGCCGTGCGCCGGTGGCTGGGCCAGCCCGTCACGTCGGCGCCGAAAAGCACCGCCTGTCCCGCGCTTGCGGGGAGAGTGCCGGTGATCACGTTGAAGAGCGTCGTCTTCCCCGCTCCGTTCGGCCCGATGATCGCCTTGCGCTCGCCGGCGAAGAGCCGGAGGCTCACGTTTTGCACGGCGTGCAGCCCGCCGAAGCTCTTCGTCAGCCCTTTGAGCTCCAGCACCGGCGACGCATCAGCGTTCATCATGCCCGTTCATCCCTTCAAACATCTCGTGAAACGTAAAACGTCAAACGTGAAACGTGGCCTGTGAACCCCGGACCATAGAACATGCTCCTGGATGGCAGACCACGCATGACGCAGTGAGCAGAAAATTAATCAAGCCGAGCCCCATGCGTTTCACGTTTCACGTTTTACGACCGTCGAACGGCCGACGAGTGCCACCGCCTTCGACGGCGGCACTCCACGGGCCGACACGACTCACTCGCAGTACTTGCAAGGCGGGAACGTGCGGCTGTACACGGGCTGCTCAAGGAACTTGGCCTTCGGGTATTTCCAGAACTGGCCCACGTTGGGATAGGTCTTGATCACCGTGTTCCAGAGCTCTTCCTTGTCGTAGCCGTGCATCTTCTTCTTCTCGACCTTGCGGATGTAGATGTTGTGCACCGGATTGCGCATCTCGTCGAGGCGCACCGGCCCGCGCACGCTGTCGAGCTGGATCTTCGCCATCATCTGCACGAACTTCTCCGCGCCCGGCCACTTGCCGCCGGTCTGCTTCAGCACCTCGTGAATCATCTGCGCAGTGGTGTAGTTGCTCTCCGAGTAGTAGGAGGGCACTTTTCCGTACTTCTCGCGGTACTTCCTCACGAACGCCCTGTTCTTGGGCGTGTCGAGCGCCGCGCTGTATTGCAGGGCCGAGACGTGGCCGATCGCCTCGTCGCCCATCGAAGGCAGCACGAACTCGTCGTAGCTCGTCCCCCCGCCCATGACCGGCTTCTTGATTCCCGCCGCGGCAAGCTGCTTCGGGAACTGCAGCGACATCGGTCCCACCATGAGCGTGAAGATCGCGTCGGCATTGTCCTTGATCGTCGGGATGAACGGCCCGAAGTCCTTGGTGCCGAGCGGCGGCCAGATTTTCTGGATGACTTGTCCTCCGCAGTCCTCGAAGGTCTTCTGGAACCCGCCCACGACCTCGTAGCCGAAGGCGTAGTCGGCGGCGATCGTCACGACCTTCTTGTAGCCCTGGTCGCATGCCCATTGCCCGAAGGGGTGGTTCGGCTGCGAGCTCGTCCAGCCCGTGCGCACCACGTACGGATACTTCTCGGCCTCCCGCTGCGTCAAGTCGTCGGCCGCGGGGATGGACAGAATGTAGACCGTCTTCAGCCGCGTGCTGACCGGCGCCAGCGCGTAGCCGGTCGAGGCAAGCAGCCCGCCGATGAACATATGGACCTTGTCCTGGCGGACGAGCTTCTCGGCCTTGCGCACGTTGACCGGCGGCTTGCCCTGGCCGTCCTCGAGGATCACGTTGACCTTGGCGCCGGCGAAATTCCCGCCCTGCTCCTCCACGTACATCATGAAACCGTTGTGCATATCCTTCCCGATTTGCGCGAAGATCCCCGTCATCGGCGCAACGAATCCGATGCGAATCTCCTGCGCCGCACCGGCCGGCCCCGCGGCCGTACCGACCCCGAGCGCTATGACGAGCCCCGCGAGCGCGCTGGTCGTTCTGGCTTTGCATTTGCGTAGCATGGCGACTCCTCCTTTCAGTTCTACTGAGACGCTGAAACTACTTTCTCCCGCCCGGCGCCCGCCGACAACGCGCGCCGCTGGCGGATCCGCTCCGGGATGCCCATCAGGCCGCCCGGGAGGTACAGAATCGTGAGCACGTAGACGCCGCCGAGCACGTACTGCCACCACGGCACCAGCGTGCTCAGGTACTCGCGCAGGAAGACGACGACGCCCGCGCCGATCGCGCTGCCGACCAGGGTGCCCGGCCCGCCGAGGACCACCATGAGCAACGCGTCGACCGATGTCGTGAGAATGACGTCCTCCGGGCTCACCAGTCCATTGAGAAAGGCCCACAGCACGCCCGCGAGCCCGCCAAAGCCGCCGGCGATGATGAACGCGATGTACTTGTGGAGCCACGTGTTGTAGCCGAGGATGCGCATCCGGAGCTCGCTTTCGCGGATTCCAACGAGACTGCGCCCGAAGGGCGACCTCACGAGGAGATAGAGCGCCGCCAGCGTCGCCACGAAAAAGCCGAACACGACGTAGAAGAACGTCACGTCGTTCGCAAGGTCGATCCCGAACTCGGGTCGGCCCGGCAGGTTGATCCCGTTGTCGCCGCCCGTCACCGAGTTCCAGCGATAGGCGAGTCCCCACACGCACTGGCCGAGCGCGAGGGTGATCATGAGGAAATAGACTCCTGTCGCCCGGATCGCGAACAGTCCGAAAAGAGCCGCGGTCAGGGCCCCGATCGCCATGCCGAGCACGATGAGCACCCAGAAGCTCGCGCCGAGCCCGAACTCGAACTCGGTCGCCAGGATGGCCGTGAGGTAGGCACCCATGCCGAGATAGGCAGCCTGTCCGAGCGAGGGCAGCCCCGTGTAGCCGAGCAGGATGTCGAGGCTCATCGCCAGGATTGCAAATACCAGGGCCTGCGTGATGAGGAGGATCACAAACGAGCCGGTATACGGCGTGCCCACGAGCAGCGCGGCGAGCGCCGCGATGACGATGAAGATCTTTGTTCTCTCTTTCATGGCGCCAGCCTCATTCCCGCCCGAAGAGGCCCGTCGGCTTGAGCGCCAGGATCAGCACCATCGGCGCGTACAACGTGAAGTAGGAAACTTCGGGAAAGAGCGCCTTGCCGAAGTTGTCCGCGAGACCGACGAGGAGGCTGCCGATGGCCGCGCCGCCCAGGCTGCCCATCCCGCCGATGATCACGACGGCGAATGCGATCGGCAGAATCTCGAAGTCGAGTCCTGGATAGACGCCCAGAAACGCGCCGCCGATCACCCCGCCCAGCGCGGCGAGGAACGCTCCCAGCGCGAAGATGAACATCGACACGCGCGAGGTGTCGACGCCCACCCCGCGCGCCATCTCGGAGTCGTCGACCGCGGCGCGCACCATCGCGCCCATGCGCGTCTTCTCCATGGTGAGCCAGATCGTGCCGCCGATCGCGACGGCAACGCCGATCATGAACACGCGGTAAAGAGGGAAATAGATGCCCCCGATCACGGCGCTTTCCTCCAGCGCCTCGGGCGGATTGATGATCAGGTTGTCGCCGCCCCAGATGTCGAGCGCCCCCTGCTGGAACAGGAACGCGAAGCCGACTGTCAGCAGCACCTGCCGCAGCGGATCGAAGCCGAGGGGCCGGAGAAACACGCGTTCCATCAGCAGGCCCACGACCGCGATGGTCAGAGCGGCCACGGGAATGGCGAGCACCCATGAGCCGGTCGTCCAGATCACCGTCAGGGCGACGTAGCCGCCCAGCAGGAAGTACGAGCCGTGCGCGAGGTTGACGATGCGCATGACGCCGAAAATCAACGACAGCCCGCCCGCCAGCAGGAACAGCAGCGCGCCGTACGAGATGCCGTTGAAGACCTGAATGATCCAGAATTCTGCGTCCATATCAAGAGAATCCTAGCCGCCGATGCACGCCGATGGACGCCGATCATTCAAACAAAAAACAAAACTCTTCATCCTTCCTCCTTCATCCTTCTGCTGCCGGTATGACCGGCAGCAGCACGTAGGGCGCCTTGTCGCCCGTGCCGCGCCGGCACGCGCGGGATGACGCGCTGCGGGATTTGAGGCGCGCGGCGGGCAACTTGCTGCTAATCGCCGGCCCTGACCGGAGATGTCACCATCTCCGGCTGGCGCAGCCAGATCTGCAGGGCGACACCCAGTGCCAGCATCGCAACGGCTGCAAGCTTGACCCACCAGATCTGGAAAAAGAATCCGATCGCAGCGCCCATGAAGAGCGCACGCTCCATCCAGCTCAGTTTGCGCCGGAAGTAGCCCTCGATCGCCACCGCTAAGCTATAGAAGCCGATGAAGGCCGTCGCCCAGACGATGATGATGTCCCACCAGGCCGCGCCCGGATCCATCAGAATCGGCGAGTAGGCCATCAGGAACGGCACGACATAGAGCGGTTTGGCGAGTAAGACGGCGATGAAACCGGTTCGCGTTGGATCCGATCGGGCGATACCCGCTGCGATAAACGCTCCCAGCGCGAAGGGCGGTGTCAGCGACGAATCCTGGCTGAGCCACAGAATGATCAGATGCGCGTTGAGCAGGGGTACGCCAAGTTCGACCAGCGCCGGCACTGCGAGGATGGCGAGGATCACGTATGCCGCCGTGATCGTCAGGCCCATGCCCATAATGTAGCTGGCAATGGCACACAGGAGGATGGCCAGTGGCAGGCTGCCTTGCGAATATTCCAGGATGATCGCCGGGAACCGCAACGCCAGGCCCGGCAGGGTCACGCCGGCCAGTACGATACCCATAATGCCCGCCGTGGCGCCGATCACCAATGAGGCAATTGCGCCTTGCGACAGAGTGTCGATCAATCGCGGGGAAGAGAACAGCACGGTTCCGCAAATCGCGAAAAACAACGTGGATGCCATGCTCATGCCGAAAAACAACGGCAAACCAATCAGAATGACGATCCCGGCGACGCTGCCGCCCCAGTCAACGATCAGGCCCTTGTGGACCTTCTCGCCTTGCTCCGGTGTCGGCCTGCCGCCCCAGCCGATCAGCGCGGCGATCGGGTTCGGCAGTTGAAGCTGGCGCGAATTCTCGTTGAAGCAGCTGATCGCCAAGGCACCAACGATCGACCAGAACGCCGCGTAGAAGGGCGAAAAACCTATAATCAGCAGAAAGATGAGCAATGCAACCGGCAGCAGCTTATAACCATCCTTCTTCAGGACTTTCTTGAAGGAAGGCAGTTCTTCGCGCGGTAAACCCCCGATACCCGCCCGACAGGCGCGGAAATGGACCGACATGTAGACCGAGTAGAAGTACATGAGCGCAGGCACGAACGAGACCAGCGCGACATAGCTGTAATTGATGTCCGTGTTGGCGGCGACCAGGAACGCTGCCGATCCCATGATGGGCGGCATCAACTGGCCGCCGATCGAGGAGGTCGCCTCGACGCCCGCGGCGTAGTGCGGGGCATAGCCGGAGCGGCGCATCAGCGGGATCGTGAAGGTTCCGGTCACCGCGATGTTGGCCGCGCCGCTGCCGGCGATCGAGCCGAACAGGCCGCTCGAGACCACCGCAGTCTTGGCGGCGCCGCCCTTGAAGCGGCCGACCAGAGAGAAGGCAATGTCGACAAAAACGTCGCCGATCTTGGTCTGTTGCAGAATGGCGCCGAACACGATGAACAGGAACACATAGGTCGCGAAGACGTTCGTGACGGTCCCGTAAATGCCGCTCTCGCTGTTGAGGTAGGCGATGACCTCGTTGAAGGGGAAGCCGCCATGCGCGATCCCTTCAGGAATGCTCGTGCCGAACCATGTGTAGGCGATGAAGAGCACACCGAGCAGCGGCAGGACGAGGCCGAGAATGCGCCGACACATCTCGATCGACACGATCGCCATCACCGTACCGAAGATCACGTCGTTCCAGTAGATGAGACCCGACCGGTCGCCGCGCTCCTCGAAGTTCCACATGAAGTCGAAGACTGCGGCAAGGGTCAGCAGGCACAGGACGATGTCGCATGTCGAGGGCCGGGTCTGGGGCGAGCGGTCGCCGGCGGGGTAATAGGTGAATACCAGTACTCCCGAGAACACGATGAACAGCGGCAGAAAATAGTGATAGGCATAGATCGGCAGATAGGGCAGCTTCGCCAGCACTACGCCGCCCGGCAACTGGATCGTTGCGCCATTGACTGCCGCATAGATGTAATAAAGGGAGAAGGCGACGCCGATAGTGATTGCCGTCACCCGCGGGACGAGGCACAACCCGGCGCCTATGCCCCAGAGGACCAGCCACGACCAGATCGGCAGGCGGATGACTGTAACGTCCACCCATTGCCAACCCACGAGGTGCGGCAGATAGATTTGGAAAGTCTGGCCTGCCAGAACAACCGACAGCAACAGCACAATGGCGCTGAAGACGCCGAGCAAGAGCAGGTTGCCCCGCGTAACGCCTTCGCTCAGGACACGGCGCGACTTGATCTCCGGCTTGAACAAGTAGGCCAACGCACGGCGCACATGTACCCAGATGCCGGACACCCGATTAACTCCCGCAAGAAAAACCGGCTAGACCCCGAAAGACCGGCGGCGGGAATGGATCATCCCGCCGCCGCACTATGCGCTGTCCGCCGGAAACAGCAGCCGGCCTACTCGATCAGTCCCCGTTCCTTCCAGTAACGCGCCGCACCGGGGTGCAGTTGCATGCCGAACGCTGCCGCCTGCTTGAGGAAGGCATCGGTCTTCGAAGACTTGAGGCCGATCTGCCAGGCTTTGAACGAATTCACCAGGAATTCGCGGCTCGAATCGTCATACGTGGCCTTGGTGACCTTGTAGGCGAGTTCGTCGGACACCTTGTCGGCATTGGCCGTGAGAAAGATCGTGTAGGCGATCGTCTCGAAGCCCTCCTTCTCCATGCCGCTGTAGGATCCCGGCGCCACCGTATCGCGATAGTAGCCGGGATTCTGGTCGACGAAATACTTGATGACCTTTTCGGGCAGCGGCAGGATCCGCACCGGCGTGCTGGCCGAGGCTTGCAGAATAGACGGCGAAGGCACCGGATTCGGAATACCGAATGCTGCGATGTTTCCGTCGGTCATCGAACTCGCGGCCTGATCCCAGCGCATGTATTCCTTCTGGATCGTGTCGGCGATGCCGAGCTGCTCGAAGATCGTGCGCGTCATGAACTCGGTGTTGCTGCCCTTCGCGGCATAGTTCACGCGCTTACCCTTGAGATCCATGTAGGACTTGATGCCCGAGGACTTGACCACCGCCATCTGGAACCACGACGTCGACACCGGTCCAATGCCGCGAATCTTCTTCGCCTTCATTTCCGTGAACGGCTTAAGGCCGTTCTGCGCGCTGTAAACGAAAATGCCATTGGTCAGGGCGAAATCCGTGCCGCCCGTTTCGACCATGCGCGTATTGGCGACGAAGCCCTGCGTCGCGCGGTTGGTTATGGTGACACCGATTTTCAGGCGGTTGACGTTCTCCGCCATCGCACCGGCCATCTGGTAGGCGCCGGCACCCGGGCCAGCACCGACAACCGTTACGGTATCTGCGGCCGTTGCCAGGCCGGTGAAGCCGCCGATCGCCACCGTCGCGATCGATGCCCAACGAACGCTTGCTTTCATGTCAGTTCTCCTCCTGTATCGATGAAAAGCGAGCCTGGTGCAGGACCAACCCGGAAACAAAGCGGCAAATTGGATGGCGCCACCCCAGAGACGTTCAAATGTGACGAAATACACTTTAACTCTATATATAGAGGGGGCACAACACGGCGTGTCTGTCTCCTCGCCGATGTCGTTCGCTGCACCGCAGCATCCACGTCCCGGCGGCTTGGCCGCAGGGGCCGACGCGCGGCGCTGGAGAGACAGCACGACCGAGACAACGAGTGGCAATCAATCAACTCGCGGAAACATCGAGAGAAACTGCGTGCCACTCGCGATTCGCGAGTTTCGATTCAGGTCTTGTGGATCACGCGCCGCGAAATCATGTCGGAAGCTCGCGCTGGATGACGTTCGGCACCAGAGAGCGGCTGGCGAAGAGCTTCGCCGACTCGTCGCGGCTGGCAAGGCACACTTTCTGCAGCTGCGCGAAGGCGCGGCCGGCGGCCGTCCTGAACCAGAACCAGCGCAGGATTTCGGTCGGCTGCGCGCCGCCCGGGCGCGCGCCCGCCGCCTCGAAGTAATAGGCGCGGATGTCTTCGTAGGCGAGCTTCAGCGTCTCGCCGGCGCTGAGGCCGTTGAGGTTTCCGCCGCTCCTGCCGTTGAGATACGAGCCGACGATGCGCGCGCAATCCTCGATCGGCACGCCGCTCGCGCCCACCGTGGTGCGCCCGCGGCGTTCCCGCGCGAGGTCGTACCATGGCGCGATTTCCTCGATCTCGCGTGCGAGCGCGGCGCCGGGATCATCGGAGCCCGACGTGGTGCCGAAGGTCACGGGGCATGCCACGCCTTCCACCTCGTCTATCGCCGTGCGCGGTGTGTCCTCCGGGTAGTCCACCAGCACCGGACCGGAGGGCGCTTCGAGAAGCCGCAGCAGGGCGAGCAACACGCGGCGTTGAAACGCGGCATCGTGCGGCACGGCGAACGGCCGGCCGAGCGCGAACGGGACCCACAGCGCGCGCGGGGGCCTGATCGCTTCGGTGTGCTGGCGGATAAGCGAGATGCCGGCGGTGGCGATCCCGCCGTCCTCGAGGTAGTGGCCAAGCGCGCCGACGGCGCACGTGCAGTTCGGTCAGACCGGCGAGAGCAGCACCGCGTCGACCTTGTCCTGCTTCAGCAGCCCCGCGAGCTCCGCCGCCTTGGGCTGGAGCTCCCGGATCGGCGCCGCTCCCATGAACGCATAGTGATACTCCGCGACCGAGCCGAGAACGCCTTCGCGGGCCAGCTCGTTCAGCCGGTCGATCGGGAAAACGACGTTATGGTCTTCCTGGAAACCGGAGCGGTCGAAGTTGACCGACTGGTGGCTCATGACGAGCTCGGAGGCCGGCGTCGCGCCCGGGATGATGCGATAGTCGGTCGCCTTCGCGCTGGGCCCGAAGGGCCGGTCGCCGCGCCGGTGCAGCCCAGCGGTGGTGACGATCGCGACGCGAGCCTTCGCAAGCGGCGGCGGCGTCACCCAGTGCTCCCCGAAACCGGCGAGCGCCGGAATCTTGTCCATCTGCGCCTTGGCGTCAGCCGGATGCAGGTCCGCCAACCTAACCATCATGGTCTCCGTGAATCGTGTAACTGAAAACGTAAACGGTGCGCGGTAAACGGCAAACGGTGGGTCGTGAATGGAAGTCTGTTCTTCTTGGCGCGCTTGGCGTCATGGCGGTTCAATTGTTGCTTCTCTCGGCGTCTTGGCGGTTCAATTAATGTTCTTGCTTCTCTCCGCGTCTCCGCGGTTCAGTATTCGCCATCGGGCGTCAGCGCCCGGTGAAGCGGGGCTTGCGGCCTTCCTTGTGCGCCCTGATCGCCTCGTCGACGTCGTGCGTCCATTCGAGCTTGGAGCGCAGCTGGTCGGAGACATGGCGCGCCTCCCGCAGCCCGGGTGCAAGGCGCGTGAACGAGATTTTCTTCGCGCCGCGCACGGCGATCGGGCCTTTCGAGGCGACGAGGCGTGCGTAGCTCATCACCTCCTCGATCATCCTGTCATGTGGAAACGCGGCGATCGCAAAGCCGATGCGCACCATTTCCTCCGCGCCCACCAGGCGCCCGGTGCACAGCAGGTCGAGGGCCCGGGCGTGCCCCACTACCGCAGGAAGCCGCGCCGGTCCGCCGCCGCCCGGGATGCCGCCCATGTCCGCCTCGGGAAACTCGATGGTGGACCGATCGGACACCAAGCGGATATCGCATGCGAGCGAGAGCTCGACGCCGTTGCCGCGCGCTTTCCCGTTGATCGCGCAGATCGTCAACTGCGGCACCACCTCGAGCGAATCGCGCAGGCGCGAGCCGCGCAGCACCATCTCCACCACCTCGTTCTTGTCCATCGCTCCGCGGATCGCCGGATCGAAAGCGCCCCATGAGAAATATTCGCCGCCGGACCCTTTGAGCACCACGACGTGCGCATCCTCGTCCCTGTGCAGCGCATCGATCACGGGCTCGAATGCGAGCAGCATCTCGCGGTTCCAGAGGTTGTGGTTCCCGGGACGGTTGAGCGTGATCGTAACGAGCTTGTCTTCGCGCTCCACCAGCACTGCGGGACTTTTCGCGTCGGCCATGCCTGCTCCATTCTCAGCTGCGTGAGTAGGTCTCGTTTCAAGAATCCCCTCTCCCCCTTGGGGGAGAGGGCGAGGGTGAGGGGTACGCGGTGCTCGCGCCGCCCCGCTCCTGTGACCAGCAGACCTTCGTTCCCCTCACCCCGACCCGCTCCCCGTCAAGACGGGGAGAGGGGGATTCATGAAGCCACTTCTTCGAGTGAGCGGGGCGTGGACTATCCGATGATCGCGGCAATGCTAACACCAGCGCTCACCTTGCATCCACCGCCTCCATCCGCCATTCGCCATCGCCGCGACGCGTCACGGCAGCACGAGGCGCTCCATGAGGTAGCAGAGGCAATCCTGCCGGATCGCGCGCTCGTCGAGCGTGAGCATTGCGGGCATCACGGTGCGCGCAAGGCGCAGCTCGCTGTTCTTTACCGTGAAGAAACGCTCGAAGGCCCCCGCACCGCTCGCGTCGGTGACCTCGAGCGGGCGCGGGGAGCCCGCGCGAACATGCCCCCAGAAGGTGCGCGGCGCGAGCTCGCGGAAATTCATGTGATCGAGGTCCGGGACGAGCCGCAGGTCTGCATGGTCGCCCGCGAAGGAGAACGTAACGTCCGGGGGAATCTTCACGGTCGCAACGGTGTGATAGAGGTCGAGGTCCTGCGGGCGCGGGGCGTGCGCCGGAAATTCCGCGAGATGCAGGCAGCCTTCCATGAAATCCGCCGCCTTCTCCGCCGACTCCGCCGCCCCCGGCTTGCCGCATTCGAGCGTGACGGCCGGACAAAGGTCGTTGAACGCCGATACCTGCACGCCGAGGGGCCGTTCGAAATGGACGACCGTGCGGCTGAAGAGCAGGCAAAGATGCAGCGCCCGCGGATCGAGGCGGCTGACACAGGAGTAGTGGGGATTCAGCCCCGAGTTGTTGTGGATGTCCACGCTCGCAAAAACGCGCCGCGCGCGCATCTCCTCGACCACGCGCGCCATCATTTCGTGCTCCGGCGTTGCCGGGTCGACCGAGCCCGGCCACACCCGGTTGTAGTCGGGCTGCTCCTCGAGCCGGCGCACCGCGAGCCGCGCCGCGGCAACGTTCCCGATGAAAAGCGACAGCGCCCGCGGAAGCTGCCGCCCCGCGTGGCGGCTGAGCACCGTCTGGAGAGCGCGCAGCCCGGTGTCCTCGTTGCCGTGGAGCAGGACTGAAACCAGCACCGGTTCGGGCCGCTGCCCCGGCAGGTGGATCAGCGTGGGGCCCTGCAGGATCCGGTAAAGCTCGGTGGGCGCGGCCTCGAGCAGTCCGGGCGGCAGTTGGGTCAGGACCGACAGCATGGGCCCGCGCTCGCTTCGCTAGAGCGGCCACTCGTGCACCGGCCGGCCGCTTGCCTGGTGCTCCATATAGGCTGCCGTGAGGCGCGCGAGATCACGCCCGTGCGCGGCGACGAACGCGCGCTGCCACACGCTGCCATTCTGCCCGGCGCGAACCCGCGCTGCGGCCACGTCGAGATAGCGCTCGATATCCTGCGGATCGACGCGATACTGCGCGAGCCCCTGGCGCGCGAGCGGGAGGATCTCTTCCAGCAGCAGCTCGGAGGCGTCGGCTTTGCGTCCGTCGAGCCACGAAAGGCGCGCGCCGAGCCCCTCCCGGGCGGCCGCGTAGAAGTTGGCGCGCGCCGTCTCGAACGGGAGCTCCGCCTCCGGCGCGATGCGCCGTTCCGCGAGCGCGCGCACTGCCCCGAAATACACCGCCGCATTCGCCATCATGTCGATGATCGTCGGGCCGGCGGGCATGACGCGGTGCTCGATCCGCACGTGCGGGACGCCCGCCCCGCTGAAGCCGATGAGGAGGCGATTCCAGCGCCAGATCGTGCCGTTGTGAAGGGCGAGATGGCAGAACTCCTCCGGAGCGGAATCAAACTGCGCGGGAAGCAGCACCGTGTAGCGCTCCAGGTTTTCGACGAAGTATTCGCGCGGACCTGATTCGAGGTATCCCGTCCCGAACGTGACCCTGCGCTCGCCCGGCTCGACCGCGTCGCCGGTGTCAACTGCCTGCTCGAAAAGGGGGATGCGAGTCTCGTCCCAGAGGTCGCGGCCGAAGAGATACGGTGAATTGGCGGAGAGCGCCACGAGCGGCGCTGCCAGAACGAGCGAGGCATTGAAGCCGCGCGTCAGCGCGTCCGCGGGCGCCTGAAGGTGGACCTGGAACGAGGTCGCTGCGGCTTCCAGCATGACATCGTCGTGCGACAGCGCGAGCGCCTCGCGCCCGGCGATGTCGAGCCTGATCGGGCGCCCGCCGCGGCGCCGGAGCACCTGCTCGTTGAGCGCGTAGTAGCGGTTGAGCGGAGAGATGTTCCCGAGCGTCAAGTCGCGCTTGCTCACCGTTGGCAGAATTCCGATCATCACGAGGGCGCCGCCCAGGGCGCGCGCTGCGCTGAAGCAGCGCTCCCAGGTCGAGGCGAGCTCCCCCTCGAGCACGCGTAGCGCGCGCCCGGCGAGCCGCTGCGGCGTGCCGTTCAGCTCCACATTGAAGCGCGAGAGCTCCGGCACCACCAGCGGGCTGGCGACACGCTGCAGGCAGGCCTCGTTCTGCGGCAGGGGACGGCATTCGCGGTCGACCAGCCACGCTTCGAGCTCGAAGCCGCCCATATAGGCCGAGCGGTCGAACTGTCCTTCGCGCCACCACGTCTCGAAGATCCGCGTCTCGGCCTCGACGCGCTCGCGGAAACCCGTGTAGTCGGCGGGATCGAAGCGAACCTGCGTAATTTCCCGTCCCATCACTCATCACCCATCACCGATCACGCAGTCAAGGTTTAAGCGCGTAAGCCTCGTCGAACTTGCGCTCCAGCCCGGGATTCGTGCCGCGCAGCTTGTCGACGACCTCTTTCGCCCAATCAAAATACTCCCGCCGGCGCTCGTGCGACCAGCCGGTCGGAGGCCGCGCGGCGATGTCGCGCAGGTTGCAGATCTTGTCGGCGAGCTTCACGAGGCGCGCGCTTTCGCTGGCGTGCCGCGTGCGCGCGACCTGCAGCCGCTTGCGCACGATCTTCTTCAGCCATTGCACGTCGGTCACCTCGACCACGATGTCGGCGATCTCGTCGCCGAACTCCCCGCGCAGCTCCTGCCAGCTCGTCTCCGTGTCCTCGATCGTGTCGTGCAGCAGCGCTGCGGCGATCACCACGGGATCGGTCACGCCGCCTTCATTCCAGAGCACGTTCGCGAGCTGGATCGGATGGTTGATGTAGGGAGAAGCATGCTTGTCCTTGCGGCGCTGATCGCGATGCTTCTGCGCGGCGAACTCGAGCGCTTTCAGGATGAGCGACACGTCATCGCCTGCCAATGGCGGGCTGGCGAGGCTCATCGCTTTCCCGCAAGCGGCGCGATGCCGATGAGGCCCAGCACCGGGCCGGGCAGGAGCACCCACGCAACCTTCGCGCCCATCGTGTCCCACGCGGAGGACGCGACGGTAATTGCCACCACGGTGATGAAGAATCCGATGCTGTTCTGGATCGCCAGCGCACTGCCCACCAGGTCCGGCGGGCAGGCGCGCGCCGAAAGCGCGGAGAACTGGGGCGAGTCGGCCACCACCATCACGCCCCAGAATAGCAGCGCGGCGAGGAGCGGCGCCATGGGCGCCGCCT
>Ga0256867_10000435_pt1 | contig 16537 bp, 11 predicted proteins | sample RVTome_15_FD_185939 | JGI IMG/M metagenome (GOLD analysis project Ga0256867, IMG submission 185939) | Soil microbial communities from uranium-contaminated site in the Upper Colorado River Basin, Wyoming, United States - RVT150D86 (HiSeq) ... | reverse complement strand
CGGGCCAGCCACCGCGCCTGGGCGAGTGGCCCGTCGACGCCGGAGACCCGCATGGTGCTGAGCTGGCGGGCGAAGTCGGCAGCGGTCAGCCGCAGGACACCGGCGGCCACCACCCCGCCCGGGCCGCCACGGGTGATCGTGACGTGAAGCGTGGTGGTGTCGGCCCAGGCGTCGAAGCCAGAGCGGTCGTGCAGGTACTTGATGCCCTCGAAGCCGAACTCCTCGCCGTCCTCGGCTACCAACCGCATCGAGTAGCGCATGTGCCACGTGTCGACGTGGGTCGGGTCCTCCTGCATCAGGCGGAAGTTCCCGTCCGCGACCCGTAGGCGCTGGGGCGACAGCACCGGCGCTGTAACGGTCCCGGACAACCGCCCGGGCGTCGCGGGATCGCGCAGCAGCGCCTCGAGGTCGTCGATGCTCACCGTCAGGACGAACTCCAGGCGCGTGCCCTCGGCGCGGCCCCGCCGCTCCCCGGCGACGGCGCCACCGTCGAGGGACGGTGCCGCCCAGCCGGCCATCCGCTCGGTGAAGGTCACACGCGGTCGCCCGATGAGCGGACCGGAAGGCTCTCGACCGGTGGCGACGGGATCGTGAGCGCTCCATCCCCGCTCGGCGGCCAAGAGATCGGACGCCCGCTCGGCCAGCGCCGAGATGGTCAGCAGCGGGTTGACGGCCAGGGGGCGGGGGACAACGGCGCCGTCGGCAACCACCAGGCCGTCGTGGACCTCTCCGTCGGCACCGGCGAACACCCGGCCGGCGTGGTCCACGACCCCGCGGGCACCGTCATCGGCCATCGGGCAACCGCCGAGCGGGTGCACGGTCACCAGGGAGTCGTTGAACAGCGGTGTCGAAAGGGGGTTGCCGACGAACGTGGCGCCCAGCGAGGCGCTCATCTTCTCGAGCACCTCGGCGTTGCGGTCGAACACCGGACGATCACCCGCACCCGCCCAGTCGACCTGCACCGCGTCACCCTCCAACCGGAGCTGACCGTCCCCGGCGTCGTCGCTCATGACGAGGTAGGTCAGCGTGTCGTCGGCGGCCCCACCCCGCCATGCGAGCAGCCGCCGGGGGTTGCGCCAGAGCCGGCCCCAGACGCGCCGGGCGAATGCGAACGGACCACCACCCCCGCCGGCCTCGGACGCCACCGCGAAGGCCGCCGGCATCAGCGGCCGGAGCGCACCGGGGATGGCGCCCTCTTCCACGAGCAGCGCCCGAGACCGGTCGGCGGTGAGGTCGACCATGCCGGTGATGGAGGGACCGACGCTGGTCTCGGGGGTCGATGAGCAACGGCCGGTGCCGATCCCGAGCACCGGGACCTCGGCGTCGTAGGCGAACGCCAGGACGTCACCGTTTCCGCTGAACCGAGACCCCAGCCGGGGGGAGACGGCCAGGCCCTCGGTGCGGGACCGCATGAGGATCTGGGTGGACCCGAGCGTGCCGGCGGCGAGCACGACCACGTCCGCGAACACGAAGGAGGCCGGAGCACCGAGGCGGCGCCGGCCGTCGCCGGGGGCGTCGAAGGTGACGATCCAGCCCCCATGCCCGGATGCGGGGCGGACGGTGCGAACCGGCGCCTCGCAGAAGATCTCGGCTCCGTGGGCGACGGCGTCGGGCAGGTAGTTGACGAGCACCGTGTTCTTGGCGTTGTGGTTGCACCCGCTGACGCAGTCGCCGCACAGGGTGCAGGCGCCCTGGTGGATGCCGGCGGCGTTGAAGCCAGCCTCGAACGTGACGTTGATCCTGGGACGTTCGACCGTCGCTGCGACGCCCTCGGCGGCAACCTCCAGTGCTGCCAGCTTGGCCGGCTCCGGCCAGTCGTCGGGATACGGCGTCGAGCCGAGCATGTGCTCGGCGCGCTCGAAGTAGGGGGCGAGCACATCGCTGCCACGAGCGCGCAGCTCGGCGGGCCAGCGCTCGTCGTCGAAGACCCAGGCGGGCGGGCGCAGCGCCACGCCGGCGTTGATGAGCGACGTGCCGCCCAGGCCGCAGCCCACCATGACGCTCACCTCGTCGTCGGCGTGCAGCTCGAACAGGGCGGACCGGGACCCGAGGCGGCGGCGGGGCGTGCGGACCTGGAGCTGGCGCAGGGCCCGCCACGGGGTGTCCGGGTAGTCGCCGGGGCGGAGCTCTCGCCCCCGCTCGAGCACGCACACCGACCGGCCCGTCCGGGCCAGTCGGGACGCGGCGATGGCGCCGCCGTAGCCGCTGCCGACGACCACGACCACGTATCGCTCGCGTAGGCGGTCGAGCGGGAGCGACAACTTTGCCTCGATCTGGATCACCGTTCCCCAAGCCTTCCTACGAAATGCCTGCTTCCTGTCCCGCACGGCCGCGCAAGTGGGCCGGCCCCGCCGCAGGCCGGCCCACCGCCGGGGTGCATCCGCCGTGCTCACCCGTTCCCGCCACGAAATTCCGCCGCAACGTGTGGGCTGGGATGGCACGTGGTTGCTCCGTGGGGGCCATGATGCGGAGGGCCGCGCAACATCCGCGCAACGCCTCGTGACGAGCGCCGGGCAAACGCCGCCCTCCTATAGGTGAGCTGGGCTTTTGGCCCTGGGTGACAGACTCGTTGGGGAGGAGGCAGGTGCGTCTCGAGATCACGCTCATCGGCGACATCGCGGTCGGGGACGAGGGCGACGAGTCCCGGCGATCGCTGGCGGGAGCGAACGCCCGGGTCACGCTGGCGCTGCTGGCGCTCGAACGTGCCCAGGGCGTCACGTCCGAGCGCCTCGCCGAGGTGCTGTGGCCCGACGGGCTGCCGGCGACCTGGCGTTCCGCCCTGCGCATGACGATGAGCCGTGTCCGAGCGTTCCTCAGGGAGGCGCTCGGTCCCGCCGCACCCGACCCGATCGTGGCCCAGCGCGGGCGCTACCGCTGGCAGCTGCCCGACGGGGTGTCGCTCCAGGTCGACGTCGAGGCTGCCGAGCAGGTCCTGGCCGCCGCCCGCCAGGCCCTGGCCTCCGGCGACCCCGCCTCCGCCTACCGGGACGCGTCCCACGCCGCCAGCCGGCTCCGGGGCCCGTTCCTGGCGGGACGTCACGGCCCCTGGGTGGACGAGCAGCGCGATCGCCTGACCGACCTGCTGGTGGCGGCCCTCGAGGTTGCGAGCCAGACGGCGGCCGCGAGCGGCGACGCAGCGGCAGCCCTGACCCTTGCCGACGAGGCCGTCGAGGGGGCACCCCTGCGGGAGAGCGCCCATCGCGCCCGGATGGCGGCTCACGCCGCCGCCGGCAACCGGGGCGAGGCGCTGCTCGCCTACCAACGCCTGCGCCGAGTCCTGGCCGATCAGCTCGGGGTCGATCCCGACGCCGACACCGAGGCGGCGTACCTCCAGCTCTTGGGGCCGGCGCCGCCACCACGAGCGGCGGGCGCGCGCGGTGGCGACGACGCCGCGGCCGCCGCCGCCGGAAGCGGGGTCGCGGCTCCGGCGACGTTCGTGGGCCGCGATGCCGAGCTGGCCGTGCTCGGAGCCGCCTGGGACCGGGCCGCCGCCGGCGCCCGCCACGTGGTCGTCCTGACCGGCGAGGCCGGGATCGGCAAGACCCGCCTGGCCGCCGAGGCAGCTCGGCGGGTCTCGGCGCAGGGCGGGCTGGTGCTGTTCGGGCGCTGCGATCAGGAAGCGATCGTGCCCTACCAGCCCATCGTGGAGGCGCTCGACAGCTACGTCGCCGCCACTCCGACCGACGAGCTCCCGGCGATGGACGAGGCAGCCCGGGCCGAACTGGCGGCGGTGCTGCCCTCGCTCGACGGGCCCCGGACGGCCGGGGGCGGCCCCGACGGGCGCGCTCGCCTGTTCGACGCGGTCACCACGCTGGTGTCGTCGGCGGCGGCCGATCGTGCCGTGCTGCTGGTGCTCGACGACCTGCAATGGGCGGACGACGACACCCTGCTGCTCGTGCGCCACCTCCTCCGACGCGCCGGCGACGCCCCGGTGCTGGTGGTCGCCATCTCCCGCGACCACGACGTGGCCCCCGGCAGCGTGCTGGGCGACGTCATCCACGCCCTCGACCGTGATGGCTGGGTGCGCCGGCTGTCGTTGCCGGGCCTGGACGAGTCCGACGTGCGCGTCCTCCTGCGGCAGAGCCTGCCCACCCCTCGTGATCGGGTTGCGCTCGCCCGCCGCCTGGTGGCCGAGACCGCCGGCAATCCCTTCCTCGTCACCGAGATGCTGCGTGCGCCCCTGGACGCGACGGATGCGCCGATCCCACTCGGCGTCCAGGAGCTGGTCGCCGGTCGACTCGGCCGACTCGCCGATGCCGCCACCGAGCTGTTGCGATCGGCGGCGGTGGCGGGGACGCGGTTCGAGCTCGACCTGGTGGCGGCGGCGGCCGGGCTCGACGAAACGGCCACCCTGGACGGAGTCGATGCTGCGCTCGGTTCGGGGTTGGTCACCGAAGTGAGCCCTGAGCGCTATCGGTTCCCGCACGACATCGTGCGCCGCACCCTGGTCGCACAGCTGAGCGGCGCCCGGCGCCGCGCCCTGCACGCCCGGCTGGCCGACGCCATCGAGTCCGGGCGGTCGGACCGCCTCCAGGACTACACGGCCGTCCTTGCGCACCACACATCCGCGAGCGCCGCTCCGCAGGGCGACCAACGGGCTGTGCGCTGGTCGCGGGCCGCCGCCGCCCAGGCGACCGACCGCCGGGCGTTGGCCGAGGCGGTGCGATTGGAGCGCCAGGCCCTGACGCACGTGCCGGCCGCCGACGGCGGCCAACGGGCCGACGTGCTCACCGACCTGGCGTTGGCGCTTCTGGCCGCCGGCGATCCGGGCGGGGAACCGACCCTCATCGAGGCCGCCACGGTGGCCCGGCAGCACGGCCGGTTCGACGTGCTCGCCCGCGCCGCTCTGGCCCTCGCCGACCGCAGTGCGGAACGCCCCGAGCTGCGGACCGATGCCGGCGCCCTGGTGGACGCAGCTCTGGAATCGTTCCAGCCGACCGACGAGGACGGCAGGCTCGTGCAGGCGCGGCTCCTGGCCCGTGCCGTGGCGCTCGCGGGTACCGCCGGCCCGCGCCCGTCCGACGAAGCGCTGCATGCGTTGCGGGGACGATTGGCTGCGCTGGGTGGACCCGATCATCTCGACGAGCGGATCGCCCTCGCCGATGACCTCGCCATCCTCGCTGACGCGATTGGTGACACAGTCTCGGCCGTCCTGGCGGCCCACGAGCGCGCCATGGCGGCGGCGCTGGTGGGCGACGACGAGACGGCGCAGGCCTGCCTTCGGGTCATCGAGGAAGCCGCGGCCAAGGCCGATGATCAGGTCGCAGCGGCGTTGACGGCGGAGCACGAGGCCGCGAGGGCGGCCATGACCGGCCGCTTCGATGACGCTCTGGTAGCGATCGAGGGCGCAGTCCGCGCCCGCAGCGTCCTCGACGGGCGGGGGGCAGCGGACATCGTGGCCCGACGACATCGCGCCGTCCTGGCCTGGATGCTGAGCGCACCGACATCCGTTCCGTTGGACGACGGCGCACCGGATCGGCCCGATGCGACGGGGGACGCCGCCCTCGAGCTCCTCGTCCGGGGTCAGGACGACGGCGCCCGGCTCATGGCCCGCGAGATGGTTGCCGGCGTGCGACCCCTGCCGCCGGGGGACGAGCGGCTGCACGCCCTCGGCGCCCTGGCGCTCGTCGCCGCCGACCTCCGCGATCCCGGACTGGTCGACGCGGCCCGGTCCCTGCTGGCCCCACACGCCGACCTGACCTGCGGGGTCGGCTACCGCACGTTCACCGGCGTGGCCGCGTTCCACCTCGGCCGGTTGGCTGCGGTGTCGGGCGATTGGGCCGACGCCGAGCGCCACATGCTCGTGGCGCTACGCCGCTACAGCGCCCTCCAGGCGCGGCCCTGGGTGGCGTTCACGCAGAGCGCGCTGGCCGACGTGCTCGACGCCCGGGGGCGGCCCTCCGACCGTGAGTGGCTGGCCGCGCTGCGCGGTGAGTCCCGCTGGGCCACGGCAACGCTGGGGCTGCGCGAGCTGTAGGGCGCCGTCAGGCCAGGGGATCGGCGAACGGGTCGTCGCCACCCGGGCCGCCAAAAGGGTCCTCGATGGCCGGGCGGATGGAGACGGGTTGCCCCTCGTCGTCGTCGCCCGCCAGCTCGGCACCCAACATCCCGGCGTAGCCCCGCTCCTCCAGCTCCTCCGACAACTCGGGGCCGCCGGAGCGGACGATCTGGCCCTTCGCCAGGATGTGCACGCGGTCGGCCCTGAGCTCGTGCAGCAGCTGGCTGTAGTGGGTGATGGCGAGAACGCCGAGGCCGATCTCGTTGGTCGCGGCCTCGACCCGGCGGGCGCAGGCCCGCAGCGCGTCGATGTCCAGGCCGGAATCGAGCTCGTCGAGCACGGCGATGGACGGGCGCAGCACGCCGAGTTGGAGCGTCTCGTTCTTCTTCTTCTCGCCGCCCGACAGGTCGACGTTCAGCGGTCGGTCGATCAGCCGGGGATCGAGGGCCAGGCGTTGGGCTTCGGCGTGGATGTCGAGGTCGACCGCGGCCACGTCACGCCCGCCCGACCGGGCCGCCGACTCGAGCAGCGCGTGCAGGGACACGCCCGGGACCTCGGTCGGGTACTGCAGGGCCAGGAACAGTCCGGCTTGCGCCCGCTGCCACGGTTCGAGCCCCAGGACGTCGACGCCGTCGAGCGTGACGGTCCCGCCGAGCACCTCGTAGCCGGGTCGGCCCATCAGCACGTGGGCCAGCGTCGATTTGCCGGACCCGTTGGGACCCATCACGGCGTGCACTTCGCCAGACCGCACGGTCAGGTCGATGCCGCGCACGATCTCCTTGCCCGACACCCCTGCCCGCAGCCCGGAGATCTCGAGCACGTGCCCGATCTTCGGAGCGCTACTCATTGGCTCGCCTCCGGCTCGCCAATGAGCCATCGCCGCTTCGCGGCGACAAACACTGTGTTCATGATTCGCTCGCTAACGCCCGCTCATTGCCGTTGTCCAGGACCAGCACGATGTCACCGTCTTCGACCCGCACCTCGTAGACCGGCTCGGCCCTGGTCGCAGGCAGGCTGAGGGGCTCGCCGGTCTCGAGCGAGAACTCGCTGCCGTGCTTCCAGCACTCGATCGTCCTCTCGTCGGCGTGCACCTCGCCCTCGGCCAGCGAGATGTCCTGATGCGTGCAGCGATCGCCGATGGCATAGACGTCGTCACCGATCCGGACGACGGCGATGCGGCGCTTACCGATCTCGAACCGGCGGGCTTCGCCCGACGCCAGCTCGTCGAGGCGGCAGAGTCGTTGCTGGATCGCGTGCTCGGGCATCAGGCCTCGCGCCGCTCGAACTTGGCGGCCACCGTGGACCGCAGCAGCGGAACCACCGACGCAACCGGCGCGCGGCCCAGGACCTCGTCGAAGAACCCGCTGACGATGAGGCGCTCGGCCTCGTCGGTGGGGACCCCCCGGCTCTCGAGGTAGAAGCGCTGCTCCTCGTCGATGGGTCCAACGGCGGAGGCGTGGCTGCAACGCACGTCGTTGTTCTCGATCACGAGATTGGGCACCGACTCCGCCCACGCGCCGTCGGACAGCTTGACGTTGCGATTGGTCTGGAAGGCGTTCGTGCCCCGGGCCTCCTTCCCCACCCGGATCATCCCGGTGTAGACGGACCGTGACCGACCGCCCACCGCACCCTTGAACAGCAGGTTCGACGTGCAGTCGGGGGCGACATGGTCCTGGAAGGTGCGGAAGTCGAGGGTCTGGTCACCCTCGCCGAAGTACACCGCGTCGAGCTCGCCGGTGGCGCCACGTCCCACCATGCGGCAATCGGTGCGCAGGCGGGCGTAGTCGCCGCCGAAACCGACGGTGGTGGAGCGCAGGCTGGCGTCGGCGTCGACGCTGGCAACCTGCAGCCCCAGCTGCCAGCTGGCAAGCCCCAGCTGCTGCACCGTCAGGTGGCCCACCCGAGCGGCGCGCCCGACCGCGATCTCGGTCACCGGTACGACGAGGCTCGGGTCCGGTCCCGACACCTGGATCTCGAGGACCGACACCTCGCTGTCGTCGCCGGCATCGACCACCAGCCGGGGGAAGGTGGCGAGACCTTCGCCCTCGGTCACGTGCGCCACCACGACGGGAGCGTCGACTGCGACGCCGGCGGGTACCCGCACGACCACCGGATCGGTCAGGAAGGCGTCGTTGAAGCCGAGGAACACGTCGGGTGCCCGCTCGATGGCGGCGCCGAGCACGTCGGCATCTCCCTCGCCGATGGGCTCGGCTCGCATGCCCTTGGCGGCCAGGTCGTCGCGCACCTCCGCGCGGACGACCCGCCCGTTGCGGGCGACGACGAGGGCGGCGCGGTCCGGTGTGGCGTCCAGCAGCGGGTTCAGCGCAGCCGGGATGGTGCCCCCGCCGCCCGACGGGCCGGCGCCCGGCGAGAAATCGTCGAGGTCGAGGTCGTCGATGCGGCTGTACCGCCACACCTCCTCCTCGGTGGTCGGCAGGCTGGCGGCGGCGAAGGACGCGGCCGCGGCCGCGCGCCGCCGGCGCAGCCAATCGGGGCCGTCGAGCGCGGCGCTGGCGTCGGGGGTGAACGTGCTCAGTGTCTGGTCCCTTTCCGGGTCGCCCTGGGCAGATGGGCGCCACAGCCGGGAACGATCAGCCTACCGACGCACCCCGGGGCCCCCACGCAAGTCACCCGTGGTGGACCAGAGCCGTGACACCGTCGAGCACGTGAACCGACCCGAGCATTGGCACTCCTTCCTGGCTGCGATGCCGCTGGCGGTCAATCGTCCGCTACGACTTGCGGCGGAACCAGCGGCGCCAGCGTGGTTCCTCCTCGCGGACCTGCTCGGCGTGGACCTCCGCCATGATCTCGGGTCCGGCCGCGTTGACGATCTCCTCGGCCTCGTCGAGCAGGCGGGCCACCGAACCGTCGGGGCGGTCGAGCGCATCGAGCGGTTCGTCGGGCGTCCTCGGGGTCACCAGTGTGCCGTGCGACCAGTTGACGTCGGCCATGCGCCGCTCGTAGGCGGGGCAGTTGTCCGGGCAGCGCCACGGGGCCTCGGGCGCCAAGTCGAGGTTGCACTTCCGCACGGTCTCCCCGTTGCGGTAGGTGCGTGACTCGAAGTTCTTGCAGTCCTGACGCATCGGCACCGGCACATTGTGCCAGGTGGTGGCGAGTTTCCTGCGCGGGCGGCGGCGTCGGCAATCAGCCGGCCGAGCCTCCGGCCCGACCCACCCGCCACCCCGTGGCGGCGTCGGTCGGCTGCCCTGCGGTCAGCCGACCGAGCCCTCCATCTGGAGCTCGATCAGGCGGCTCCACTCCACGGCGTACTCCATGGGCAGGGTGCGGGTGACCGGCTCGATGAACCCGTTGACCACCATGCTCATGGCCTGCTCCTCGGAGAGCCCCCGGCTCATCAGATAGAAGAGCTGATCGTCGGCCACCTTGGACACGGTGGCCTCGTGGCCGATCCGGGCGTCGCGGGCGCCCACCTCCATGTAGGGGAAGGTGTCGCTCACCGAGTCCTCGTCGAGGATGAGGGCGTCGCACTGCACGTGGCTCTTGCAGCCGAAGGCGTCGTCCTCGACCCGGACCAGACCGCGGTACGACGTGCGGCCGCCGTCCTTGGAGATCGACTTCGACACGATCTTCGACGATGTCTCGGGAGCGGCGTGCACCATCTTGGCGCCGGCGTCCTGGTGCTGACCGGGGCCGGCGTAGGCCACCGACAGCACCTCGCCGGTCGCCTTGGGACCGACCATGTACACGGCCGGGTACTTCATCGTGAGGCGGGACCCGATGTTGCCGTCGATCCATTCCATGTGGCCCTCGGCCTCGACGCGGGCGCGCTTGGTGACCAGGTTGAAGACGTTGTTCGACCAGTTCTGGATCGTTGTGTAGGTGACCCGGGCGCTGGGCTTGACCACGATCTCGACCACGGCGGAGTGCAACGAGTCGGTGGTGTACACCGGGGCCGAGCAGCCCTCGATGTAGTGCACCTTGGCGCCCTCGTCGGCGATGATCAGCGTGCGCTCGAACTGACCCATGTTCTCCGCGTTGATGCGGAAGTACGCCTGCAGCGGCATCTCCACCTCGACGCCCGGCGGCACGTAGATGAACGACCCGCCCGACCAGACCGACGAGTTCAGCGCGGCGAACTTGTTGTCGTTCTTGGGGATGATCGTGCCGAAGTACTGCTTGACGATCTCGGGGTACTCGCGCAGAGCCGTGTCCATGTCGCAGAAGATGACGCCCTGGCGCTCGAGGTCTTCACGGTTGCGGTGGAAGACGACCTCGCTCTCGTACTGGGCGGTCACACCGGCCAGGTACTTGCGCTCGGCCTCGGGGATGCCCAGCTTCTCGTAGGTGTTCTTGATCGAGTCGGGAAGCTCGTCCCACTCGTCGACCTGCGCATTGGTGGGCTTGACGTAGTAGTAGATGTCGTCGATGTAGATCTCCGACATGTCTCCGCCCCAGGTCGGCATGGGTCGCTTCTTGAAGTGGCGGAGCGACGCGAGGCGGTAGTTGAGCATCCAGTCGGGCTCGCCCTTCATCCACGACATCTCGCGGACGATCTCCTCGTTCAGGCCCTTCTTGGGCTTGAAGATGTAGTTCTCCTCGTCGGACCAGCCGAGCTTGTAGCGCCCCAGGTCGAGATCGGCGACTGCCATGTGCGTCCCCTTCGTGGACAGGAGGTGGTCGCGTGAATTTCTCCTACGTGGATAGTAGCAATCGCCTTGGGTGCCTCCACACCGGGTCAGCACCTCAGGATCGGTCGGGGGCGCGCCGATCTGTCCTCCGCCCATCTAGCACGCAGGCGTTACGCGACTGTAATGTCACCTTTGGAGGCCCAACCGGGCCTCATTGCTGGGGCGACGCCGGCCCAAGTCACAACGGCGTGAACGGAGGACAATGATGTCCGGCCAGACCTTTCCCGTCGGTGGCACCGTCAACGTCGCGGTCACCCGGGTCGAGGTGATCGATCACATCGGCGAAGCCTTCACCGGCGGGCCGCTCACCCGCTCCGACCTCCTCGTCGCGGCCCGGCGCGTCGGCGCCCGCCCGGCAGTCCTCGAGCTCCTCGAACGGCTGCCCGACCGCAGGTTCTCCCGCCCGCACGAGCTGTGGACGGACCTGAAGGACGTGCCGATCGAGCTCTAACCTCTGTAACGGCGATCAGATGGCCGGTGCTCTGGTGCCGGCCACCCAGGTGGCGTACAGGCTCGCGTAGCGACCGCCGGCGGCCACCAGGTCGGCGTGCGTACCGAGCTCGACCAGCTCGCCGCCGTCGACGACGCCCACCACGTCGGCACGCTCCGACGTCGACAGGCGGTGGGCGATGACCACCACGGTCCGCCCCTCGAGCAGGCGGTCGACTGCCGTCTCGACCAGCGCCTCGGTGCCGGGGTCGAGGCTCGACGTGGCCTCGTCCAGCACCAGCACGGCCGGGTCGGCGAGGGCGGCCCGGGCCAACGAGACCAGCTGCTTCTCCCCCGCCGACAGCCGGCTGCCTCGCTCGCGCACCTCCGTGTCGAGCCCGTCGGGCAGCGCTGCGAAGCGGTCGTAGGCGCCGACCGCCCGCAGGGCGTCGTCGACCTCGCCGTCGGTGGCGTCGTCCCGCGCCAGCCGCACGTTGTCGCGGATCGTGCCGTTGAACAGGAACCCCTCCTGGGGGATCACCACGATGCGCCCCCGCAGCGACGCCAGCGTCGCGTCCCGTAGGTCGACGCCGCCGAGGCGGACCGACCCCGACGTCGGGTCGTAGAGCCGGGCCACGAGCTTGGCCAGCGTCGACTTGCCGGCGCCTGTCGGTCCCACCAGCGCCAGCCGAGTCCCGGCGGGGATCCGCAGTGACACGTCCCGCAGCACCAGCGGTCCGTCCGCGTAGGCGAACGACACGCCGGCGACCTCGATGTCGCCCCCACCACCGAGGTCGACCGCCCCCGGCCTCTCGGGCACGTCAACCCTGGTGTCGAGCAGCTCGTACAGCTTGTGCAAACCGGCGCCCGCCGACTGCACCATGTTGAAGAGTTGGCTGAGCTGCTGTACGGGCTCGAACAGGTTGGACAGCGCCAGCACGAAGAACGCCACCGTCCCCACCGTCAACATGTCATCGTGGACCCACCAGCCACCCACGCCCAGTGCCAGGGCGGTGGTCCCCCATCCGGCCAGTTCGATGACCGGCAGGTACCACGCGGAGATCGCCACCGACCGCATGTGGCTGTCGTAGAGCTCGCGATTGCCCCGCTCGAACCGGCCGACCTCGACCTCCTCGCGGGCGAAGGCCTGCACCACCCGCACCCCGGCGATGCCCTCCTGCAGGTGCGAGAGGGTGGAGCCGATGCGATCGCGGACGTCGAGGTAGGCGTCGTTGGATTCGCGCTGGAACTTGATGCTGGCGAGGATCACCGGCGGCAGCGCGACCGTGCACACGAGCATGAGTTGCCACGAGACGGTGGTGAGCACCACCAGCGACACCAGCAGGAGCACGGCGTTGGACACGAACATGGCCAGGCCGAGCTGGATCAGCTCCGACAGCGAGTCGACGTCGGAGGTCATGCGCGACACCAGCACGCCGGCCTTGGAGCGGTCGTAGAACGGCATCGACAGGCGCTGCAGGTGATCGAACACGCGGATCCGCAGGCGGCGCAGGAAGTCCTCGCCCACCCGGCTGATCAGCGTGATCTGGATGCGGTGGGTGACGTAGGCGAGAACCGCGACCACCACGTAGCCGATCGCGGCCGCGTTCAGCGCCGCCGCGTCGCCCTCGTTGATGCCGTGGTCGATGCCGTAGCGAACGAGGTAGGGACCGGCCAGGACGGTGCCGGTCCACACGAGGACCATGGCCAACGCCCCGGCCACCCGGGCCGCCTGGGGCCGCACCAGCCGGGCCGTCCGGCGCATGACCCGGCCGGCGGCGACCCGGTCGAGCTTGTCGTCCTCGCTGACGCCCGAGGCCATCCACATCAGCGCCGCACCTCCTCGGGCCGGCGGGCGCCGTCGCCGTTGCCGGTGGCGACCGTGGCCGCCCGGCGGGTTTCCCGGGCGGCGGCGGCCGCCAGGACCTGGCGGTAGCGGTTGTCGGTGGCGAGCAGCGATTCGTGCGTGCCCTCGGCCGTCACCCGCCCGGCGTCGATGAGCACCACCCGGTCGGCGAGGGCGATGGTCGCCGGCCGGTGGGCGATCACGATGGTCGTGCGGCCGCGCATGACCCCGGCCAGGGCGTCGCGGATCTCGTGTTCCTTGGTGGGATCGACCGCCGAGGTGGCATCGTCGAGGATCAGCACCCGAGGGTCGGCCAGGATGGCGCGCGCGATGGCGATCCGCTGGCGCTGCCCGCCCGACAGCGAATAGCCCCGCTCGCCGATGCGGGTGGCGTAGCCGTCACCCAACTCGCTCACGAACTCGTGCGCGCCGGCGAGCCGAGCGGCCCGCTCGAGGGCGGCGTGGGGGGCGTCGGGATCGGCGAACGCGATGTTGGCGGCGATGGTGTCGCTGAACAGGAACGTGTCCTCGAACACGATGCCGATGGCCCGGCGCAGGTCGCGCAGCTTCAGGTCGCGCACGTCGACGCCGTCGAGGGTGATGCGGCCCGCCTCGACGTCGTAGAACCGGGGGATGAGCCGCGCCACAGTGGTCTTGCCCGACCCGGTCGCCCCCACCAGCGCCACCGACTCGCCCGGCGTCACGCGCAGGTCGAAGCCGTCGAGCACCGGGGTTCGCTCACCGTAAGCGAAGCGCACCCCCTCGAACGTGACCGCGCCAACATGTCCCCCGCTCCCCCGGTCGCTCGGGCCGGCGGACGGCAGCGCCACCGGGCGCGGCGCGTCGGCCACCAAGGGGGCGGTGGCCAGCACCTCCTCGACCCGCTCGGCCGACACCACGGCCCGCTGTGCCTGGGCGACGATCATGCCCAGCATGCGCAGCGGCCACACGAGCATGGCGATGTAGACGTTGAACGCGATCAGTGAGCCGAGGCTCAGGTCGCCGTTCAGCGCCTGGTGGCCGCCGTAGGCGAGCACGGCGATCAGGCCGATGTTGGGGAGCAGCTCGAGCCCGGGCAGGAAGCTGGCCCGGGTGCGGGCCGCCGCCATCGACTCGTCGTAGACGTCCTCGGCCTCGGCCTTCAGGCGGGCCGCCTGCACGGGTTCGGCACCCAGTCCCTTGATCACCCGCACGCCCGCCACCGACTCCTCCACCACCGCCGCCAGCTCGGCGGACTCCCGCTGGATCCCCATGACGCTCGGGTAGAGGCGGCGGGAGAAGCGGGTGGCGAGCACGTTCATGAACGGCAGCGACCCCAGGGCCAGCACCGTCAGCACGGGATCGATGAAGGCCAGGATCACGGTGACCGCCAGCACGGTCACGGCGTTGGAGATCGTGATCGGAATCATCACCACGAACGACTGCACCTGCTGCAGGTCAGTGTTGGCCCGGCTCATGAGCTGGCCGGTCTGGGACTGGTCGTGGAACGCGAAGTGCAGGCGTTGGAGATGGGCGAAGAGGCGGTCGCGTAGGTCGGCCTCGATCCAGCGGGCCTCGCGGAAGGCCATGTAGCGGCGGAGGCCGGTGAACGTGGCCGAGAACACGGCGACGATGCCCAGCGTGACGGACCAGCGGACCAGGGCACCCGTGTCGTCGGCCTCGATGCCGCGGTCGACGGCAGTCTTGACGATCAGGCCGGTGGACACCTTGGCGGCCGTCCAGGCCAGACCCGTCGAAACCGCGAGGATCAGCCCGGTCCGGCGGGCCCGGACCGAACGGAGGATCAGGCGCCAACCCGTCCGACCGCTGGTCCCGGTCTCACTCGTCGTTGCCTGCGCGGCGTACGCCATCTTCCCCTCGGTCTTGACCCGCGGGTCAACGCTACCGGCGCGCACCCGCTCGCCGACAAGGCCATTTCACGAGCGCGGCGCCGCCGGCGATGCTCCCCGGCCCGGGGGGCTCAGTAGGCGAGCAGCGCCGGCGCCAGCGCCCGCCACTGGTCGAGCGGGAGCGCGGTGACGTCGGGGTCGAGCACCTGGATGCACACGTGGTCGGCTCCGGCTTCGTGATGAGCCGCCACCCGAGCGACGATGGCGTCGACGTCACCCCAGGCGACCAGGGCGTCGACCAGCGCGTCGCCAGCTTCGGGGGTGAGGTCGTCGTCCCCCCATCCCAAGCGACGAAGGTTGTTCACGTAGTTCGGCAGCGTCAGGTAGACCGCCATGTGCTTGCGAGCGGCGGCGCGAGCGACGTCGGCGTCGCTCGTCAACACCACCGCCTGCTCCACCAGCAGCATCGGCCCGTCACCCAGATGCCGGCGCGCCGCCGCGGTGTGATCGACGGGTGCGAAATAGGTGAGCGCCCCCCACGCCCGGCTAGCCGCCAGCCTGAGCATCTTCGGGCCGAGCGCGGCGAGCACCCGGGGCGGATCTTCGGCCGGGGCGGGCGACACGGTGAACGCGTCGTCCATGGCGTCGAGGTAGTCCCGCATACGGGCCAGCGGCCTGTCCCAGGCCTGACCCAGCATCCCCTCGACGATGGGGGCGTGGCTGACTCCGAGGCCGAGCAGGAACCGCCCGCCCGAGTCGTCGGCCAGCAGCCGCTGGGCGGCCGCGGCGACCCCGGGAACGCGATTGAAGATGTTGGCCACGCCGGAGGCGACGACGAGCCGTTCCGTGGCGTCGAGCAGCACCGCCGCGTGGGAGATCGGCTCCCGACCGACCGCCTCGGGTACCCACAACGCTCCGAAGCCCAGTTCGTCCAGCTCCGCAGCCGCCTCGCGGGCCCGCGCCGCCGGCTGCAGGTCGAGCTGGGCGGTCCAAATGCCGAGGCGCCCGACGTCCATGGGCGCCGAAGCTACTTTGGCCGCCGATGAGCCGTGGACGCGGCACGCTGGCGCGCTGGGCGACCCTCGCAGGCGTCGCGGGGGCCACCGCCTATGTCGGCCTGGCCGACCCGTCGCGAGGCGGGGTCTACCCGGTGTGCCCGAGCCGCCTGCTGTTCGGCACGGACTGCCCCGCCTGTGGCGGCCTGCGCGGCACGCACGACCTGTTGAGGGGCGACATCGGGCAGGCACTGGACCACAACCTGCTCCTGCCCGGGTTCCTCACGGTGCTTGGCGTCGTGTTGGCGCTGTGGCTCCTACCTCTCGTTGGCCGTCGCGCCCGGACCTTGTCGGTCCCCCGCTGGGCCACGATCGGGATCGTGGCGCTCGTGGTCGCGTTCACCGTCGCCCGCAACCTGCCCGTGGCGTCGCTCCAGTTCCTCGCTTCCGGATGAGCGTCGGGCCACCGCGGCCCGCCGGCGACCGGACCGGAGGCAGGGTCCACAGTGGGCGCTCGCGGAAGTTCCGTGGCTGTATCGCCGCGTCAGATTCATCGCTGGCGAGGACGCAGGAGGAAGGCGCAGCCGTAGCTGCGGCGACGACGAGGACGAAGTCCAGCGGTGAAGCTGGCCGGCGAGACGCCACGATGACTTCCGCGAGGGTCCACTAGTGTCCTGGAAGGCTGAAGCGCCTTGAAATGGTTGGCATCATTCGGTGGTGTTTTCGTTGATGGCGGCGCAGTAGCTGGCGAGGCGTTCGAGGATCTGTTCGGCGGTCTTGTGCCACACGAA
>Ga0256867_10000433_pt1 | contig 16563 bp, 15 predicted proteins | sample RVTome_15_FD_185939 | JGI IMG/M metagenome (GOLD analysis project Ga0256867, IMG submission 185939) | Soil microbial communities from uranium-contaminated site in the Upper Colorado River Basin, Wyoming, United States - RVT150D86 (HiSeq) ... | reverse complement strand
GATGGGCTGGCTGGTGACCCTCGGCTGGCGGAGACCGGTATTGCCGTGGTCGGAGTGCGCGTGGTCGCTGTCAGGCCCGAGCCCGAAGTCGAGAAGGCGTTGCGGACGCCGACTCGTGAGCAGGTGCCCTGCCGGGTCGCCTGGTCGATGCCCGCGCCCGGCGCCGAGGGCAGGCCCCGGCCGCAGAACCGCCGACGTTCCGCATCCGAGACCTGCCGGCGCGGGGCTGGATCCTGCTGGGCGAGCGGCCGGGGATGGAGCTGGTATACGGCCAGGTGGGCAAGGTGTGGAAGGGCGCCGGCGGCGTGCCGGACCGCCCGGTCACCGCGGACAACTTCGCCGCCTTCGCCGAGCCCGGCTTCGCCAAGTTGGCAGAAAGCACTCTGGTCATGCCCTACGGCGCCGCAGCGTGCGTGTTGACCGCGGAATCCCGGGTCGTACTCACCGACGAGGACAGCCGGCGGCGCTTCCGCCGCTACTGGCTGGCGGCCGGGCCGTTCATCCGGCTGATGCGCCCAGCGGTTATGCGTGCGCTCGCTCGGCAGTTCCCGGAGCTCTGAGGGTGTTCTCGCACCAGTTCCTCGGTTACCGGCGGCGCCGCTCGCACATGAGAGGGACCGTTCGCCCCTACCACGCGCCCCGATCACTCCACTCGGCGGAGGGGAGGCCGTCGCCTGTCACGGACGACCACGACCGCCGGGGTGGCCAGCAGCGCCGCACCAGACGAGGCCACCGAGGCCATGCCCGGTGACGACCAGACACCCGAACGCGTCCAGTTCCCCCGGGCCATCACCATTGACGCCCCGCCCGCACCCGCGGCATGGGGTACATCCATCCCGCGGTGAACGCGCTCGCGCCCGACGCCGGGCCGCTGCCGCAGCTGATCGGCTTCGTCGTCCGCCACGTACCCGGCACCGATCTACTCGCTCGGGATTCCACTTTTCGTCAAGACCCGCTGCACCACTACATGGACGTCTGTTGAGACGTGTGAATAGGGACGATTGGCCCTGCCGTCGCCCGTACCGACGTCTCACCATTGCCTGAGAAGGCTTGTTGGAGGGACGACCGTTGCTGAGTAGTGCCATGGCGGACTTTGACGTGGTCGTGATCGGTGCCGGCTGCGGCGGGCTGACCGCCGGCGCGCTCCTGGCGTCGTCACGACGAACAATGGCGATGTCTGTTGGACGAACCCATGCCAGCTGCCTCGGGCGGGAGGTACCCTGCTGCGGCGGCGTCGGACGTGGACCCGCGAGCAATACATCGACAGTCTGGTAAAGATGATCAATATCGACGTCACCATGCCGGGCACAGTGATCGCGCCACAGCTGGACCGCTGCCGCATGACCTCTCTTATTGCTGAGCAGGATGAAGCCATCCTTCGCGAGTAGCTCGAGTGCGTATTGCTTATCGGCGTCGCTTGCGGATGACTCTCGAACATCTCCGGTACAGCCAGTCGAGCTTCCTCCCACGGTCCGCTCTGAGACCAGCTGGACGAGCATCCTTCCACGCGGCCCATACAAGCACGGCCGCGTTGGAAGCCTCACCGATCACCGGCGGGGCAACGTCCGCTCAACCCTGACGGCGCATGTCGGCGAACCATGCAGAGCATCCTCAAATGCCGCCGGGCGGGTGCTGCACATGGTGCCGATACGCGCATCGCGATTGCACGGGTGAGTGCAGGTGTGGAGGGTTGTTCGAAGGTGGCATGGCAACGCCAACCGGATGGGTCCGATTGCCCTGGATCCTGGTCGGACAGGCCGATGTGACGTGATCTACTGGGGTCGTGGACTGGAACCGGGTCGGGCCGCCACTTGATGTCCGGCCGATGTTTCCGATCGAGCGCGCCCTGCTGGTGGAGCTACTTTCCTCGCTGACAGCGTCGCAGTGGCAGGCGCCAACGGTGTGCCACGGGTGGAGCGTGCAAGACGTGGTGGCACACCTTGTACACGACTACCTTCGACGGCTATCGGGGCACCGAGACAGGCACCGGTCGCCTCGCCCGGCGCCCAGTGAAGACTTACCGGCTTTCCTGGCCCGGACCAACGAGGAGTTCGTCCGCGCCACCCGCGGACTCAGTCCGCGGGTGCTCGTCGACATCTTGACAGGCTTCGGCCCACAGCTTGACGCCTTGTGGGCCACGTGCGACATAGAGGCAGTCGGCGACATCGACGTGTGGTGGGCCGCACCAGGCGCCCCCGCGCCGGTGTGGCTGGACGTGGCCCGCGAGTACACCGAGTTCTGGGTTCATCAGCAGCAGATTCGCGACGCGGTAGGTCGGCCGAGTCCCGATCATCCGTCGCTGCTGCATGCGATGGCTGATACTTTCCTGCGGGCCTTGCCGCACACTCTGCGGGACATCCCAGCCGCCGACGGTACCACGATCACCGTGACAGTGGGCGGGACGGTCAACAGCGACTGGACGGCCAGGCGCGACCCGGCAGGCTGGTCAGTGGCGCCCGGCGCCGCAGACCGGTCCCTCGGAGGTGTCCGCCTCCGGATCACCCCGGACACACTGTGGCGCCTGGCAACCCGGGGAATCAGCCCGGACGTGGCACGACAGCAGGTCTCAGTCGACCGAGACGAGGAACTCGCTCGGGCGGCGCTGCAGATCCTGTCGATCATCCGCTGAACCCACAGCAGGACACCCAATCGATTGGCAGGACGGCCAGCCAAGGCCAATCCACAACGTCACGTCCGAACCGCACTCATCTGACTGTGACTGCCCGGTCCTGCTGCTGGGTTGTTCCGGTGCGGCTCTGGTGGGGCGGATGGTCGGGGCATGACTACCTTCACCTCGCCGGTGAGTGCCGGCTCTGTTGTTGTGTCGGCCGATCCACTGCGGTTGGCCGTGAGTGCGTACCTGGCACGGTTCAAGGGGATCTCCAGGGAGCACACCTGCTCGGATCTGCACGTGTTCGTGACCTGGTGCGCCGGGGTCGTGGCGTGGAGCCGCTGGCCGCGCAGCGCACGGACCTGGAGTTGTTCGTCCGCTGGATGCAGGAGACCCGGCGGTTCAAGCCGTCCACAGTCGCCAGGCGGACCTCGGTGCTGGCCGGGTTCTACCGCACCTGCGTCATCGACGGTGTCCTGGACCATTCACCGGCCGAGTATGTGCGCCGCCCGACCGTCCCGCCGGAGTCACCCACCCTGGGGCTGACTCACCTGCAGTTCGAGGCGATGCTGACCGCCGCCCGGGAGTCGTCGAACGTCTACGACTTTGCGCTGTGGCGATGCTGGGCCTGCTTGGGCTGCGGATCTTCGAAGCCACCGGCGCGGACATCGCCGACCTGGGTGAGGAACACGGGCACCGCGTCCTGCGGGTCGTGGGCAAGGGCACCAAGGTGGTGCTGGTGCCGTTGCCACCGGCGGTGGCGCGGGCGATCGATTGGGCGGTCGGGACCCGCATCACCGGGCCGATCCTGCTGAATACCCGCGATGTGCGGATGGACCGGCACGCCGCCACCCGGCGGCTCCGCCGACTGGCCCAACTCGCCGGCGTCCGGCTGCCCCGGATGCACCCGCACATGCTCCGCCACACCTTCGTCACCACCATGCTGGATGCCGGCGTGGACTTGCGCGATGTGCAGATCGCCGCCCGGCACGCCGACCCGCGCACCACCATGAGATACGACCGGGCCCGCAAGAACCTCGACCGGCACCCGAACTACATCCTCGCCGCCTACATGGCCTCCGGAACCTGAGCGCAACCACCGTAAGCGGCGTCGACATGCGGCCAGTCGTGCCGATGAGGGTGAGTCTGGCTGGGTGGCTTAGGAGTAGTCAGCCCACAGCCGCTGTTCCGTGCTGTCGACAGTTACTGAGCCTCCGTAGGGCAGGATCCACTGGGGGCGCGTGTGGCCGAAGGGCACCCCGACGACCACGATGGCCTCGGCGTTGTAGCGCTGCACGGTCTCAATCGCCACGTCGCGCTGCTCGGCCCGTCGTGCGGCACGCTCCTGTGGACTCGGATGTATCTCCAAGCTCGAAGTAGGGGGGCGTGCCACAAGGACGGCGTCCACCGCCGACACCAGGCCACGCTCGCCGAGTGAACGCAGAATCCAACCGAACTCACGGGCCGAGATGAGCTCCTCTGAGGTTTCTAGAAGCAAGATTCCGCCCTCCAGGACTGACGGGTCACCGGGGAAGCGCCCTGCTGTCAGGATCCACTGCACCACCTCAGCACAGCCGCCCCAGGTGCGGCCGGTCACCGACTTCACCGGACCGGCCCAGGTCCACGGTTCGGTGGGCTCGCGGTCACCGTACTCGGTCAAGGCGGCAGGGTCGTTCCAGTCCCTGCCGATGTCCTCCGACTCTCCCGGTTCGGTGATCTCCAGGCGCTCCCCCGTCAGCAGGGCAGCACGCAATGACTGGGCATGCACCTCGTCAACGGCAGGGCCTGGGCCTAGGTGGACCTGGGTGGAGCCGCCATAGAAGCCAGCGACTCCGTGGTTCCAGAGCCAGTTCAACGTATTGGTGTTGTCGCTGTAGCCCAGGAACGGCTTCGGGTCGGCCCGGACGATCTCCGGGTCCAGGTGGGGCACGACCGTGATCTGGTCTTCGCCCCCAATCGTTGCTAGCACGGCTCGGATCTCCGGATCGGCGAACGCAGCGGTGAGGTCGGCCGCCCGGTCCAACGGCGAGGCGTCCAATTGACGGGTCGTGGGGTACTCGACCGCCACCAGACCAGTGACTGCCGCGAGGCGTTCCATTGCCTGCTCGTGCACCTTGGGTGCGAAACCGGGAGCGGCGAAGGATGGCGAGAGCACCGCCACCTTGTCCCCGGCCGCGGCCTTCGGCGGAGAAGCGAGAGGCGCCTGCATCTGCATAGTGAACCCTGCGGCCAGCGCCGGCGTCACCCCATTTCCCACCAGCCCCTTTCACTGGCGGGCACCCGAGCAACATACGCTCAGCCGCGATCCGGTAACTCGACGGCGGGCTATTCGCCGACGAAGTGGCCATCCGGAGCGATGATGAAGCTATCAGTGATGGGTGCAAAGGCACGCCATCCACGGCCATCGTCGCTGGAGAGCACCAGCCTGAGATGCTTCGCGGTGAAGTCGTCCCAGAAGGCCTCGATCTCAATCTGGTATTCGACGCCACTAAGGCCACGCACTTGCTCGCAGTCAGGTTGCCGAAGCCATCGTTCCTTCAGCTCCGTGTAGGGGAGTTCGCGGAGCTCTGAGACGCGCCGGCTCAAGCAGCTCGCGAGCCTCATCGTCATCCATCCCACCAATGCTGGCACCAGATCCAGAGTTCGGTGACGAACGAACGGATCTGCCGCCGACAGTGAAGCGCGCAACTGCCGACGTGCGGGGTCCGGTTGGAATTGGGGCGTGCGACGGTGCCGTGGGTGACGGCGGCAAGTTGGGTGAAAGTCGGTTGTGACCGTCGGCTGCGCGTAGTGGACTGGGGCTGCTATCCCACAGCCGTCAGGAACCTCCGTGACTTCAACGTTGTACTCGCCGACCGGTATCGCATACGACCGTGCGGGCCGCGCGATGACTTACCCGTCGTCCTCATCCATGCAGGCATTGCCGATCGCCGCATGTGGGACCCGCAATGGTCGGCGCTGACCGCCGAACGCGATGCTGTCAGGCTGGACCTTCGTGGATTCGGTGAGTCCACCGAACGTCCGCGCGGCGTGCTATCCCCGCCGGATGACGTGATCGACACGTTGGCCGCACTCGGTATTGGGCGCTGTCACCCGGTCGGTTCCTCCTTCGGTGCGGGCGTTGCCGTCGAGGTAGCGTTGACCCGGCCCGAGCAGGTGGACTCCCTGTGAGCTGCCCCGCGTTTTCCGGACAATTGTTTAGTTAGTTTGTTAGGCCGCTTCCCGCTCGTTAGTGTGTTCTTATCGGGCTTCGCGTGGGGTCTTATACCCAAGGCCCGAGTGCAGCCGTTTGGTATTGTAGCGGAACTCGATGTACCGTGCAATATCTCGGCGGGCATGCTTTCGTGTCGGATACACGGTTTGGTTGACCCGCTCGTTCTGCAACGCACCGAAGAACGATTCGGCCAGGGGTTATCGAAACATATCCCGGTTCTTCCCACCGATTGCCGGATGCCCAGCGAGTCCAGGGTGGCAGCGAAGGCGGCCGACGTGTAGTTGCTGCCGCGATCCGAATGAAAGATCGCATCTGGCTCGACGAGCTGGTTACGGGCGGCCATGAAGATGGCCTCTTCAACCAGTGGTGTCTTGTAATTATCGTCCATCGCATACCCGACGATTTCCTTTGTGCAGCAGTCAATCACCGTCGCCAAGAATAGCCACCCTTTCCAGGTCGGGATATACGTAATGTCGCCGACCAGTTTGGTGCCCGGACACTCGGCGGTGAAATCCCGGCCAACAAGGTCCGGGATCGCGGCCGGCTCGGTGTCCTGCTCGGTCAGACTCACCCGCCACGGCCGCGGCTGGCACGGCACCAGCCCCAGCTCACGCATCAGACGACGCACCAGCTCCGGGCTGGCCTGCTCACCACCGCGCACCATCTCCGCGTGCACCCGCCGGTACCCGTAGGTGCCGTCGGACTCGTCGAAGATCTTCACGATCAGCAGCTTCAGCCACTCCCGCCGTTCCGCCGTGGCCGAGGCCAGTCGACCGCACCACTCGTAATAGCCCGACGTCGACACTTCCAGCCATTCACACATCGAGGTGATCCGGTACCTTGCCTGGCCGTCCTCGTTCACAGTCGCCTTCTCCACATCGATGAACTCGAACCGTTCGCTCACCGATACTCCTGGGCGAAGAAGGCTGCGGCCTTTCCCAAGAACTCATTCTTCAAACGGAGTTCCCGAACCTCTTTCTCCAGCGCACGGAGCCGTGCCCGCTCCGACAACGACAACGGCGGCTCATCATCCGCATGCGCCTCCCGATACGCATTCACCCAATTCCGCAACGTCTGCTCATTCAAACCAAGCTCACGCGCAACCTGCGCCACCGGACGAGACGACTCCACCACCATCCTGGCCGCCTCATCCTTATACTCAGGCGTAAAAGCCCGACGCTTCTTCGACACCGATTCCTTCTCCCTTCCGAATGAACCCTAGTGGGTCTGCTATCCGGAAGACGTGGGGCACCTCACTGCTGCTCGCCCCCGGCGGATCACTCATCGCCGAGGCCACCCCAGACTTGCAGGCGTTCTTCGACGCGGAGCGGTCCGCGTTGGCCAGTGATGACCTGGACGACGCCGTCGAAGCGAACCTGGCCTGGTGGGTCGACGGTCCGCACCGCGACGCCTATGACGTCGCCCCCGCCGTCCGTGACCTGGTCGGACAGATGCAGCGGCGGGCGTTCGAGCTCACAGCAGCCTGGGGTGCCGTCGAGGAGAAGGAACTGGACCCGCCCGCATTCGAGCGGCTTGCGGACATCCAGGTGCCCACTATGGTTGTCGTAGGCGCACTCGATCTCGACGCGATCCTAGACACGGCACGGGTGACCGACGAGATCCCTAACGCGCGTCGCGTCGACTGGCCAGACACCGCCCATCTCGCGTCCATGGAGTGCCCCGACGACTTCCTCGCTCTGCTCCGCCATTGGTTGGGGCACTCAAGGCTGAGGTAGTCCTCCCGGGCTGTGATACTCAGTGCGGCGATGATCCTTGGCGGCACGCGCGGGCCGTCGGTCTGCAGGCGTACCGACGAGCAGCCACATCTGCACATCGGGACTACGCATGCCAAGAGGCCTGGTCTGTGAGCTCCCGTCACCCGGCGTGAGGGGATCAACGCATCCAGGAGCGCTCGCTCCGCAGCGATCAATGATCGTGGCTCGCGGAGGTCAGTCCAAACCGGGCCGGTGCGCATGCTGCAATCCCTTGGAATACCCCAACGTCGATTGTCATCCCTGAATCGTGACGCTTTGCCTGGCCAGCGCAGTAGATCTGGTGACCCGCGAAACTGGCCTCGCTAGGGCGACGTCACACCGATCGCCCCCGGTCCTGCCTTGATTTCGGTCCAGCGCAACGCTCCAGCGGACATCCTCATTTGATGACCCAGACCGGCGGTCGTGCCGATGTGCGGATTGGTCGACGGTGAGCCCGGAAGGCCCTGACGGCCGGTCCTCGGCGCGTTCGGCTGCGGCGAGGTGTGGTGGCCTGTCCGAATATCTGCTGAGGCGGACTTTTCCCTGTTAGGGGTCGCGGCGGCGTACCGTTCGATCGGTGAGACCTGTCGGCGCCCGGGTGCTGCGCGATCGGCTTGCCGTGACAGGGCCATCGCCGCCACTGTCGCGTGGGTTGTCGCGGCGATCGTGCAGGGAGGAGTACAGCCCGAGCTGGAACATTGCCGCCGCCCCGGGCATGCGGTAGGTGGGCTATAGGCTGTCTTTTGCGGCGGGCGCGGCGTATCGTCTCGACGGCGTCGCGCAACCGTTTGTCGCGAGGAGCACCGGTCTGGCGGAAGTGCTCGAGGCCGCGGAGCAGGTTAAGTGCCATTCGGGAAAGGCCGGAATCGGGTGCTGCCGCGGATGGCAACGCTCCGGGTGCGATGTGACTGCTACAGCCGGTGGTCGAGGAAGAATTCGTGGCCCTGCCCGCACGGACTCGCTCGCGTCGAGCGGACCGGCTGCGCTTGTGTACGCATCGAGGGCTTCTAGCGCCTGGATGCTGGTGTGGGACGAGCGGTGCTTGCTCTTGTCGGTTCGCTTGGCGCAGTTCCACCCGCCGTCGGCCGGCTGCTGGCCGAGCAGGTACTCGACCCGGTCGTCCAGGCGTGCCGCGTCGTCTCTGTGAGAGCTGGTGAGTCGCGGCCGGATGCTGACGATGCAGGTCTCGGGCACGCGCCACCGCGCCTGCCAATGTCCCCGCCGTTCGCAGCCCCGCAGCGTGGCCGGGTGCCTGAGCGGCAGCCCCAGCCACAGCACGTGCGGCAGTATGTACGTCGTCAAGATCCACCTGGACGAGTAGGCGCCGCCACCCCAGTGGCCGTCACTGTCCTGAATCGCCAGCGGCCGGGCGCCCCAGCCGTTGGTGGCGACCCGGGCCTGCTGCCGTGCCACGGCCTGGCTGGAGGTGTCGGTCAGATCCCGTAGCACCGGCCGGATGGAGGGGTCACCCTCCCGCGGCCACGGTAGAAGCCCACCGTCGACCTCGGCATCCACCCGCCGTTCTCGTGGGAGACGACGCCTACGTCGAGCACATACGGTCGCAGCCTCGAGGCGCCGCCGAGGCTGTCTTGGCCCGTCACCCAGCGACCGCGCTGCAGAACTGGGCATCCCGTTCGGCCGGCGTGAGCTCGATGAACGGGTGCGGCCCTCGAAATTCGATGAACTGCTCGTCAACGGAGAGTTCTTCACCCGTGGCAAGGTCCAAGACCACGGTGACGATTTCGGTGGCCCAGCCGGCGTCGCGGATCAGGACTCCCTCGCCCGGGATCACGCCCTTGAGCGGCTGCCCGGTGATGGTCGTCTCGAAAACGAGGGTGAGGGTCCCGGCCTGCTCGTCAACGGTCTCAGAAACCGGGATTTCGAAGAAGGTCTCGGCGTCGCGCTCTACCAGCAGTGTGTCACCGGTGCTGGGGTCCGACCAGGTGACCTCGATGTTCAGGTGTTGCCTAGCGGTCAGGTCGCCGTAAAGGATGAACTGACCCCAGATTCGGCCCTCGATTCTGACCTCGACCCCGCACACCTCGAGCGCGAACGGGTCGACTTCTTCGGCGATTCGCTCGTCAATCTGCTCTCGCAGCAGCGGTTTTCGACTGTCGTCGGCAGCATTCGCTGCAATCGCCGATACTCCGACAAGCACGGCTGTCATTACGATGCCCGCCAGGAGCCCCATGGTTCGGCGTCCGTTTTGCCCCCTGTGATGGATGATCTGGTCGAGCGTATAGCGCATAGCGCCCCCATTTCGGACGATCGGGTTGGTTGTCATGGTGCGCTCCTCGCCTTGCGATGGTGCCCCGGGTCGGGCACCGGATGGCTCGAGACTGCGATCCCGCCGTTGCAGGCGTGCCACAGCGCGCAACGCTGGCGACCACCCAGCACGGGCGCCCTACGACCACCTCTCGTCCTTGGACGGTGCCCCGATCTGACGACCGAGCTGGTCACCTGGGCATTCGCACGCAAACCGCGGTAGTGACGAGCAGGCCTTGCGGCATGCAACCGAACTGCAACACGATTCTCGTACCGTCGGGTCGTCCCGAGGAGCGGCGATGATCGACTTCCTGGCGCTGGGCCCGTTGCGGGTGCGGGTCGGCGGCAGTCCTGCCAAGCTAGGCGGACCACGCCAACGTCGCCTACTCGCGGTGCTACTCGTCCACCGCAACGCGGTAGTGCCAATCGACCGGATGGTTGATGCTGTCTTCGAGGGCGATCCGCCGCCGCGAGCCGGCGCGAGCCTGCGAACATATGTGACCCGGCTGCGTCGCGTGCTCGCTCCCGGCGACCCCGATGCGCTGGTTCACGACCAGGGCGGGTACCGGCTCCGGGTTCGCGACGACGATGTCGACGTCGCCCGGTTCGAGCGGCAAGCCCAGCAGGGCCGGCGTGAGTGGGAGTACGGGGACGCGCCCGCCGCCATCGCCACGCTGCGGCGCGCCCTCGACTGTTGGCGAGGCACGGCCTACGAGGAGTTGGCCGACGAGCTGTGGGCGCAGGCCGAGGTGCGCCGACTCGACGAGGCACGGGTCGCGGCACAAGAGCACCTGATCGACGCGGAAATGCTCTGCGGTCGCAGCAGCGACATGGTCGCCGTCTTGCGCCGCCTGCTCGATGACGATCCATACCGGGAGGGTCTGACCAGCCGGCTGATGCTGGCGTTGTATCGCAGCGGCCGCCCGGCCGAGGCGATCCAGACCTACCGGGACTACCGGGAACTGGTTTCGGACGAGCTCGGCATCGACCCTGGGCCGGAGCTGGCCGATCTCGAGCAGCGGATCCTCGCCCGGGACCGCGACCTGGAGGTCGCCGAGCCGGCGGGCGTGTCGTTGCGGGGATACCGGCTGGGCGACCGGCTGGGAACCGGTCCCCTCGGGACGGTCTTCGCCGCGAGCCTGACCGGAGTCGAACGCGACTACGCGGTACGCGTCTACCGGTCGGAGTTCGCGGACGACCCGTCCGTCGTCCGGTTCTTCGAATCAGACGCGCGTGCGCTGGCATCCATCGACCACCCGGCCTGCGTCCCGATCTTCGATGCGTGGAGGGAGCCGGGCGTCGCGGTGCTGGTGATGCGTCGGATGATGGGTGGAACGCTGCGCGACCGGCTGCAGGCCGGCGCGCTGCCCACGACCGCGGCATCGCGCATCATCGAACGGATCGGTGGCGCGCTGCTCGCCCACGCGCAGCGGCGGCTGGCGCATGGGAACGTCCGCCCGAGCAGCGTGCTGTTCGACAGCTCCGGCGAGGCCTTTCTCGCAGATGGCGCGATCGGTCCGCCACCCAACGGCACCGATGACGGCGCGGCGTTTCTGCGTCTTACTGCCGCCTGCCTGTCCCAGAACGGCAATGGCAGGGCCGGCTGGCTTGCCGAGCTTGATGCGGATGCCTCCACCGGTAGCCGAGTCGAGGATGTCGTCGGTACTGTCTTGCAGCGGATCCGGGCCGACCAGCCGCGGCGCTCCAACCCCTACGTAGGCCTGCGCGCCTTCGACGAACCCGACGCCGACCGGTTCTTCGGGCGCGAGGCACTGGTCGAGGAGATGCACTCCCGCGTGAGCTCGCCGAGCCCATCGGCGCGGCTGCTACTCGTCGCGGGCGGATCGGGCTCCGGCAAGTCGAGCGCCGTCCGTGCGGGGCTGCTTCCGCGAATCCGACGTGACCACGACACAGCCTGGTTGGTCTCGGCCATGGTGCCCGGGTCGCAACCGTTCCGGAACCTCGAGCTGGCGCTCGGTCGCGTGTCCACGGCAAAGGCGGGCGACCTTGCCTGGAACCTGAGCCTCGGACCATCCGCACTGTCCGCCGCTGTGGCACGCATCACTCCACCGGCGGCGCGACTACTCCTCGTCGTCGACCAGCTGGAAGAGCTGTTCTCACTGTGCGGCGCCCACGATCGGGATCGGTTCCTGGACGTGTTGACCGAGGCAGTCACTGCAGAGGATGGCCGGCTCCACGTCGTCGCCACGCTACGGGCCGACTGCTTCGACCGTCCACTGGCCCACCCGGGCTTCGGATCGCTGATGCGCGATGCTGTGCTGCCGATACCAGCGATGACACCCGCAGAACTCGAGGCCGCGGTGACCGGCCCGGCAACGTCTGGCCTCGAGATCGAAGCGGGGCTCGCGGCAGAACTCGTCAGCGCGGTCGCCAGCCAACCGGCCGCTCTGCCCGCACTACAGTTCACCTTGTATGAGCTGGCCGAGTGTGGCGGCTCGCGGCTGACACGCGACGACCTCAACGCGTTGGGTGGTGTCGCTGGTGCCATCGGAAACCGGGCCGAGGAGCTGTTCACCGAGCTCAGCGAGCACGACCAGGGCCTCATGAAGCGCATGTTGGAGCGTCTTGTCGTCGTCGAGGCAAGCGGTGAGGCGGCCCGGCGACGGGCAACCCGTACCGAGCTCGTCGCGCTCGCTGATGGCGAGGCGGGATCGGCAGAGGCCCTGCTGGAAGCCTGGATACAAGCGCGGCTGCTGGTGGCCGACCGGCGGCCGGACACCCGTGAACCCACGGTGGAGATCGCCCACGAGGCGGTACTTCGCCAGTGGCCTCGGCTGAGCCGGTGGATCGACACAGACCGGGAGCGATTGCTGGCGTTGACGCAGCTTCAGCAGGCGGCCACGACGTGGGTGGGGCTTGACCGTGACCGCGGCGCACTGTTGCGTGGCGCCCGCCTCGAGCGCGCGCTCGACGCGACCGGACGTCCCGGCACCGACGTGCCCGCATCGGTCGCGGATTTCGTCGGCGCGAGCGTGGCTCTGCGCGACGAGGAAGCGCAGGAGGCGGCCGAAGCGGCTCGCCGGCGAGCGCGCACGACCCGGCGACTCCGTACTCAACGGTGGCTGTTGGCGGCGGCTCTGGTGCTGGCACTGGCCGTGGGTGCCGTCGCCGTCGGTCAGCGCCTCGCGGCCATCCGCAACGCCGAGGCCGCCAGGGCGAGCGAAGCAGCGGCCGAGGCCCGCGCGCGGGCCGCCACAAGTGGGCTGATCGCCGAGTCCGACGCCGTCTTGGAGTCGGACTGGCCGCTCGCTCTGCTGCTCGCAGCCGAGGCTCGCCGGATCGACGACTCGCCCCTCACCCGGCGGGCGCTGCTCAAGGCACTCACCACGCCCAGCCCGGTGAGCACCTCACTTCATTCGCACGAGCCCGGCTACCAGGCCCTGGCAATCGACAGTGAATCACGCTATCTCGCAGCCAAGGACCCCGACGGGTTCGTCGACATCATCGAACTGTCCACAGGCACGGTCGTGCAGTCCGGTCTTCCCTCGCCAGCGTTCCCGTTCAAGGGTGGGGTTGATGCAGCCGGTGGCCTCGTCGCCACCGGTGGACTGTCCATCGATGGAACCGGAGCGGTGGTGTACGACGCAGCGTCTGGCAGCGCCGTCACCGAGATCGCCACGCCTGTCGACCAGGAATCCGAGGTGGCGTTCAGCCCAGGCGGAGACCTGCTGGCGGTCACCAGCCACGGCCGGATCCGGATCTTCGACACAAGCAGCTGGGCGGTGGTCGGTGAACTCCTCACCGGCGACGACGAGGCCGTGTACACGGTGTCATGGAACCTGGCGGGCGACCGGGTCTACGCCGGTACCGGCTTGCGCAGCATCCTGGTCTGGGATCTGCCATCGAACTGGGCGGACTCCGCTGGGACGGACCTGCTGCCCACCAGCCAGACCACCGTGCCCGATGCTGACGAACCGAACGTCATGGAACTCGTCCCCGTGCCGGACGCCGGGTTGCTGGCCGCGACCACCTTTGGCGGCCAGGCGTACCTGCTCACCGAGGATCCGCTCCGGATGATCGAGGGTCCACTGCGGCACGAGAACGTGACGCTGGGAGCAGCGGTCGACGGCGCGGGCAACCGGCTGGCCGTGGCCGCATTCAACCGGGTGGTGGTGTGGTCGGTCGGTGAGGCGGCCCCCGGTCGGCCCGAGCGCGAGCAGACCATCGTCGCTGATGCCACCGACGTGGCATTCACCCCGGACGGTGATCTCCTTACCGTCGGGCCAGATGCGGAGGTCGCCATCTGGACGCTTGACCCGCCGTCCCCGGTTATCGAGCCGCTAGACGCAGTCGGACCCGGATTCCCGTACTTCAGCTCCGACGGTGAGGTGCTCGCCATGGCCGGCTTCGGGGCAGGGGTGCGCCTGTTCGACGCAGAGACCTTCGATCCCCGCACCGATCTCCGCATTCGCGACCCGGAGCACACGAGTTTCGCCGGCATGGCCTTTGCCCCGGACGGGCAGCACGTCCTGATTCTGAGCTGCCCTGAAACCGAACCGAGCGCTCGAATGTACTGCCCTGCGGAGATCACCTCCTACGACCGTGATACCGGCGAGGTGACGATCGGTCCCGTGCAGACTCCGGACATCGCGCCCTGGATTGTAATGGCGGTCGCCGCCAGTGCGGACGGGCGCTGGGTCGCGACTGGCCATGTCGGCGGCACGGTTTCGCTGCGTGACTCCCGAACGCTGGAGCAGGTGAGTCTGCTCGACGACATCGCCGGCAGCCCCGAAGCGGACTTCGTGATCCAGGTGAGCTTTGCCCACCACACCCCGTTGCTGGTCGCGTCCACCGGCGAGCAGACCGCAGTCTGGGACCTATCCACCGACCCACCAACGCGGCTAGCCAAGCGGCGCACCGGTCTCACCGCCGCCTTCACCCCGGGCGATGTGATCATCACCAGCGATCAGAACGGCACAGTCCAGCTCCGCGACCCGGCCACGCTCGAACCGCTCGCCGAGGTTGGGGGCCTGCCGTATCCGGCCATCTCTCCCGCTTTCTCCGCAGACGGAACACTGATGGTGACCACCGACGACCTCACCGGGGCCGGGCGCTTGTGGACACTCGACGAGCTGGCACCCTTCGGTGGGCCGCTGGATGGATACGGGGCGGCGATCAAACCCGACGGCACCGCGGTCGTGCTCGGCGGGGAGGCTGCCCAGTACCTCACCCTCGACCCCGACGACTGGTCCAACGCGGCCTGCGAAACGGCCGGACGCAGCCTGACGCCCGAGGAATGGGAACGCTACTTCGGCGCCGAGCCCTACCACCAAACGTGTTGATCAGCACAACGACATTTGCCCGATCTTCGGCTACCCCAATCAGAACCACGACAGCTGGCCACCGACGCGTCACAAGATCCACGGGCAGCCAAGTTGCGCGCGCTAGTTTGGGCCAAAGTCAGGAACGCCTAATGCAGGTCCCTCGGCAACGACCGCAATCGGATCCACCAAGGTGGCATTGAGCTCGGCCAAATCCTCGGCGGGGATCCAGTACTCCAGAATGGTTCGACCGCCCACCCGATGAAACCGCGTACCCGTCGAGAAACTCCTTACGCACTCGGAACCGTGCCACGTATCCAACGCCGCTGTGTTTGACGTTCCACTCGCGCGCGATCATGGTCGCGCATTCCTCGTCGGGGACCGGATAGAAGATCGGCTGCCCGGCCAGACGGGGGGAGGCCAGGCCATCCATCCCTACTCCTCAACCAAGGCCAGCTCCTCCGGACCGGTGGAGTGCCCGAGAGTGACCGTCTTGTTGCGGTTCATAGTGCCGAAGCCTCCATCACGACCGTTTTGAGATCATCCTCATTTGACCCGTTGAGCGTGGTCGACTGGCGGCGGAAAGACGCACGCCATGCCAGTGTCAATGGCCGCCTCGTGCGGAGGTGACCTGAACGGGACGGGGCGACCTGTAGCGAACCGGGGCTCAATAGCTTTCGGGGCCGTCGATCTCAACCACGTCGGTCGTGCCGTCTGTGTGATGGCGGGTCAAAACGATTCGTTCACCACGCGCGGTGATTCCGCCAGGCAGAGTGATGTAGCCCTTCGGGCGCCGATGGATCAGTGGAGGATCGCCGAGCGTGGCTTCCAGGTCCGGGAGCGAGGTCTTCAGCAGTTGTTGAACGTCGGGATCCTTGAGGATTTTCAGCAGGTCGCGGCCCGACAGGTTCTGCAAGGGATCTCTCTGCGTCTTCCATGGAAGAATCATCCGCTTGAACACTCGGACGACGGCGAAGACCCCGGTGAGTTGGACAGCGTTGGCGATCGCGGTTGCCGGCTGCGAAGTCAGCAGCGTCTGCACCTGACCAATTCCTTCCAGCACCAGATCAAGCGAGCCGGATCTTGCTTCGAGGAGGCCGAGACCGCCAGTGGTTGGACTGATCGGCGGTGCTACCTTCCCCGGCGGAGGTCCGGAGTACCAGCTACCGTCGTCATGCCGAATGGCGACCCAACTGCTGGGGAACGTTTGAGCGGCGACCTTCCGCAGGTTTCTGTCGAGTGCCGCCAGGCCGGGTCCGATCTCATAAAGCGTTCTGCCGCGAAACGTCACGGTGAGGCGCGCCCAGACGATGTCCTCCGGGGTCGAAGGATTGAGCGGCGGTGATTCGTCCAGCCTGAGCAGTTGCTCTCGGAGCGAAGACTCCCAAAACGCTCGCAGACGTTCTCCCTCCGACGGCGACACAGCTCCTCCTCGAA
>Ga0256867_10000432_pt1 | contig 16569 bp, 13 predicted proteins | sample RVTome_15_FD_185939 | JGI IMG/M metagenome (GOLD analysis project Ga0256867, IMG submission 185939) | Soil microbial communities from uranium-contaminated site in the Upper Colorado River Basin, Wyoming, United States - RVT150D86 (HiSeq) ... | reverse complement strand
GCGGTGTTAGCGCAGATTAGCGCAAGGTTCTGGGTTCAAATCCCAGTGCCCCGAAATTTAGCTCGAAGAGGCTTTGCCTCAAAAGTCAGGCGACTGGCGGCGGTCGCACTGGGCGCGCGAGTATCACGTGATCCCGGTTGCTATAGTCCTAAATCTCCGGGACAGACTTTGCGAGGACCGTAATCGCGAAAGAACAGATCGAAACTTCGGCGCTCACGTCATTCGACAACAGAGTCAACAACTACGGCGGTCACTACGCAATCTCAAGCAGACACTTGCGCCTTTGATTCACTTCGAAAGATGCCAGCCGACATTTACGAGTTCATCTCCACGCCTGACAAACATTTCTGTCCCACGACCGCTCGAAGTCGAACGCTTTCCATTGACCTCGGTTTCGTAAATGTAGGTTGTGTAGATAATGACCGTGTTGCCGTAGACCTGCATTTCGGTTTTTGGAAATTCCAACCGCACAAGTTTTCCACCGCCGTCAGCGAATCCCTTGGCCCCGGCAAAGATAGCTGCCCGATCGGACCAACCTTCTTCTCCGGCGTTGATCGCGATTGCTTCTTCAGGAATCAACTTCTCCAATAACGCTCGATCGTTTGCGAACCAGGCCTTCCAAACTGCTTCTCGCTTCGCGAGTATTCGTTCGCGAATCTGCGGCGTGATTGTCATCGGCTGCGACATCTGTTCCTCGCGCCAATCAGGATCCACAACCGTGTGTGACGCCACTTGAATCCAGCTTCCTTTCCGCTTTGCATAGACATCCATGATCCGGAATCGCCGCAACGTCACCGTCGTGTTGCCGGTCTTTCGTTCGAAGCCGCCAAAAAAAGATGCGACGGCCAACTCCGGACCATAAAAATGCACGTCGAAGTCGTCGATCTTGTAGGTGGTACCCGCGGGATAATAAGGAGTGGACTTCGGAGCATTTGCAGGTCTCGGCCACTCGATGCCGTTGGCTCTCATATACTCGTCGATGCCTTTTATCGGAGTGCGAGAACCGTCAAGGATCCCACGCCAGTCTTCTGAATGCGTAGCGTAGATCTTCTGTATGTCGCCATCGATGAACGCCTGAAAGATGCTTTCAATGTGTGCACGTATGGCGGCCGCGTCGGCAGCACGATCCAACTGGGAATCGTTTGCAGTGGAACTCGATGCAGTCGTTGCCGCAGCAAAGAATGCAACGCCCAGAGCGAATGAGACGATTGAAAAAACAAGGGTCTTCAACGACATTGGTTTACCTCCGTTAATAACTTGAAGCCAGAAAAGGCACAATGGAGTTTGTCTCAAAACTTATAAGTCTTCCTTTAATCATTTGAGCGTAATGTGCTTTTTTGCGCAACGATTAATACGCGAGCGGTGCTTAATGTGACGTGAACGGCGTTGCGCCGCTGCTGGACCAGCGATACTGTGGCGCCGTGCGATTACCACGCCTGCGTCCATGGATGATTGTTTCGGCAGCCTGGATACTGCCCGCAACATTCGCTGTCATCAATCGCATCGCACAGGCGCGCCTGCAGGGTTGGGAGCCGGCGACCATACGCGATCTGCTTTGGGAGGGTGGCGATTGGTTCCTCTACGCGTTTCTCACGCCTGGCGTTTTCGCGGTTTCAAAGCGTTGGCCTCTCGCTCGGCCGCACCTCGCCCGCCGGGCTGTGCTGCACCTCTTATTTTCGGTGTTGTTCTGCGTAGCATGGGCCACGTGCGGCCAGGTGTTCCGAGTAGTACTCATGCGCATCTTTGCTCCGGATCTTTTTCAAACCGCGATGCAGGGAGGAGCAGGCCAGTTCTGGCGGCAGTTTGGCGTTGAATGGTTAAGCTGGATCTTCATTACTTTGCCATTCGGTGTTGCGGTCTATCTCTGTGTTGTCGGAATCGAACATGCAACACGCTACTTCATCCAAGCGCGTGAGCGCGAAGTGCAAGTCGCGCGACTCTCGGAGCAACTTTCCAGCGCCCGCTTCGCAGCACTACAGGCACAACTGAATCCTCATTTTCTTTTCAACACACTCAACACGATCGCTGTGCTCGTTCGTGACAACGAGCGCAAGGGCGCCGTCCGTATCGTCGAACACCTGAGCGAGGTGTTGCGAAGCACTCTCAGCCGTCATCGCGCGAATGAGGTCACGCTCGGAGAAGAATTCGAACTTGTCAGACAGTACGTCGCCATCGAGCAGGCTCGTTTTTCCGATCGATTGCGTCCCGAATTCAGAATTGCCGATTCACTGGTATCTGCTGCGTTACCAAGCTTTGCACTGCAGCACCTCGTGGAGAACGCTATACGCCATGGCATCGCAAGGCATCCCGATGCCGGTTTCCTACTCGTGATCGCCGAGCGTGCCGGCGATATTTTGCAGATCACAGTTATTGATGATGGAGTAGGTATCGATCCAAATGTCGCGATACCGTCGGGCCATGGAATCGAGAACACGCGTGAGCGTCTGCGTGCGCTTTATGGCGACAAAGCCTCACTCGAGGTCGCCCGGCGTTTAGAAGGCGGTACAATCGCGACCTTGAGAGTGCCATATCGCGAGATGCGCCCGGAACCAAACGATGAAGCAAAGTAAATGGAAAGCTTTGATCGCTGACGACGAACCCGCAGCGCGCCGCGGCGTCCGGCAACTGTTGGCTGGATTCCCGGAGTTTGTCGTTGCCGGAGAGTGTCGCAACGGCGCCGAAGTACTTAACGCTCTCAACGCCTCCGCTCCCGATGTGGTTTTCCTCGACATTCAGATGCCGGGCATCGATGGCTTCGAAGTTATCAAGCAACGAACCGTGGAGCGTATGCCGGCAGTTGTGTTTCTCACCGCCTTCGATCAATTTGCAATTCGTGCTTTCGAAACCGAAGCTCTCGACTATCTGGTTAAGCCTGTTAGCGAAGCGCGTTTTGCAACCACGATGAAACGCCTATTGAGGCGTTTGCGATCGACGTCGAGTTCAATGCGCGAAGAGACGATCGTCGTCACGACGTCTCGCGGCGCGACTGTGCTGCACCTGAACGAGATCGACTGGATCGAAGCAGCAGGGAATTACACGCAGTTGTGGGTCGGTAAACGGAGCTATTTTTTGCGTGAGTCGCTTCAGCTTCTCGAGGAGCGGGTGCAGAAGCACGGCTTCATCCGCGCACATCGGCGCGCACTGGTTCGGCTCGACGGGGTGCGAGAACTCACGCGTACGCGCGGCGGTGCGCCGATTGCGGTGCTCGAAAGCGGTGTACGGGTGCCAATTTCGCGACGGCGCAGCGCAGCGTTTGGCGCTGCGGTACGGAGATTTAATTTGACCCACGGACTAACACGGATCTGAAATCCGTGTTCATCCGTGTCTATCAGTGGCCTCTTCACAATTCTTAACAATTTTTTACCTGCTCTTAACACAGCTTGACCTGCGTCAATGTATGGTTGCGCAACCAAAAACCTGCGCGCTATCGTAACCAAACCACGCTGCATGAGCTGAGGAAAAGAACTCTATGAAATCCGAGCAGAGCTTGTCTTATCGTCTGGGAATTCTCCTGGTAGTGAGAGGAGTTTCAGGAAAAGGTTCTCGATCGCACTTCTTTCTTCCGCTCGCGCCGTTCGCAGAAGCCGGCGTTTGGCGAAACTCCGGCTCCTGAATCATTGACGTCGTAAGCAGAGAGACGTTTCGGGCAAAGCCACTTGACGCTAAAGTTTGGAGCATGAAGACATGCCTATCGAAAACGAACCCGATCTAAATGCCACAGCCACAGCCCAACTCGTAGTTGGTCCGGAAGATCTCGCGAGCTCATTGCCGATCGATATAGGCGACGCTTTTCCCGCAGTCTTTGCCACTGCCCGGATGATCGGACTCATGGAGATCGCCGCATCACGCGTGCTTCAACCTCTGCTTGGGCCAGGCGAGTTGTCGGTTGGCGTTACCGTCGATGTAACTCACACAGCCCCCACCCCTCCGGGAGCGAAGGTTACCGCAACCGCCCGCTACGCGGGTCGCGAAGGAAAGCTTTTTCTTTTTGAAATCAGTGCTGCCGATCCGGGCGGTGAGATTGGTCGAGGTTGGCACAAGCGGGCGATCGTCTCGAGTGAGCGGCTTCAAAGCGGCGCGGCGAAACGAGTTGGAGCGTAGGCTTATTTGCCACAGATTACACGGATTGTTTTAGAGTGAGCTCGAGTTCTTTTGTAATCTCCGCCGGTGTCTGCGCCGGCGAGAAGGTGATCGGTTCTCCGAAAGTAACCGATACGGTGCCGGGGCGAACGAAGAATTGGCGCCTCTGCTTTAGCTCGAAAAGTCCGCGCAGCACGATCGGAATAACCGGCACGTTGAGTTCCGACGACAGCAGTCCAATGCCCGCTCTAAACGGTTGGATTCGCCCATCTCTCGTCTCTGTTCCTTCGGGAAAAATGAGAACACTCCAGCCGTGATCCATCGCTTCTCCGGCATAAGCGAAGCTCTGGCGAAATCCACTCTGCCTCGGTAGAGAAAAAACGTTGAAGAGGCCCGCGGCGAGCGCATACGTGACCTTCGACTTCACTCTCGCAAACCATCCCGCCGTCGCCGGCGGATAGCGCCAGTCGCGCAGCAATTCTCCCGACATCGCAATAGCCAACCGTGACTGCCAGCGCACGGGCAAGGCTGACATTATCAGTGCGGCATCAACGTCCGTAATATGATTTGAAATCAGTAGCGCAGGGCCCCTCACCTTGGCGAGCCGTTCGGCTCCGATGACGCGTACGCGGCACATGATCAGCGTTAACGGCAGAAGGAACAGGTGATAGACGGCAGGTCGAATCCACGTCATCGGAAAATGCATGGCCCATATTGGATACGGATATGAAACTGCCTCAGATTTTCCCTGGCTGACGATCCGTTCGACGTCACCAATCGTTGTTGCCTCTGAGATCGCCGCTTCGTCAAGTTCGATCTGATACTGATCCTCCAATGCACTCAACAGCTCAACCCTCCCGAGCGAGTCGAGCTTAAGATCGTCAGCGAGGTTTGATGAAAGGTCCAGGCCCGCTGCACGGGAACCAGCGATCCGGCTGATGACGGGAAGACTCAATGGAGCCGGGCCGCTCTCTGCCGTAGCGAACGACGGCTCTTCCGACGGCTGCGTCTCGGACAGCGTAGTCTTCACCGCTTCAGCAAGCTGCCCCTTGATGATTTTTCGTGTTCCCGTTGTGCGAGGAAAATCGCCCTTTGGCCAGACCACCCAGTGACGAATGCGCTGGAACTCTGCAAGTGATTCGTTGGCGCGCTTCACAGCCGAACTCAGATCGGAACCTTCGTCGCGCGGAATTAACACTGCCAATGCTTCAGTGCCTTTGGATGCAGCAAATGGAATCACGGCGCTAGCTCTAATCTCGGGCTGACGATCGAGAACGGCCTCAAGATCTGTGGGATAGACTTTGAGTCCGGCGGCAGTCACGATCGTGTCTTTGCTTCTGCCGCGAAAATAAATATTTCCCTGCGGACCAACTTCTCCGATATCGCCAGTGTGAATCCAACCCTGCTCGTCAGCGATTGGTTTAATGCCGCCGCTCCAGTATCCGGGTGAGACGTTATCGCCGCGCACAAGAATTTCGCCGTTCTCACTCAACTTCAATTCCTGTCCGGCGACAGGTTTTCCAATCGAGCCGCGGCGCGTGCGGAATGGATGAGACAGGCTTGCCAGCGAAGCAGTCTCCGTCATGCCGTATCCTTGAATCACCCCATAGCCCAGTCTTCGCCAAAAGGTTTCGGTGTCGGTTTCCAAAGTTGCAGCACCGGTTATGAAGGCCCAAAACCGCCACCCGAATCGACGGCGTATACCTCGGAAGGTCCACCAGTTTCGTAAAAAGTGTCGTTCGTCGGCGGCAGCACGCTGATCGGATGAAACTTTATGTTCACCACTCGACGCATCGTCGTTTATGACTTTCTCGCGCAGTGTTTCGAGAACGCGTGGAACAGTTACCACTACATTGATTCGTTGCTTCTTGATTTCCGCAATGATCTGCGAAGGCTTGTACGATTCGCGGAAGTAGACTTCAGCACCGAGGATATGAGGTATGAAGATTCCCATCAATTGTCCGAAGACGTGGCTGAGCGGCAACAGGCATAGAAAACGAAGCGGATGTACGAGTCGCTCCCAACGAGCATATTTCCTGAATTCTTTTTCGATGGGAGCGAGGTTCGCGAGCAGATTCCGATGTGTGAGACAAACCCCTTTTGGCTCAGCAGTCGTTCCGGAAGTGAAGACAATTTGTATGAGGTCGCCGGACTTGACGGTGCCCGTTGGGTAGGGTTTATCGGAATGGCCGGCAATTGCATCCGCAAGGTTACTGAGTGAGACACGCGGGATATCGAGTTGGGTTTGTGGCTCATCAGCGAGTAGCAGTTTCGCGGAGACTTGTTGCTGTACTCTCGCGACGAAATCGGATGCGGACTTCAGATCAAGAGGCACCACCACGGCACCACGCAACAGGCAGCCATAAAAAGCCGCAATCCACTCCGGACTGTTCTCGCCCCAAAAAAGCACGCGATCGCCGGCGCCAATGTCGCGCGCTTCGAGTTCGCGCGCAAACTGAAAAGCGTACGCAGCCAGGCGTGCATAAGACCATCTCGAGATCCTCAGTCCGCGCCAGTGGACCACGGCGGTCTCCGCGCCACGCGACATACAGTCATCGAGAAAACTGACCAAGGTCTCACGCATAATCCGCTACTCTAACAAGGCAGCAGAGCCGCAACCAAAGCAGTTTCCCGCAAAGGCGCAAAGACGCAAAGAAGGTTTTAGTGATTCCCTAAAACCTTCCTTCAACGGTTTGTGCTGTTTGTGCTTATTAGCGGCTATTGGCCGATCGGCGGATCTGTAGCCGTCGCCTGTTGCGCGCGACTGACGTGAATTGTGTTTGTGTCGGAGTCGACGTAATAGTAATTCGAGCCGGTCGCACCCACTCCTGTGGGAACCTGTGGATCGGCGTTAATCGTGTAGCCGGGCTGTGCAGTCGTAGACTTCGGAATGATCTTCATCGTGTAGACGTAGCCATCCACCACGGGAGTCGTGCCGTCAAACCGGCTGTCGAGCAGATTTTCCTTGCGCATCTCCTCGAAGGTTCCAAACGAACTGCGCTGGTGAGAGTTGTAATAGAGCATTTGTTGCTCGGCAATCGACCTCAGGGTTTTAACAGCCGCAGCCTCATTTGCAGCTTTGATGGCAGATCGATATCCCGCGATTCCGACTCCGATCAAAATGCCGATGATGGCGATAACGATCATCAACTCGATGAGCGAAAAGCCGCGCTGGCGCTTTTTATTATTATTCAGGGGTTTCATAATCTCTCCTCGGGCAATTACACGAAGCATTGAGTTTCGAGTTCCGGTTTTTGCTTACGCTTGCCCATCCTCCAAACGCGACTAGTCTACTACAGGAGCCCGAGGATTGCCGATTGCCAATTTCTAGGAACAGATCGGAGATGTCGACGTTTGACGGTTTTCCAATTGGCATTAACCGAATTGGCAATTGGCAATAACCAAGGTGCGGCCAACTTTTTCGTGCTACAGGTGCTCTGAGCATGTAGAATGCAGGCCAATTGATGCGAAACCTCGAAACAATCAGCAGCGGACAAATAACCAGCGCAAACGCCATCGAGCAGATCGAGCGGCTGCAGCAGGCTGTCGAAACCGTCATCAAAGGCAAGCCCGAAGCGATTCGCCTGGCCATCGTTACGCTAATTGCCGGGGGCCATCTGCTGGTGGAAGACGTTCCGGGAGTGGGTAAGACCACACTGGCCCACGCGCTGGCGCGCGCTCTCCATTGCAGTTTTCACCGGATCCAGTTTACTTCGGATCTGCTGCCGTCTGACGTGATTGGCCTATCCGTCTACAACCAGCACAGCAGCATGTTTGAATGGAAACCTGGTCCCGTTTTTGCCAACGTCGTGTTGGCCGACGAGATAAACAGGACGACTCCGAAAACACAGTCTGCGCTGCTGGAAGCAATGGCTGAAAGACACGTGACTGTGGAAGGAGTGACGCATGACTTGCCGGCTCCATTCATAGTTCTCGCAACGCAAAACCCAATCGAGCATCACGGTACTTATCCGCTGCCGGAGTCGCAACTCGATCGGTTTATGCTGCGACTGCGCATCGGATATCCGGCTCCTGCCGACGAGCAACGCATCCTCCGCGATCGCGAGTATGCCGATCCACTCGACAGTCTCAAGCCTGTGATGAGCGCGCCTGAAGTGGTCGAACTCCAACGCGCCGTCGCCACCGTCTCAGTAGATGATGCACTGGTTCAATATCTCATGCGGATCGTTGCGGCGACGCGTGATTCGGAGATGCTGGATCTCGGCGTGAGCCCTCGAGGAACTCTCGCACTCTTTCGCGCCGCGCAAGCGTTGGCACTTGGCGAAGATCGAACCTATTGCATACCCGACGACATCAAGCGACTCGTGGTCCCAGTCTTTGCTCACCGCATCGTAGTTAGCTCGCGATTCTCATCGTCGCTGCGCCGCAGTGAAGAAGCTGAAGCTGTCCTGAATGAAATCCTGAAGACTGTCAGTGTTCCGCTGTGAAGCAAACTGCGATACCAGGAAGATGCGATTCGCCTTGACTCCTCAAAGATCATCGTTAACACGTGTGATTCTCGGGACGTTGTTAGTGCTCGCCGGCCTTGCCGCAGCACTCGTGACCGTGTTGGCCCGTCGCGCGAATGAGAGCGGATTGGCAGGTGCGGCTGCTATTCTATCGCTGCTGATCGCGTTGCTCCTTACGATCTTTATCGTCCCACCACTCGCGCGCTCAGCAAGAGTCGAAGTTGCTAATCTGGATTTTCCTTTTGAGCCGACCAGCGGTGGCGGGGTGTTCCTGGTGATCGTCATCGTCGTCGGCTTTGCAGCCTGGAACACTGGCAACAACCTGCTCTTTCTCGTCTTTTCACTACTGCTTTCTACACTCTTTGTCGGCTGGATAGCCGCTCGCGCTTCATTGCGCGACTTAACCGTGTCCGCGCGTTTTCCGGATCACATCTTTGCGGCCGAGGCGGCTCCGGTGATAGTCACGCTGCGCAATACCAAGCGTGTGTTGCCTTCTTTTTCCATCCTGGTCGAAGCACGTGGTCCAAATACCGATGCTGACGGCAATCCGAAACGTCGCAGGCGTTACGTCAAACGTCTGCTCGCCTACTTCAGTTACGTGCCGCACAAAGCATCCGCGGAGCAGAAAGTCGAGCAGTTGTTTCCCGCTCGTGGTCATGTGTTGATCGATGGGTTTGAGTTGTCGACTCGTTTTCCCTTCGGATTCTTTAAGCGCCGTCGCCGGCTGCGAGCGCGGAACGTAGACATTATCGTCTATCCCAAGCCTGAAGTGATCGGCGACGAACTGCACTTGCTACCAATGTATGCCGGGCGAATTCCGTCTTTGCGGCGTGGTGCGGGACACGATCTGTTCTCAATGCGAGATTATCAACCGCAGGACGACCTGCGACATATCGATTGGAAAGCGACGGCGAGGTCACGTCGTCTCACTGTGCGCGAGTTTACTTCCGAAGATGAACGGCGGATTACGATTGTCCTGGATACGCGGCTGCCGCACGCTGCCACGAGTGAGTTGTCGGAGCGTTTTGAATGTGGTGTTGTGCAGGCGGCGTCGCTGATCAAGCACTTCATCGAAGAACGAGCGGAAGTCAGGCTTGTATTGGGTGCCGACGTTGGACCATTTGGCTCAGGGACCGAACAACTGTATCGCTGTTTGCGCAGGCTTGCTTTAGTGACGCCGCGGGACGGTGAACCAGAGTCTCTTGAGAATGATTCGACAATGAAATCGACTGTAGCTCGCGATGTTGTTGAGCATGATTATGCAATCCTGTTGACAGCAGCATCGCCTGGATCGATACCAGCGAACATCTGGCGCACCAGCCACGTGATCTATTTGTGATCTGAAAAGAGTAGTTTTTGGTTTTGCTCCGTAGGAGCAAGATGTTTATAGCCCATGGTCTTCGTAAGTACCGGCGCTCCGCCAGGAGCGCGACCTTGCAGCGGCTTCGCTCCTAGCGGAGCGAACAAGGTTTTAAGTGTCTTCGGCTATAAACATGTTGCTCCTCCGGAGCAAAAGCATATCTATGATAGAACTTTCAGAAACTCCTGATTCATCCACATCTTACTCACGTTCGACCATCTTCCTTACGGGCGTGTGCTTCATTGTGTCCGGCGCTACAGGCCTCATTTATGAAGTGCTTTGGGCGCGAATGTTGGGGCTGGTCTTTGGCGCTACAACTCTGGCCGTCAGCACCGTGCTCGCCGCGTTTATGGGCGGTCTGGCATTGGGTAGTGCACTAACCGGCAGGCTGGCGTCACGAATCAGGAAACCGCTCGCTACCTACGGATGGATGGAGATCGGAATCGCCGCGTATGCCCTGCTTGTTCCTTTCCTTTTCCGGTGGATCGATCACGTGTATGCACTGATCTGGCAGCAGTTTCAACCCGGGTTCTTTGCGTTCAGTCTGTGGCGCTTTATTCTGTCAGGTTTGGTTCTGCTCGTACCAACAACTCTAATGGGTGCAACACTTCCAGTCCTTGCTGCAGCCCTGGTCTATTCGTCCGGAAGAAACTCAAACTCGGTAACCAAGCTCTACGCTTGCAATCTCGCGGGCGCCATTCTGGGAACGCTGGCCGCAGGTTTTGTTTTGTTACCTGTGCTCGGTGTGCGGGTGACGATCGCGGTCGCAGCAGTCATGAATGTCATCGTCGGAGTGATCGCGATCGTTTTGCAGCGCAGGACGAGATCGACACTCCCTGTAGGGGAGTACACCCGAGTCGAAGTTGATGGTTCAACCGTGGAACTCGACAGCAGCCGGTTCTGGATCTTCGCAGCTCTCGCGTCTGGGTTTGTCACTATCAGCACGCAGGTCTCCTGGACGCGCATTCTCACGATGATTATTGGGTCGAGCACTTACGCCTTCAGTATCGTCGTCGCATTGTTTCTGATCGGCCTTGCTGGTGGCGCGTGGTTCGTGGCACGAAAGGATCGATCAGACAGATTGCGCTCGACGATTTTGAAGGTCGAAGTGTTGACCGCAATTAGTCTGCTCCTGAGCCTGTTTGTTCTAAACAAGATTCCGTTGCTGCTGATTACTCTCGGATTGCGTTTTCAAACATCCTCCTGGGCAGGCTTGCTCGCACTTCAGATCCTCTCGGCAACTCTGCTGATTCTCGTACCGGCTTTACTGATGGGTATGGTGATGCCGCTGGTCCTGGTTTGGGCAAGTAGAGATCGAAAGAAGGCAGTGGCCCGAGTGGGTCGCAGCTATGCGGTTAATACTGTTGGTGCGATTGCCGGAGCGTTCATTACCGGTTTCGTGCTGATTCCGAAAACCAGCACCAGGTTTTCGTTGTTATTGGCAGCGACGTTTTGCCTGTTGGTGGCGGGCGTTGCCTATCGACCGAACGAATCGACGCGCGATCCGGCTTTGAAGCGCAGCCTCGCAATTGGCTTGACTCCAGTCTTGACTATCGTGCTTTTCCTACTTGCGCCGAAGATGAATCTTGAGGACCTCTCAATCGGCGCTTATGACAGTTTGGTGCGAGTGCTGGCTCAAATGCGAGAGGGAGCGACGGACGACAACGGCCAGGCAAACGAGTCAGACACTCGTGACCTGCTTATGTATCAGGAAGGTGCGACAGCCACCGTGTCTGTGCGAAGGGATCAGAACACGGTCTCGATGGCTATTAACGGCCGCACCAACGCATCTGACAGTATTTACGACATGCCAACACAGGTCATGCTCGGTCAGATTCCACTGCTGATCGCGCCAAAGATCCACACTGGCCTGATAATCGGTTATGCAACGGGAGTGACTGTCGGCGCGATGCTGCAGTCGCCCATTCAGTCTGTGACCTGTGTCGAACTCGAGCCTGGTACTGTCGCCGGATCTAAGTTCTTCGATCACGTCAACAACCGGCCTCTCGATGACCCGCGCGCGCGCTTGATTATTGACGACGCGAGAGCCTTTCTGCGAGTGACACCGAACCGTTACGATTTCATAGTGAGTGAGCCAAGTCATCCATGGGTGCCTGGCGTGGCCAGCCTCTTTACGCAGGAGTTCTTCGAACTCGGTCGCGCACGTCTGAATGATGAAGGAATATTTGTGCAGTGGGTGCAGATCTATCAACTATCTACGGCGAGCCTGCGTTCGGTGCTGGCGACATATCACAAAGTGTTTCCACATGTGCTTATGTTTCGGGTTGGTGGCTTGAACAAGGGCAAGGATCTGATTCTCGTCGGAAGCAACCGGCAACTGACTCTGGACCGGCTGCCGGAAAGACTGAAGGACCAACGAATGGCGGCCGAGCTCGCGCGAGTTGACTTGAAGTCAGAAGCGGATGTTAGGAGCTGGTTCGTGTGTGATGAATCAAGGCTTGGACCGGCGGTCGCGGGGGCAAAGATCAACACTGACGACAACATGCATATTGAAATGACAGTGCCGCGTGAGGTGTTTCGGCCGTTGATGCAGACTAATGCGGCGTGGGTGCAAGCACTGGCGCAGTGAGTTTTCAGGATAGTTTCCCGCAAAGGCGCAAAGGCGCAAAGAAAAGCGGCTCTCGAGTCTTACGGATTCAATTCTTTCTTTGCGCCTTTGCGGGAACATTCATCTCACTTCGTCATGACTTCCGCTGCGGCTTCGCCGCTGCGAATACAATCAGGAATTCCCGCGCCTCGATAGGAGTTACCGGCGAGCGTCAGGCCCGGCGTCTTACTCGCCTCGTTTTCCATCTCTGTGACTCGATCAAGGTGGCCCACCTCATACTGCGGCATCGATCTCTCCCACTTCGCCACTTCAGTAAACAACGGTTTCGCAGTTATGCCAAGCAACTCCAGGACGTCGGCCTCGACCCTTGCAGACATCTCATCCTCATCCAGCGCAAAGATCTCCGGCTGCAAGGCGCCGCCTGCAAACGCACGGAGCAGCACGTGTGCATCGGGCGCGCGCTGGGAAAACTTCACGCTGCTGAATGTGCACGCGATCAAAGATCGCTTTTCCATGAAAGGCACGACGAACCCAAATCCATCAAGTGGATGATCGATGGCTGAGCGTCTGTAACCAAAGTTGATGGTTGCTGTGGACGCATATTTGATCTGCCTGAGTTTCGCCGCGAGACTTTCATTGACGTCGTTTAAAAGCGATGCTGCGACGTAAGCCGGCACAGCCAAACACACAGCATCGGCGGTCAACTTCTCGCCGGTATTAGTTGTGATCGTCCAGGTGAGACCATCGAGTCTCAAATCTTTGGCTCGCGTATTCAATCGGATGTCTGCCTTGATCGGCGCCAGCGCATCAACCAACACCTGCATTCCTTGATCGAACGACAGGAACAAACTATAGCGTGCACCGCTGGTGCCGCCCTTTTGCGCACGACTTTGCCGTAACATTGCCAAAATGAGGCTGCGATGTTCTCGCTCCATCTCCAAAAAGCGCGGGAGTGTTGCGCGCAGGCTCAGCGTTTCCGGATCGGTAGTGTAAATACCCCCGACCATCGGTTGCGCCATGCGCTGGAGTGCTTCTTGTCCGAGCCTACGTCTAACAAAACTCGCAAGACTTTCATCGTTTGTGCCATTTGTGTCTTTTCGTGGCAAAACCAGATCGGCGGCCATGCGGGCCTTCCCGGCGAGACTGAAGATATCGCTTGTGATAAACGGCCAAATGCGCGACGGAGCGAGAAGTTGAAAACCCTCCGGCACAGCACGAAGGCGGCCATTTCTTACGATGAAACTGCGCCGATGTTTTTCGTTGGTTTGGATTAGTCGCGACTCGAGGCCTAATCGCCTGGCGAGTGCGAGCGCTTCAGGCTTTTCGGAAATGAAAGAGTCGGGCCCACGCTCGAGAAGAAAGCCATCACGATACTTAGTCTCAATTATTCCTCCAAGTCGTGGAGAAGCTTCGATGAGAATGATCTGTAACGGTTGTTGGTTCGTTTGACCGAGCTCGATCAGGCGATGCGCGGCCGCCATACCAGAAATACCGCCACCGATGATGACGACTTTTTTCATATCGGAAGAAAGGGCCACAGATTACACAGATAGACACGGATCAGAAAATCTTAACTGTGTTAATCAGCGTAATCTGTGGCTAATAATCTCTAACGCAACAGTCCGGTGCGCAAATACCGGGACGCGCTCCGCGTGAGCCAGCGAAGCGTGGTGGTTCGTTGTTGATGCGTTCGAGCATCAGTTCTCGAATCATCTTTACAAATGCGGGATGCGTTCCCGCGGTTCGAGCTCGAACCATACTAACGCCAATCTCCTTCGCCACTTTTTCCGCTTCGACGTCCAAATCGTAAACCACCTCCATGTGATCGGAAACAAAACCAATCGGCGCAACGACGACGTCTGTGACGCCCGCGAGCTGCAACGCTTTTAAGTGATCGGAAACATCCGGTCCGAGCCATGGTTGAGACGGCGAACCGCTGCGGCTCTGGTAGACAAGTTGCCAGTTTTCAATATTCAAGGCTTGCGCAATCAGGCTCGCCGTTTCAGAGAGTTGAGCCGCGTAGTCACAATTTGCGGCCATCGACTCGGGAATGCTATGCGCGGTGAAGACGAGATGCGGGTCGTCAAGTTTCCTCACTGTTGCGCGAATGTGCTCGACGTTAGCTTCGATGAAAAGGGGATGGTTGTAGAACGCCCGGAGTTTCTCGACCCGCGGCGCCTTTGGTCCAACTTCAGCCTGTGCATCGCTAATGTTCTGAAGATACTGCCGGCAACTGGAATACGAACTGTAAGCTGAGGTCACAAAAGCGAGCGCGTTCTGCACGCCTTCGGACGCCATTTGACTGAGCGTGTCGGCAAGTAGCGGATGCCAATTGCGATTGCCCCAGTAGATAGGAAGTTTGGGACCGTTTCTCTCTAACTCCTCTTCCAATGCCGCAATCAGATCTCGATTTTGTTGATTGATCGGACTCACACCACCAAACAACTCGTAATGGTGCGCGACCTGGAGCATTCGCTCTCGCGGGACATTGCGACCGCGCAACACGTTTTCGAGGAAGGGAATTACGTCGTCCATGCCTTCGGGCCCGCCGAAGGAGACAACGAGCAAAGCGTCATAACCGCTCAGGCGGGTGTCTCCGTGTAATCCGTGTAATCCGTGGCTCATCCTGCACTCATCTCATGGACCATCTCGACCAGCGCGATCACATTCTCGACCGGTGTCTCAGGCAGGATGCCGTGTCCCAAATTGAATATATGACCCGCGTGCCCGTTAGCATGGTCCAGGATCCGTTTCGCGTGTGCTCGAAGCGCATCCTGATTTGCAAACAATACAACCGGATCGAGGTTCCCCATCACAGCCACGTCATGACCAACACGTTGCCATCCGTCATCGAGTCGCACACGCCAGTCAAGTCCGATCACGTCGCCCCCGGCTTGGCGCATTAACGCCAGCAGCGTTGCTGTTCCGGTGCCAAAGTGAATTACGGGAACGCCATGCTTAACATTACGGATCACGCTCCGCGTGTGGGGCAGAACGAATTCCCGATAGTCATCCGGACTCAAACACCCAACCCACGAATCGAACAACTGCACTGCCTGCGCTCCTGCTTCAATCTGCGCGTTCAGGTATTTGCCGAGACCTCTTGTTATCAACGACATCATCGCGTGCCAGGCGCCCGGGTCGTCGTACATCAATCGCTTCGTATAAACGTAATTTTTCGAACCACTACCTTCAATGAGGTAAGAGGCGAGTGTAAATGGCGCTCCGCAAAAGCCGATCAATGGGATGTCGGGCCTAAGGGCACGCCGTGTTTGACCGATCGCTTCGTAAACAAACGAGAGTTCGTTCGCATCTTCGAGTTCACGAAGTCGATTAACGTCAGAAGGCTTCCGAACGGGATTGTGAATGACGGGTCCTTCACCTTCTGCAAACTCCAGATCGATTCCCATTGGCTCGAGAATCAGCAGAATGTCGGCAAAGATTATCGCGGCGTCGACGTTTAGGCGCTCCGCGGCGGTAACGGTGACTTCGGCTGCCAGCGAAGGAGTCTTACAGAGTTCGAGAAAGGTTGTTTTAGCGCGGACTTCACGATACTCGGGCATGTATCGGCCTGCCTGTCGCATCAGCCAGACCGGCGTGTAAGGGACCGCTTCCCGCCGGCACGCCCGCATAAAGGGACTGTTTTGTAATGACTGAGACAAGGGACGAAAGTATATATAACAAGACAGAAAATTGCCCGCAAAGGCGCAAAGGGTAGTGTCCTACTCTGAAAAACTTTCTCTGCGTCACCTCTGCGTCCTCTGCGCCTCGGCGGTTGAATGCTTAGATAAAGCCAGTAACCGCTGAGGCGCAGAGGAACGCAGAGGTTACGCAGAGATGAGATTAGGACACCACGCGCCCTGCGGGAGTAGTTTCCACTCGAACTTTTGAACTTTCAACGCCAACCAAACGTTCAGCAACGCGTCACCCCTTGAGTCACTTACAGAAGTTACCGCTCGATCTGTTTGGTAGTGGGGTAATAGTGTGTTGGCAAGGAAAGACTTGTCGGTCCCGGAGGGACCAGATGTTTATAGCCCTAAGGGAAGAAACGGTCGGGCTCCGTAGGAGCCCAATGTTTTCTCTGGCAGTGG
>Ga0256867_10000431_pt1 | contig 16584 bp, 14 predicted proteins | sample RVTome_15_FD_185939 | JGI IMG/M metagenome (GOLD analysis project Ga0256867, IMG submission 185939) | Soil microbial communities from uranium-contaminated site in the Upper Colorado River Basin, Wyoming, United States - RVT150D86 (HiSeq) ... | reverse complement strand
GGACAAGGTCGAGGGTGACTCGGGCAAGGGCCGGATCGTGCTCGCCACCGTGAAGGGCGACGTGCACGACATCGGCAAGAATCTGGTCGACATCATCCTCACCAACAACGGCTACGCGGTGCACAACCTCGGCATCAAGATCGGGATCGCCGAGATGGTCGAGAAGGCCATGGAGGTGAAGGCCGACGCCATCGGCATGTCGGGCCTGCTGGTGAAGTCGACGCTCATCATGCGCGACAACCTCGAGGAGCTGAACCAGCGCGACCTGGCCGACATCCCGGTGCTCCTCGGCGGCGCCGCGCTCACCCGCAGCTACGTCGAGCGCGACCTGCGCGACATCTACGACGGTCGCGTGTTCTACGGCAAGGACGCGTTCGAGGGCCTGCACGTCATGGATCGCCTGGGTGCCATCAGGCGGGGGACGGAGGCCGACGATCCCGAATGGGGCCGGGTGCCGTCGGCGTCACGCGTGCCGTCGCGGGCGTCGCTGGGGCTGGCGGAAAGGGGTGCGGGCGAGGGCGACGGCGACCTGCCGAGCCGGTCGCCGGACGTGGTGACCGACAACCCGGTGTTCACGCCGCCGTTCCTCGGCTCGCGCATCGTCAAGGGACTGTCGATCGACGGGATCGCCGGCTATCTCAACGAGACGGCGCTGTTCCGGAACCAGTGGCAGTTCCGGCCCGAGACCCGCTCCGATGGCGCCACCGAGACCGACGAGGAGTTCAAGGCCCGCATCCGGCCGGCACTGCGCGACGAGCTCGCCAGGGCCAAGGCCGACGGCCTCCTGATCCCCCAAGTGGTCTACGGCTACTTCCCGGCCAACGGTGACGGCAACGACCAGGTCATCTGGACCGACGAGAGCCGGACCGAGGAACAGGCCCGGTTCTCGTACCCGCGCCAGACCAAGGCGCCGTACTACTGCATCGCCGACTTCCTCCGTCCGATCGACAGCGGCGACGTCGACTACGCCGGCTTCTCCATCGTCACCATGGGCCCCGCGGTGTCGGAGCGCACGGCCAAGTTGTTCGCCGACGACCGCTACCAGGAGTACCTCTTGCTCCACGGCCTCGGCGTCGAGATGGCCGAGGCGCTGGCCGAGTACTGGCACCGGCGCATGCGGGAGGAGTGGGGTTTCGCCGACGAGGACGGGCCCACGCTCACCGGCCTGTTCCGCCAGCAGTACCGGGGTGGGCGCTACTCCTGGGGCTATCCCGCCTGCCCGGACCTCGAGGACAACGAGAAGGTGCTGCACCTGCTCGAAGGCGAGCGGATCGGGCTGGAGTGCAACGCGGAGACGGGCTTCCAGTACCAGCCTGAGCAGACCACGTCGGCCATCGTCTGCCACCACCCCCAGGCCAAGTACTTCGTGGCCCGCTGACCGGCCATCCCGAGGGCCCTCATCCTGTCGGGCACGGGCCGGCGGTAAGTTACCTGCAGGCACGCAGAATGCTCAACGCGAAGGGTGGTGTTGCGTCTCTTTGCGTAGCGGGTTAAGTATTTAGCACGATGTCTGCACGATCCGCGGTCGCGGGAACGGCCACCGTAGGGGTCCTGGTCGGTGTGCTCGGCAGCCCCGCCCTGGTCGACGCGGCCCAGGATCTCGCCGAACGCCATCGCATCCCCCTGACTGCGGCGACGTTCACCGACATTCCCAGTTGGGACGTGTTCGACAGCGGCACGACCGCCGAGGTGGTCTGGGGTGTAGTGCTCAAGCTGGCGGTCCTGTTCGTCGTGATCGGCCTGCTCACTGCGCTCTCCGGTCGCGCCTCCCACGGAGCCGCCTTCCTCGCCGGTTGGGGGAGCCTGGTCGTGGCGGCCGGGATGGCCGGCGCGGTGGACTACGCCTACCGGCACGCGGTGGTCGGTTCGACTCAGAACCCGTTTGGCGTCAGCTACCTCGACAACCTGCTGGGCGCAACCAACCTGGGCGCCGCCTTCGGGCTGTGGACCGGGTGGTTGGTCGGCGCGGTCGTGGCGGTCGCGGCCAGTTTGCGCACCCGGGCGGTGCCGGCCCCTCGGGTGGCGACCGGTCCGATCGCCCGCTCGCCCGGCCGGGCACCGATCACGCCTCCCGCGCCGTGGTGGGCTGCCGACGCCTCGCCGTCGTCACCGCTGGCATACGACGCGGCCTCGGTGTTCCCCCAGGTGCCGCAGGAGGGCCCGCCGATGGCGGCCGCCGGAGCCGGGGGTGCCAGAGGCGATCTCGACCTCAACCCCACGCTTGCCACGCCCCTCGCCCGGGTCGGCGACGACGTCGACCGCACCCGACCCATCCCCGAGGTGGATGAGTCCACCCCCAACGTGGCGGTGACCGACCCCACCGTGGTCAACCCGGCATTGGCCAACCCCACCGCCGACCCGAGCTAGCGCCCGGCCGGCACTGTGGGGCGTCTCTCCCACTAACCGGTGAGGAAGCTCAGGCGAACGCGGCGCTCCGGGTTGTCGCGGTTGGTGTCGACCAGCACGATCGATTGCCAGGTGCCGAGCGCGGGACGTCCGCCGAGCACCGGGACGGTGATGCTGGGAGCGACGATGGCCGGCAGCAGGTGATCGGCGCCGTGGCCGGCCGATCCGTGCCGGTGCCGCCAGCGGTCGTCACGGGGGAGGATCTCGCCGACGGCCGCCAACAGGTCGTCCTCGCTCCCGGCGCCGGTCTCGATGATGGCGAGCCCGGCCGTCGCATGCGGCACGAAGACGGAGACCAACCCGTCGCCCCGGTCACGGCAGAACCCGGTTACCTCCGTGGTGATGTCCACGACCGCGGGGCGGGTGCCGGTGCGTACGGTCAGCTCGCTCGACTCCATGCCGGCCGACGGTAGGCCGTCCGGCACGCCGGGGCGGGTCAGAGCTTGGCGTCCTCGGGCAGAGCCTGCTCGAGCGTGAGGGTGCCGGCGAACAGGTCGCCGTGGTCCTCCACCCGGGCGACCACGTCCGCCGCCTCGAACGACAGCGGCGCACCGTCGGCGGCCGCCTCTACCTCCTCCCAGGTGACCGGCGTGGACACGGTCGGGCGGGGGCGGGCCCGGAGCGAGTAGACGGCCACGGTGGTCTTGTGCCGGCTGTTCTGGCTCCAGTCCACGAACACCTTGCCGGGGCGCAGCGCCTTGCTCATGTTGGAGACCACGGCGTCGGGGTGCGCCCGCTCCAGCAGCTGTGCCACCGCCTGGGCGAACCGGGAGGCCTGCTGATGGGTGTGCGGCCGGTTGAGCGGCACGTAGACCTGCAGGCCCTTCGAGCCCGACGTCTTGGGGAAGGCCTCGAGGCCGAGGCCCTCGAGCACATGGCGCACGTCGAGCGCCACATCGGCGCACTCCGTTATCGCCGCCGGCGCTCCCGGATCGAGGTCGAACACGCACATCGTCGGGCTGTCGATGTCGCCGCCGCGGGCCATGGGGGCATGGATCTCGAGCGCTGCCATGTTGGCGGCCCACACCAGCGCGGGCGCCGAGTCGAGGCAGCAATAGTGGATGCTGCCATTGCGGTCGCCCGGTCCCAGCACCGTGCCCAGCCATCCGGGCCGGTGCGACGGGCAGCGCTTCTCGAAGAAGGACCCCGCGTCCACCCCGTTGGGGAACCGCCGCAACGTCACTCCCCGGTCCTCGAGGTGCGGCACCATCGTGGGCGCGATGCGGGCGTAGTACTCGATGACCTCGGCCTTGGTGGTGCCGGCCTCGGGAAAGAGCACCTTGTCGAGGTTGGACAGGGTGAGCCGGCGGCCCCCGACCTCGACCGTGGCCGAACGCCCCGACGTGCGTTCCGCCACTAGTGGACCCTCGCCAGTGGACCCCTCGTCACTAGGCCGACTTGCGCCGTGGCGTCGCCTTGGTCGACTTGGTCGCCTTGCTGGCCTTCGATGACTTCGCCGCCTTCGCCGACCGGCGCGCCGGCTTGGCACCGTTGCCGTCGCCCTCACCCGATCCGCCGCCGCCCGCCGCCGCCTTCGCCGTAGGGTGGCGCTTTCGCGCCTCCTTGGCGTCGCGCACGCTGGCCTCGAGCGCCGCCATGAGGTCGACGACCTTCTCCTCGGCGGCAGGTGTCGGTGGTGCGACCACCTCTTCTTCGCCGGCGGCCTTGCGGTCGATCAGCTCGAGCACCTGGTTGCGGTAGGTGTCCTCGTAGCGCTCGGGCTCGAACGGCTCGGTGAGCGACTCGATGAGCTGCTCTGCCATGCGCAGCTCCCGCTCGCTCACGTCGACGTCGTGTACGTCCTCGACCCCGTCGAGCTGTGCCGGATCGTTCACCTCGTCGGCGTACACCATGGTCGACATGACCAGCATCCCGTCCTTGGGACGCAGCGCCGCCAGGTACTGCTTGGTGCGCATGACGAGGCGGGCGATCGCCACCTTGCCCTGCTCCTCCATGGCCCGGGTCAGGAGGGCGTAGGGCTTGCCGGCACCCTTGTCCGGTGCCACGTAGTAGGCGGCGTCGTAGAAGAGGGGGTCGATCTCCTCCAGGTCGACGAACTGCTCGATGTCGATCGTGCGGGTGGCCTCGGGGTCGAGGGCGGCGAGCTCGTCGTCGCCCACCAGCACGTACTCGCCCGACGAGAGCTGGTAGCCCTTGGCGATCGCCTCGCTGGGCACCTCCTCACCGTCGCCCGCCGACACCTTCCGGTACTGGATTCGCGAGCCGGTCCGGGTGTCGATCTGGTTGAAGGACACGTTCTTGCGCGACACGGCGGTGAACAGCTTTATCGGGATGTTGACGAGCCCGAAGCTGATGGCGCCGCTCCACATGGCACGGGGCATACCTGGAAGTATTCCCTGCCGGGACGCGAATTGAACAGGACGGACTGCCGCCCGCCGTCCATTCCTCGCCGGTTCCGGCGGACGTCAGCCCGGGACGTCGACCCGGGGGTAGCGGCCGAGACCGTTCCACAGTGTCCGCGTGAGCAGGTCGGCGGCGTCTTCGAGCGAGCACGCCCGGCGCTCGACCCACTCGCTGGCACCAGCCTCCAGCATGCCGATCACGCCCCGGGCCAGCAGCCTCTCCACCGGGCCGCCACCCCAGGTGTCGGCGATGCACTGGATGCGGGAGCGTCGGGCCTGCTGCACCGCCGGGTGCTCCAACGCCCCGGCGGCGGCGAACAGCGGCCAGGATGCGGCGTTGTCGCGGACCAGGCACAGGTAGCGATGCACGAGCGCCCGTAGCCGGATCTCGTCCACGGGAACGTCGTTGAGCAGGCTCGACAGGTCCTCGTCGAGCCCCGCCAGGCTGTGGAGGTGCACGGCCGCCAGCAGCCCGCCCCGGTCGCCGAAGTAGGCGTACACCAGCGAGCGCGACACGCCGGCGGCGTCGGCGACCTCCTCGAACCGGACCGTCGCCGGATCGCGCCCCCGGAAGATGGTCGACGCCGCCTCGACGATCTCGGCCCGGCGGCGCTCGGGTTCGAGGCGGCGGCGTCCCGGCGTCGACCGGTCGGGCCGATGGGTCGACGGCGGCGCGGATTCGGCGGGTGACGACATGGGTTGACCGGCGCCTAACCCTGCGCCGCCGCCACCTCCACCGGTGTGGACGCCGCCTGCTCCCCGACCAGGGGGTAGTGACAGGCCACGAATTGTCCCTCGGCCACCTCCCGAGTCTGGGGCTCCTCGGCCGCGCAACGCTCCTGTGCCCGTGGGCAGCGGGTGCGGAACCGGCAGCCGCTGGGCGGCGCCAACGGCGAGGGCAGGTCGCCGGCGGTGAGCCCGGCGGGCTCGGCGGGCACCTCGGGGTCGGGCACCGGGATCGACGACAGCAGTGCCGCGGTGTAGGGGTGGGCGGGACTGGTGTACAGCCGGTCGGGCGCGGCCACCTCGCAGATCTTGCCGAGGTACATGACCGCGACCCGGTCGCTGACGTTCTTCACCACCGCCAGGTCGTGGGTGATGAAGATCAGCGTCAGGCCGTAGCGCTCCTTGAGGTCCTCGAGCAGGTTGAGGATCTGCGCCTGGACCGACACGTCCAGGGCCGACACGGGCTCGTCGCAGATCACCAGTTCGGGCTCGAGGACCAGGGCGCGGGCGATGCAGATGCGCTGGCACTGCCCGCCCGAGAACTCGTGCGGTCGCTTGTCGCGGGCCACATCCGGGTCGAGCCCCACGGCCTCGAGCACCTCGTCGACGCGAGCACGGCGCTCGCCATCGCTGCCCCGTCCCCAGATCTTGAGCGGCGCCCCGACGATGTCGCCGACCCGGCGGCGCGGGTTCAGCGACGAAATCGGGTCCTGGAACACGATCTGCATCTGCGGCCGCACGACCCGCAGCCGTTCCCCGCCGAGGGCCGTGAGCTCGTGGCCGGCGAACGTCACTTTTCCGCCGGTCGGCTTGGGCAACTGGATCACGGCCCGGGCGGTGGTCGACTTGCCGCAGCCGGACTCGCCCACCAGGCCCAGCGTCTCCCCCTCGGCGACGTCGAAGCTCACGTTCGACACCGCCGAGACGTGGCGCCCCTGTCCCGCCGGGAAGTCCACGACCAGGTTCTCGACCCGGAGGAGCATGTCGTCGCCCGGGCGCAGGTGTGCTGTCCCGCTGCCGGCCATCACCCGTCTCCTGCGACCTTGGTCACGTCGCCGGCGACCGCGAGATGGGCCTGCGGCACCTCGGCGGCGAGGTTGCGCTCCAACGCCTCGCGACCGGCAGCGGTGCCGACCGGGTACCAGCAGCGGTAGACGTGGCCGGGCTCGTCGGACTCGATCAGCGGTGGCTGCTCCTCGCGGCAGCGGTCCTGGGCGTACGGGCAGCGCGGCGCGAACCGGCACCCCCGGGGCGGATCGATGAGGTCGGGCGGCCGGCCGGCGATGACGTTGAGCCGCGTGTGGCTCGGGTTCTCGAGCCGCGGGATCGACTCGACCAGCGCCGCCGTGTACGGCATGCGCATCTTTGCGAACAGGGTCTTCGTCGGCGCCTGCTCGACGATCTGGCCCGCGTACATGACCGCGATCTCGTCGGTGTAGCCGGCCACGACCCCGAGGTCGTGGGAGACGAGCACCATCGCCATCTCACGGTCGCGCTGTTGCTGGCGGAGCAGCTCGAGGATCTGAGCCTGTACGGTCACGTCGAGCGCAGTGGTGGGCTCGTCCGCGAACAGCAGCTTGGGACCGCAGGCCAACGCCACCGCGATCACCACCCGCTGACGCATGCCACCGGACAGCTCGTGGGGGTACTGGCGCAGCCGCCGCGCGGGTTCGGGGATGTTGACCGATCTGAGCAGTGCCAACGCGGTCTCTTGCGCCTCGGAGCGGTCCATGTCGAAGTGGAAGTCCAGCGACTCGGTGATCTGCTTGCCGATGCGCATGACCGGGTTGAGCGACGTCATGGGGTCCTGGAACACCATGGCGAGCTGGGTGCCCCAGAAGGACCGCAGCTCGGACGGTCCCATCTGGTCGAGCCGATGGCCGTCGAAGCTGATCACTCCCTTGCGGGTCACGTTGCGACTCGGCAGCAGGCCCATGATCGAGCGGGACAGCACCGACTTGCCGCAGCCCGACTCTCCGACCAGCCCCAGCGTGTGGCCCCGGTCGAGCGTGAACGACACGCCGTCGACCGCCTTGACGGTGCCGCGCGGCGTGTTGAAGTGGGTGACGAGGCCGTCGACGTCGAGGAGGACCCGCCCACTCGGCGGGTGGATCGCGGCCTCTGCGTGGGCGACGTGCTTGCGACCCGCCGAACGAAGCACGCTCACAGCGCGCTCTCACGCACGTCGAATCGGGCCCGCACGACGTCGCCTAGGTAGTTGAGGGCGAGGACGGTGAGGAAGATCGCCACCGTAGGCACCATCACGATGTAGGGGGCGTCGCGCAGGTCGGATCGGCCCTCGGCGATCATGTTGCCCCATGACGGTGTGGGGAGCTGGATGCCGATCCCGAGCACGCTCAGGCCGCCCTCGGCCACGATGACCACGGCGACGCCCAGCAGCGCGATCGAGAACATCGCCGGCAGCACGTTGGGCAGCACCTCGCCGATCATGATCGTGCGGTTCCGGGCGCCGATGGCTCGAGAGGCCGTGACGAACTCGCGCTGGCACCACGACAGCGTGCTGGCCCGCGTGATGCGCGCCAGGACCGGAATCGACACGACCCCGAGGGCGAGGATCAGCACCACCATCCGGCGGGTGCTGCTCACACCTCCACCGGCGAACACGGTGACGAGTGTGACCGCCAGGATGAGCTGGGGGAACGAGAGCAGGACATCGAACAGGCCGGTCAGCGCCGTGTCGGCCCGGCCGCGGAAGTAACCGGCCACGAGCCCCAGCGCCCCGCCGGCGAGGAGGCCGAGCAGGACTGCGCACACGGCCAGCAACAGCGTCGCCCGCGCGCCCCAGATCACCCGGCTCAGCACGTCGCGGCCGAGGCCGTCGCCACCGAGGACGTGGCCGTCGGTGCCGGGCCCCTCTTTGGCGATCGATGCGATGCTGGTGTTCGGGTCGTCGATGGGCAGCACCGGTGCGAGCAGCGCCAGTGCCACCACCAGGACCAGCCAGGAGATGGCAACCACGCCACCGACGCCGAGCCGACCGCGCCGCACCACGCGCGCGGCTTCGGGCTCGGGGCCCTCGACCGCCGCCACCAGGTCGACGGGTTCGAGCGTCGTCGTCGGGATGAGCGGCGGCTCGATCGGTGCTGCGGGATCAGGCTCGGGCATGGCGGATCCTCGGATCGAGCACGGCGTAGAGGACGTCGACGAAGAAGTTGATGAGCACGTAGCCCACCGCGATGATCGCCACCAGGCTCTGCAGGGCGATGTATTGCCGGGCGTTGATCGCCTCGAACAGCAGCGTGCCGATGCCCGGCAACGAGAAGATGACCTCGATGATCACCGCGCCGCCGATCAGCACGCCGACGTTGAGCCCCGCAACCGTGAGCAGCGTCAGGCTGGACGGGCGCAGGGCGTGGCGCCAGAGGACGCGACTCGGCGAGATGCCCTTCGACTTCGCCATGGTGATGAAGTCCTCTTGCAGCGTGGCGATCATGTCGCTGCGCAACAGCCGCATGTATACGGCGATCTGGCCGACGGCCAAGGCGATGGCGGGCATCGCCATGCGGCGGAGGTGCTCGACGAGGTCCTCGCTCGGTTTGACGTAGCCGCTGACCGGCAACCAGCCCCACCGCACGCCCACGTAGTAGGCGAGCACGAGCGCGAGGGCGAAGTTGGGGATGGCCAGGAGCCCGAACGCGGTGGCGTTGGCCGACTTGTCGAACCGCGACCCCGCCCGGTAGGCGGTGAACACACCCAGCGGGATGGCGATGATCAGGGCCAGCACCTGTGCCTCGACCATGAGCTGTAGAGACACCGGCAACGAGTCGCGCACCCGATCCATGACCGGTCGCCCGCCCGTGACGCTGTAGTAGTTGCCCAGGTCGCCGGTGACGAAGTTGCGGACCCAGCGCCCGTACTGCACGGGGACGGGGTCGTCGAGCTTCAGCTCCTCACGCAGGGCCTCCTTCTGCTCGGGACTGGCGAAGCCGGCAATGGCATCGACCGGGTCGCCGGGCAGCATGCTGGTCAGCGTCGCGACGAACAGCGTGACGAAGAAGAGGACGACCACCAGGTGCGCCAGGCGGCGCAGAATCATCCGCAACGCAGGACCCCGGCGTCTACTGGTCGACCCACATGTAGGTCACCAGGTGCCCTGCGGCCAGGCCCGGGAACGGTTCGGGGCTGCTGGGGCCCTCGCCGGGCACGCCGTGCACCTCTGGCGCGGTCGCCACCGTCCACGGTGTGTAGTAGACCCACAGGTTCCAGAGCTCTTCGGCGAAGCGCCGGTTGAGGTCCTCGTAGATCTGCTGACGCTCGCCCGAGTCGGGGGTGGTGCGGCCCTCGTCGAGCAGCCGATCGATCTCGGGATCGGCGAATCGACCGAAGTTGATCGGGTTGGGTGTCGACTTCCACCACACGTACTGCGTGTCGGGGTCACCGCCGGGATGATTGCGCCAGCCGATGGCCTCGTAGTTTCCGTCGATGGCGCTGTCGATCTGCGTCGACTGATCGACGGTGACGATCTCGACGCTCATGCCCGCGGCCTCGGCCTGCTGTTGGAGGAACTGCCCCTGCTCGATGGTGGCCTGCGCCTGCGTCGTCGTGTAGGTGAACGACAGTTCCTGGCCGGTCTCGGCCTCGTACTCCTGGACGAGCTGCTCGGCTTGTTCGGGGTCGTACGCAGGCTGCCCGGTGTCGTCGAGGTTGCCCACGTTGCCGGGAGCGAACGGCCCCGTGGCCCGGGTGAGGATCCCGTCGCCCAGGATGGCGTTGAAGTCCTCGAAGTTGTATGCGTACGCCAACGCCTGGCGGGCCTTGAGGTTGTCGAACGGCGGCTTCGAGGCATTGAGCATCACGTAGGACACCTCGCCGAACTCGTTCGACTCGTAGCCGTTGACCTCGCCCGACTCGGTGCGGTCACGAAGTTCTGACACGGTCTCCGGGTCGCTGGTGTGCATGGCGTTGATCTCGCCCGACAGCAGGGCGTTCTCGCGTTGGGCCACCTCGACGATGGGCCGGAACTCGATCTCGTCGAGGTAGGGAAGCTGGTTGCCCTCGGCGTCGGTGGCCCAGTAGTCGGGGTTCTTCTCGGCCTGGAAGTGCTGGTTGGGTACCCAGTCGGTAAGCGCGAACGGCCCGGTGCCGATGAGGTTGCGGTCGCACGACTGCGTGTCGTCGAGCTGTGCCTGCCCCATGATGCCGACGCGCCCGCTGCCGTAGAGGTACGCGTCGAACGCCACCCAGGGCTCGAGCATGGTCACCGACACCGTCAAGGGGTCGACCACGTCGACGCTGCCGATGTTGGCGAAGGTGAAGATGAACAGCTGTGGCGCCCGCGTCGGGTAGGTCCCCCGGTAGGCGTCGAGGTTGTTCTTGACCACCTCGGCCGTGAGCTCGCTGCCGTCGTGGAACGTGACGCCGTCGCGCAGCGTGATCGTCCACTGCGTGTGGTCGGCGTTGGGCTCGACGGACTCGGCCAGCCAGGGCTCGTAGGTGCCCTCGGCATTGGGGCGCGTCAGCGTGTCGTAGATGGCATCCGCCACCATGATGCCGCCGATGGCGAGCTGCGCCTCGGGGAGGCACCAGCCGTCGGTCGTCTCGGCCTCGAGCCCGTAGACGACCCTGCCACCCGGGGTCGGGGTGCCCTCGTCGCCGCCGGCGGCGTCCCCGCCGCCGCCTCCGTCGTCGTCGCCGCCGCCGCCGCAGGCCGCGGCCACCATGGCGAGGGCGAGCACGAATGCCACTCGGCCGAACCACTTTCGACGCACTGCTGTCGAAGCCACGTCTTCCCCCTTACGTGACGAGCGTCACAACAGTCGGAAGCTAGGTGGCGGGTTGGACTCGTGTCAACAGACGATCCGATGACGAACGGCCAGGATGACGATGGGATGACCCGTGGGTGAACATCAGACCAGCGCCGGGGTGTCAGGAACTGACAAGCTGCCGGGATGGTCCGCCGCCAACCTCGTCTCGTCCTCGTCCTCACCGCCCTGGTGCTCGTGGCTGTGGCGGCGAGCGCCTGCCGGCCGATCCGCCCGGGCGGCGGCGCCGGCGGCCACGGTCGCGGCCCCAAGGTCACGATCAACCAGATCCAGGTCCTGGCCTCGCACAACAGCTACCACGTCGAGCCCGAGCCGGCGTTGCTCGCCACGCTGCGTTCCGCCCTCGGGGCGGCGGCCGACGGGTTCGAGTACACGCACCGGCCGTTGGCCGACGAGCTCGACGCCGGGGTCCGCCAGGTGGAGCTCGATGTGTTCGTCGACGATCCCGCCGGGGGCCGCTATGCGCAACCCAAGTTGGTGCCGCTGCTCGGCCTCGATCCGGTCGACCCCGCGCTCGCCGATCCGGGCCTCAAGGTCCTCCACGTACAGGAGGTCGACTACCGCTCGACGTGCCCCACCTTCGTCGACTGCCTGGGCGACATCCGGGAGTGGTCCCACGACCACCCCGGCCACCTGCCGCTCACCATCCAGATCGAGGCCAAGGACGACATCATTCCCGACCCCGCGAACCTGGGCTTCGTCCAGCCCCTGCCTTGGACGGCTCCCGATTTCGCAGCCCTCGAGGCCGAGATCCGCTCGGTCTTCGATCACGGCGACATCATCAGCCCCAGGGAGGTCAAGGGGCGTTCCCGCAGCCTGGCCGCCGCCGTGCGCGAGGACCGCTGGCCGACCCTGGACGAGGCCCGCGGCCAGGTCATGTTCGTGCTCGACGACAAGGGCACCAAGCGTGACGCCTACCGGGCCCAGGTCCCCGACGTCGACGATCGGCTGATCTTCGTCGACGTGCCCCCGACTGATCCCGACGCCGCCGTGATGGTCGTCAACGACCCCATCGCCGACGCCGCCCGGATCCGCGAGCTGGTCGGCCAAGGTTTCATCGTCCGTACCAGGGCCGACGCCGACACGGTGGAGGCCCGCAGCGGCGACACCACCAGGCGCGAGGCCGCGTTCGCCAGCGGCGCCCAGTACGTGTCGACCGACTACGTGTTCCCCGCCGACCATTTCGGCACCGGCTACGTGGTGGACCTACCGGGCGATGGCGCTGGCCGCTGCAACCCCGTCAACGCCCCGAAGCGCTGCGCCAAGGCCGATCTCAGCGGTTGACCGAGGGGGTCACCGGCGCTCGGCCCCCGCCTCGGGGACATCCCCGATGGGCGGTGTCACTCCGGCCCGACGCCCACCCGCCACCCCTGATGGCGTCGGTCTCGCGACCGACGCTGTCACACCTCAGCCGTACAGTCCGTCAAAACAAGGGCCCGGGGGGTAGGAGCGCGGCGGCACCTACCCCCCGGGTCCGTCCGAGGTGAAGGCTCACACCAACCGCCGGTCCGTGGCCCAGCGGGTCAGCTCGTGGCGGCTCGACAGTTGGAGCTTGCGCAGCACCGACGACACGTGGGTCTCGATCGTCTTGATCGACACCTCGAGGCGGCGGGCGATCTCCTTGTAGGTGTAACCCCGGGCCAGGAGTCGCAGCACCTCCCGCTCGCGCGGTGTGATCTGGTCGAGCTCCGGGTCGAGCGACGTGCCCGGGGGAAGGTCGCCGGCAAAGGCGTCGAGGACGAACCCCGCCAAGCGCGGCGAGAACACGGCGTCACCGTCGCGGACCCTCTCGACGGCCTGGGCGAGGTCGTCGCCCGCGATCGTCTTGGTGACGTATCCACGGGCGCCGGCGCGGATGACGCCGATCACGTCCTCCGCGGCGTCGCTGACCGACAGGGCCAGGAACACCACGGCCCGGTGGGTCCGGTGGACCGCCTCGATCACGGCCCGCCCGCCGCCACCCGGCAGGTGGACGTCGAGCAGCACCACGTCGGGCACGGTGCCGCGGATTCCCTCGACGGCCGACTCGACGTCGACGGCCTCGCCGACGATGTCGACCCGTCCGGCGAGCTCGGTGCGCACGCCGGACAGGAACAGCCGGTGGTCGTCGACCAGGAACACCCGGGTCGGCGCGGTCGGCGTCACGGTGTCGACTCCGCCTCGAGCCCCAGCTCGAACGTCACCTCAGTGCCCTCGCCAGGGGCGCTGTGCACGTGGGCCCAGCCACCGTGGCGGGCCATGCGGCGCACGATCGAATGCGTGATCCCCCGCCGGTCGCCATTGACGGTCGCCGGGTCGAATCCGCGGCCTCGGTCCCGGACGAACGCTTCGATCCTGCCATCCCCAACCACCTCGGCGTACACCGACACCTCCCCGGCGCCGCTGTGCCTGGCGGCGTTGAGGACCGCCTCGCGCACCGCCGCCACCAGGGCATCGACGTGCTCGTTCACGCCGCAGTCGCCTACAACCACCACGTCGACCGCCACGCCGTGGTCGGCCTCGACCTCGTCGGCGACACCATCGAGGGCCATCGCCAGGGTGCCGGGAGCGTCGGATGACGACGACCGCCGGCCGTCGTACAGCCAGGCCCGCAGCTCCCGCTCCTGCCGCCGCGCCAGGCTGCGGGCCTGCTGGGGTGTGTCGGCGTGGCGCTGGATGAGTGCCAGGGTCTGCAGCACCGAGTCATGCAGGTGGGCGGCCATGTCGGCGCGCTCCTCGTTGCGGATCCGCTCACGCCGCTCCTCGCCGAGCTGGCGCACCAGGCGCGCCACCCACGGGCTGAACAGCAGTGCGCCGCCGAGCATCGTGGCCAGCACCGCGATGCCGACACCGCCGACCGCGGCCAGCGCGTCGTTGGAGGAGAGGAAGAAGCCGATCCCCGCGATCAGCAGGCCGGCGCCCACCAGGACCCGGGCCCACACCATCCAGCCGCCGCGGAAGGCCTCGACCGGGTTCCCCGGCAGCCGCGTCGCCGCCTCCCGCCAGCGGGCCCGATCGCTGTCGCCCGCCCGGGCCAGGACCAGGCCGATGCCCGTGGCCGCCACCGCCGCCGGCCACACGATCTGGTCGAGGAAGAACGGCGTGATCCAGCGGACCAGCAGCAGCGCCCCCAGGGTGATGCAACCCACCGCCAGGGCGAGCTGGCTGCCGCGCTTGGTGCCGCGACCGGCACCCGGCGCCTCCGCCTGATCGGCGGCGCCGGCCGCTTCTTCGGGGAGGAGCGCCCACGCCACGAGATACAGGAGCAGGCCCGCGCCGTTGGCCAGCGCCAGGATGCAGGCCGCCAACCGCACCACGATGGGATCGACGCCGAGCCACCGCGCAACGCCCGCGCAGACACCCGCCACCATGCGTTCGTCGCGGCGGCGGGCCAGGCCCTCCGGAAGGCCGGCAATCGGTGGTCGGGGAGGCGAGCCCATCGGTGGGGTTCGAGTACGCCCGTCACGAGACGGGTCACGTCCATGATGGCAACTACGCGGCGAGATCGCCTCCGGGGAGCGCTCGGGGACATCCCTGATTGTGACCGGAGCGCCCGCTCCCGATGATTGGGTCATGGATGTCCCTCCCCACGCGCCGCCGCGGCCCGAGGGTCCGTCCGCCGGACCGCGGGCCAGGCGGCTGGTCCGCGAGCCCGACGACCGGAAGATCGCGGGTGTGTGCTCCGGGCTGGCCGACCGCCTCGGCGTAGACGTCTCGTTGGTGCGCCTGGGCGCCATCGTCCTCGCGATCTTCACGCCCGTGGGCCTCATCGCCTACCTGGTGGCGTGGGCCGTCGTCCCCGAGCGCCGAGCGGACGAGCCGCGGGAGGTGGCGCCGCCCGCCGACCTGCCCCACCTCGGCCGGATCCCGCTGTGGCTGCTGGTCGTCGGCGGAGTCGCCCTCGCCTGGGCACTGAGCGACGGGTCCTGGTGGTCGTGGTGGCCCAACGGCCCGGTGGTGGCGCTGGCCCTGGTCGGCCTCGGCGTCTGGCTACTGGTCCGGGACCAGGACGACGACGGCCCGCCCGCCGAATCCACGAACCCCGACACGCTCGGCGTTCATGGCACTACACTGGATGCTGGTCTCGCTGAGCCTCTCGATGCGGTCGAGGGCGCCGGGCCATCGGGTGAGGTTCCTCCCCCGGTTTCGCCCTGGTGGTCCGGCGCCGAGACCGACGCTTCAGGCGCCCGGACGGGGGCCACGACGGCCACCCTGCCGAGCGCACGGGCGGGCCGGTCGCACGTCGCCCTGGCCTTCGTGGGGCTGCTGCTCATCGGCACCGGCCTCGCGTGGCTGTTGCACGTGCTCGACGTGGCCACGTTGTCGCCGCACCATGCCCTCGCCGCCGGGCTGGTCATCGTGGGACTGGGTCTCGTGGTGGCGGCATGGCGGGGCCGTGCCTGGTCGCTGGTGATCCTCGGGGTTCTGTTCGCCTCGGCCATCGCCGTCGCCGAGGTGATCGACGTGCCGTTCGACGCCGGCGCCGGAGACCGGCTCGTGGTCGTCGACACCCGAGGGGAGCTGGCCGACACCCACGAACTGTTCGCGGGCGGGCTGACCCTCGACCTGAGCGACGCCCCGCTGACCGACGGCAGCACCACCATGGAGGCGGCGGTCGGCATGGGGACGCTGCGGGTGATCGTTCCCCGCGACGCCAACGTCGAGGTCGACGCGCGGGTCAAGGCGGGCAACATCGCCGGTGACCTGGCACCCACACCCGACGAGGGGGGCGTCGACCTCCACGAGACGTTCGACACCGGACGCGGCGAGGGCGGCCCCGACCTCCGCCTCGAGCTGCAGGTGGGGATCGGCGAACTGGACGTCGACCGTGCCTAGGCACCGCTTCGACCCCGTGGCACTCGTCTTCGGCGCGGTGTTCGTTGCCGCCGGCGCGATCGTGCTGGCCGGCGGCGAGCTGATCGATGAGGGCCGGGCGCTGGTCCCGGCCGGGCTGATCGCCCTCGGTGTGGCGCTGCTGGTCCATGTGGGCCGGCGGGCCAGCCCCTCCACCCCGGCCGGGGCCGTGGCGGACCACAGCCCGCCGGTCGCCAGCGACAGGGACCTCGACGCGCTGTTCGCCCCGATCGACGACGCGCTCGCCGACTGGGACAGGGCCCACCCCGCCACCGACCCGGACGAAGCCGACCCCACCCGCTCCGACGCCACCGAGATCGACACCACCGTGGTCGACACGACCTCGATGGACGCCACCGCGAGCGACGTCTCCCCGACCGACCCCACCGCGAGCGAGGTCGACATCACCCAAACCGACGCACCCCCGACCGACGCACCCCCGACCGACCCCACGGCGAGCGAGGTCGACATCA
>Ga0256867_10000430_pt1 | contig 16597 bp, 24 predicted proteins | sample RVTome_15_FD_185939 | JGI IMG/M metagenome (GOLD analysis project Ga0256867, IMG submission 185939) | Soil microbial communities from uranium-contaminated site in the Upper Colorado River Basin, Wyoming, United States - RVT150D86 (HiSeq) ... | reverse complement strand
CCGGCGGGTAATGGTTGAATTCATAGAAGGTGCCGTTTCCCCTCAGCACTTCGCCGACCAGGTTGAGGCCGGCTTTCTCCAGCACCCGCTGGCATTCGAGCGCCTCGAGACCGGCGGCAAGCATGTCATCGAGTCGCGCGCGCGAAACGCCGCGTAATTCGTTCGGCGCGGCCGCGGAGTCCCGCCCCACCGGATCGTCGCCCATCTTCATCCCCGTGTGCCGGGTACATCGGCCCCGCCCCGGGGCAAGCGGACCCGGCGGCGGGGCCTGCAGCATCGCGAGCGTGCCTATTTCCGTTTGGCCGCGCAGGGGTTCTGCGCCGCGCAGGGGTTACGGGCTGCGCAGGGATTTTTCGCGGCACACGGGTTCTTCGCCGCGCAAGGATTGCTCGCCCCGCACGGATTCTTCGCTGCACCGGTTTTCTGCTTGGAGACCTTCGCCGCGCAGGGATTCTTGGCGCTGCAGGGGTTCGCTTGCGCGTAGGCGGCGCCGGCGAGACCCATGGCAAACGTGCTTGCGATTGCGACCGCCAGGGGCTTTGTGCCTGATTTCATAAGATTTCCTCCGGAAGGTATAAAGGTATCGAGTCGCCTTACGACGACCGATTACAATTTACGTTCAAGGCGGCGGCCCGGATGCACCGCGATGCGCGCCCGCTGAATTATCGCCCGGTCGCCAAGGCGTCGATGATCGGGCAGCCGGAGTTTCGGCTGCCTCTCGCGCATTCGTTGACCAGACCTGCCAGCACGTTCCGTATGGCCGCCAGATCGCTGATTTTCCCCTCGACCATGGCGAGCTTCGTTTCCGCAAGCGCTTTGGTCTCCGCACAGTGGTTGCCATCGGAGAGCCCCAGCAGCAACGCGATTTCCTCCAGCGAAAAGCCCAGCGCCTGCGCGCGCTTGATGAACCGCACGCGCTTCAGATCGCCCGAGCCATATCTCCGGATGCGGCCGTGCTTGCGGCCGGGCCGCGGCAGCAGGCCGATTCCCTGGTAATAGCGGATGGTCTCGACGTGAACGCCGGACTTCGCGGCAAGCTCGCTGATTCTGATCCCTTTTTCGACGGTTTCGCGCTTGAGCATGGTGCTTGACTCCGTAGTCAACTACGGAATTAAGGTTACACCTTCGCTGCACGACGAGGAAGCAGACACATGATCGAAGGCAAGGCTGAGACCGGCTCGCTCGTGGCCGGTGGCATCGCCGCGATTTTCGCGTCGGCCTGCTGTGCGGGACCGCTCGTTCTGGTCGCCACCGGCCTGGGCGGGGCATGGCTCGGCTATCTCACCGTTTTCGAACCGTATCGCTGGATCTTTATCGGCCTCGCCGTGGCCGCGCTCGTCTTTGCCTGGCGGAGGATCTTCCGCCCGGCTGCACAGTGCAACCCGGGCGAGGCGTGCGCTGTGCCGCACACGCGCAGGGTATTCAAAATCGCCTTCTGGTTCGTTGCCGCGTTCGTGGCCATCGCCGCCGCTCTTCCCTATGTGGCGGATCTGCTGATCGGAGGCTGACATGAAAAAACTGCTCGTACTGTCATGGATCGCGGCGGCGCTCATCTCCACCGCGGCGCTGGCGGAGTCGCGGACGGTCACGCTTTCCGTGCCGGGAATAACGTGAGGGTTTTGCGTGATCTCCGTGAAGAGATCGTTGACCGGGATTGACGGGGTGAGCAAGGCGGACGTGAGCCTCGAGAAGCGCGAAGCGGTGGTCACTTACGACGATGCGAAGACCAGCGTTGAAGCGCTGCTCAAGGCGACCAGGGACGCCGGCTATCCGTCAACCCTCAAGAAGGAGCCGAAATGAGCGAATACAGGATGCGCGTCACGGGGATGACGTGCGAGCACTGTGCGCGGACCGTCGAGAAGGCATTGAGCGCGGTGCCCGGCGTGACGGCGGCGCGGGTGTCCTACGCGGAAGGCATTGCGCGGGTGGGAGCGCGTGACGGTGTTTCCGACTCCGAATTGATCAGGGCGGTCGCGGCCAAGGGCTATGGGGCCGAGCTCTTCAAGGCCCGCGCAGCGGGCGGCCCGGGTCTTGTCGCTGCGACGACCAATACGCCGGGCCCTGCTCGAAAAGCGGGTGGAGGCCTCCGTATCGCGATCGTCGGCAGCGGCAGCGGTGCCTTCGCGGCGGCCATCCGGGCCGTCGAGGCGGGAGCGCAGGTCACCCTGATCGAGTCGGGAACCGTGGGCGGCACCTGCGTGAATGTCGGGTGCGTCCCCTCCAAGATCATGATCCGGGCAGCTGATGTCGCCCACACGCATGCGACGAGCCCGTTTTCTGGAATCGAAGGCCAGCCGGCGAGATTGAACCGCGCAGCGCTGGTCGCGCAGCAGCAGCAGCGCGTCGAAGAACTGCGGACCGCCAAATACATCGACATCGTCGACGGCAATCCCGGCATCAACTTGGTGCAGGGCTTCGCCCGCTTCAAAGGCTCACACAGCTTGATAGTCAAGCGGTCGGACGGCCGAGAGACGCAACTACATGCCGACCGGGTGCTGATCGCGACCGGCGCCTCTCCCGCGATACCGCCCGTGCCGGGGCTCAAGGAATCGCCCTATTGGACTTCCACCGATGCGCTGGTCGCGGAAGCACTGCCAAAGCATCTCGTCATCATCGGGTCGTCCATCGTCGCGGTCGAGCTAGGGCAGGCATTCCTGCGGCTCGGCTCGAAGGTGACCATGATCGCCCGCAGCAAGGTGCTGTTCCGCGAGGATCCTGCCATCGGGGAGGCCCTCGCGGAAGCTCTCACGGCCGAAGGCATGAAAATTCTGACCCGCACCACGACGCGGTCAGTAGCCTATCGCGACGGAATGTTTCGCGTTGAGACCAGTGCGGGCGCCCTCGAGGGAGACTGCCTCCTGGTGGCGACCGGCCGCCGGCCGAATACTGCCGAGATGGGCCTTGAAGCAGTCGACGTCAAGCTGGACGAGCGCGGCGCCATCCGGGTGGATGATCATCTCCGGACCGGCGTGCCGGACATCTATGCGATCGGCGATTGCACCGACCAGCCGCAGTTCGTTTACGTCGCGGCCGCCGCCGGCACTCGCGCGGCGATCAACATGACGGGAGGTGATGCAGCGCTCGATCTTGCGACCATGCCGGCGGTGATCTTCACCGATCCGCAGGTCGCAACCGTCGGTCTCACGGAAGCCGAAGCCAACCTGAAGGGAATCGAAACCGATTCCCGCGCGCTTGCCCTGGAAAACGTCCCGCGCGCGCTGGTCAATTTCGATACCCGGGGGTTCATCAAGCTGGTCGCGGAGGCCGGGACGGGGCGCTTGCTGGGAACGCAGGCCGTGGCGGCCCAGGCTGGAGAGTTGATCCAGACGGCCGCGCTCGCGATTCGCAATCGCATGACGGTCGATGATCTCGCCAGTCAGCTCTTTCCCTATCTCACGATGGTCGAGGGGCTGAAGCTCTGCGCGCAGACCTTCACCAAGGATGTGAAGCAGCTCTCCTGCTGCGCAGGCTAGGAGCGATCCATGAAAGATCTTCTCAAGCAGTCCTCGTCAACTGCCGGCGCTGCGTTTGCGGGGGCGTGCTGCCTGGGCGTGACCGGCGCGCTGTCGATCCTCAGCGCAATTGGCGCGGGCTTTCTCATCAACGACGCCTTTCTCATCCCGCTCTATCTCGCGTTGCTGGCGCTGAGCGTGTGGCTTCTCTACGGCACCTCACGAGCGCACGGCAATCTCGCCCCCTTCTGGGCAGGCCTCACCGGTGCGGTGATTGCCTTTGTCGGATTATGGATCCTGCCGGCCCTGGTGTACGGCGGCCTCATAGTGCTGATCGCCGGCAGCGTGTGGGATTTCTGGAGCGCGCGAAGATCGAGGAAAACGGCGCCGTGAGGCGCCGCCTCAGACCGCCTCCGCGCGAGCGCTTCGCAGCTCGCGCAGGGCCCTCGCGCTGACGCCGGCGGCAGAGCGCAGGAGCAGGCACGCCAGCACGAACCCCACCGCGAGGTCCGGCCAGCCTGACTGCGTCAACCACACCCCGCCGGCGGCGGCAAAGACGGCAATGTTGGACGCAATGTCGTTGCGCGAGCACTCCCACACCGAGCTCATGTTCACGTCCTCCGCGCGGTGCTTCCAGAGGAGCGCAAGGCACATCCCGTTCGCTGCCAGCGCGACGACGCTGATGATTCCCATGGTCTCGAAAACGGGGACGGCGGGATTCATCACCCTGTAGGCGACCTGGCCGAGGACGAAGAGCCCGGCAAGCGTGATGAGACCGCCCTTGAGGAGCGCCACTTTCGCCTTCGCGCGGGGGCCCCGGGACACCGCGTAGAGACTGAACCCGTAGGTCATCGCATCGCCCAGGTTGTCGAGGGAATCCGAAAGGAGCGCCGTGGAGCGCGCCAACAGGCCTGACGCCAGCTCCACGACGAACATGACGACGTTGATCGCGAGCACGATGCGCAGCGTGGCGCTCTGCCGCCCCCGCAGCGCTTCGATTGCGAGCTCCTTATCGTCGCAGCAGTCCATCGATTCCTTCCGGGAGATTATCGGGATGGTTCCATTGTGAATTTGAGGCCCCGTAGCTAGTATAGGGTGAAGGGCGCGACTGCGGCCAGGCGTTCGCGCTCCGCGTTTCGGAGGCGGCAACGCGCATCGCCGGACCGAAACCGTCTCAAAGCCGGTTGACGCAAAGGAGGCCCAATGGAAGCGGTAAAGGTGCTGTCACTTTTCGTGGTCACCGCAGTTGCCGAGATCCTCGGATGCTACCTGCCTTACCTCTGGCTCAAGCGTGACGGCTCCATTCTCCTGCTGATCCCGGCTGCGGTTGCGCTCGCCGCCTTCGTGTCGCTGCTTTCGCTCCATCCGCATGCGGCCGGCCGGACCTACGCCGCCTACGGAGGGATCTACGTCGTGGTCGCGCTCGCCTGGCTCCTTGTCGTCCAGCGCATCGTTCCGGACCGCTGGGATCTCATCGGCGGAGCCGTGACGCTCGCCGGCATGGCGATCATCTACTTCGGGCCGCGCGGCGCGGCCGCGTGATTGCGTGGGTATCGATTCCATCAAGGACGCGAAAATGGTTCACCCATCCCTCGTCCGCCTGCCTCGGCTGATCCTTCTTTGCGCGCTCATGGCGGCCTGCACACCCGGTCTGGCGCAGGATCCGAAGGAGGCGTACGTCGCCAAAGTCGACAGCGACGGCGTGCAGCGCATCCGCATCGTCGGCGGCGATTACTTCTTCAAGCCCGGCCACATCGTCGTGAAGGTGAACGTTCCGGTGGAGCTCGTCGCGAGCAAGGAGGCGGGCATCGCGCCGCACAACCTCGTGATCGAAGCGCCGGAGGCGGGCATGTCCGTGGAGGAAGACCTCGATGCGGAGCCGAAGAAGATCACCTTCACCGCCACGGCAGTCGGTAAATACCCGTTCTATTGCAGCAACAAGCTTCTCTTCTTCGCAAGCCACCGCGAACGAGGCATGGAAGGTGTGCTGGAAGTCGTTCCCTAGGACTCGGTCTCACCCCGGTTCGACAAGCTCCCTGTCCGGGGCCGAGCCTTCGGCTGAACTCGGACGCGCTGCCAGCGCACGGCTTCCCGGATGATAACGGCCGCGTTGCTGATGGTGGCCTTGGCCGGCGCCAACGCCATCGACCCCATTGACGCTGCCATCGAGCGTTACCGCGCGGTGGAGTCGTATCAGGTGACGCTCAGGTCCTTTCACGGGGACCAGTCGGACATTATCCGGTTCTCCTACAAGAGACCCGGTTTTGTACGCATGGATTTCGAGCAGCCGCACGAAGGGGCTGTACTGATCTACAGCCCGCTCACGAACCATGTCCGGCTGTGGCCATTTGGCGAGGGCTTGTTCTCGCTCACCTTCAGCCCCGATAACCGTCTCGTGCAAAGCCCCACCGGCCAGCGCGTCGACCGGTCGGACATCGGCGCGCTCCTGGATAACGTCAAGTCCTTGCAACGCAAAGGCGAGACCACCGTGTTGGGCGAGGAGTTGGTCGGTGGGCGGAAAACGATGCGGCTCGCCGTCTCGGGCACAGGCAAACCGGTTGCGGGCAACGTGCCCCGGTATGAACTGTGGCTAGACAGCGCCTCCCTGCTGCCGTTGAAGGTCGTCAGCCGCGACGCCAATAATGAAATCATCGAGACGGTCGTGATGGACGATCTTCGGATAAATGTCGGAATGCCGGATCGCGTGTTCGATCCGTAGGAGTCGGTCGCGTCCGGTTTGGGCAGGCTCGTTGTGGAATACCCGGTCGCTTCCGCGTGTTCCCACGATGATGGGCCCGTCCGACTTGGAGGGAGCTTGGAATGGCGGATTACCGGCTGACCACGACCTGGCGAATCAGTGCGCCGGTACATCAGGTGTACGATGCAATCTGCCGCCCCTCGCGCTGGCCGAGCTGGTGGTGGGGCGTGAAGAACGTCGTCGAGCTCGAGCCCGGAGATCACCGCGGCGTCGGGCGCGTGCTGCGCTACACCTGGAAGGGACTGCTGCCCTACGCGTTGACATTCACCATCCAGGTGGTGCGGGTGATGCCGCTCGTCGCGTTGGAAGGCGTCGCGAGGGGTGAGCTGGAGGGCATGGGGCGGTGGCTTTTTTCGCAAGAGGGCTCCATCACCGCGGTCTGCCATGAATGGCAGGTGCGCACCACGAGGCTCTGGATGAATCTCCTCGAGCCGGTCGCCGGCCCCGTGTTCGAATGGAACCACCACCTCATCATGCGCGAGGGCGGCAAGGGGCTCGCGCGCCTGCTCAACACCCGCCTCATCACCTAGCAGCCTGCCGGTCCCGGAGGGCGACACAGTCCTACTTGTTGAGACCGCTTCCGGCCAGCGCTCGATAGGTTACGGCCGCGGTCACGCCGAACACGATGTGCGCGGCGACGGTGTTCCAATCGCGGACCTGCGCAAACCACGGAAAGATCGCGGTAAACCCGTACAGATTGACGACGTAGAGCGCCGCGCCGAATCCCGCACCGATCAGGAACGCGATGCCCATGGACGCGCGCGATATCATGGTCGCGAGGATGACGCCGTACAGGATGGACAGGGCGAAGTGGACGCAGGCCGCAATCAACATGATGGAGAGGCCGAAACTCGCAGGAGGAGGCAGGACGTTCCTGCCCATGAGGATCGCGGCGGCGAGGCGCGCGTCCCTGAACAGCGCCGACGGGAACGCGTCGGTAAACGACGCCCACAGGAGCACCTGGATGAGTGTCGAGACGACGCCGGCGATGAGGCCCGCCCAGATGGCAGCCTTCCATTGGATGGCGATCATGATGCCCGCGAGCGATGACCGGGGCGCGCGCCACGGGGCAGCGCGCTGCAGGCATCATATACGAAGCCCGGGGAGTCATAATCCCGGCGCCATGGCTTTCGGATGATCGATCTCCCGCGTCAGCGTTACGCTTTTCTCGCGCTCGCCGCCGCTGTCCTGTTCGGTGCGAGCACGCCGTTCGCGAAGCTCCTCCTTGGCGAGCTTTCGCCGCTCGCGCTTGCCGGCCTGCTCTATCTCGGCAGCGGCCTGGGCCTGCTCACGGTGCGGCTCGCGATGCGCGCGCGGCGCCGCGACCAGCCCGCGGCCGAGGCCCCCATTATGGCCGGAGATTACCCGTGGCTCGCCGCCGCGGTGATTACCGGCGGCATCGCTGCGCCGATCTTGCTGCTATGGGGACTGGCGGGAACCAGCGCATCGGCGGCGTCGCTCCTGCTCAATCTCGAAAGCGTCGTCACGATGCTCGTAGCGGCGCTGCTCTTCGGCGAGGCCGTTTGCCGACGCGTGGTGGCCGCAGCAGCGCTGATGCTCGCCGGCGCGACAGTGCTCTCCTGGGATCCGCAGGCCGAACTCAAGCTCTCGCTGCACGCGATCGCGATCCTCGGCGCGTGCCTCTGCTGGGCGCTCGACAACAACTTCACCCGCAAAATCTCCGCGGGCGATCCCGTGGCCCTGGCGATGATCAAGGGCCTCGCCGCCGGATCGTTGAATCTTGCCCTCGCGTTCGCGCTCGGATTCCACCTTCCCGGAACCGCGGCGCTCGCCGCCGCGCTCGGCGTCGGGTTCCTCGGCTACGGCGTGAGCCTCGTCCTGTTCATTCTCGCACTAAGGCACCTTGGAGCCGCCCGCACCGCTGCGCACTTCAGCACCGCGCCCTTCATCGGCGCGGCGATCGCGATCCTCGGTCTCGGGGAGCCGATCACGATCTCGTTCGGGATCGCCCTGGCGCTGATGCTCGCCGCAACGTGGCTGGTGCTCACCGAGCGCCACGAGCACGCGCACGCGCACGAGTACCTGGCGCACAGCCACCGGCACGTCCATGACGCGCATCACCAGCACGCGCATCACGGCGACGAGGGCCCCGAGCCCCACACGCACTGGCACGAGCACCCGCCGATGACGCACAGCCATCCTCACCTGCCGGACCTGCATCACCGCCACAAGCATTGAGCGGCACCCGCCTCCCAAACGGCGTTGCCTTCCGCCCTCCTCGACCCACCATGACGGCGATGATATGAAATCGGAAACCGATATCGCATCACCGTTCCGGGATCCACATGCGCTGCCTCGTTCAACTGCCTAGCTCGATCGGATCACCAGAACAGGCACTTTACACCGACTGAGCACCTTCACGGTCTGGCTGCCACGCCAAACGATTTCAATGCCGGTGCGCCCATGTGACGCCATGACGATCAGGTCGCACTTGCTCTCCGCAGCCTGCTCGACAATGCCCTTGAACGGCTCACCGCCGAGCTTCACGACGACGTCGCATTCGACTCCATTTGCGCCTGCGTGCTTTTTCAGCTCCGCGAGCTGCCCGTGAGGCATTCCTCTAACTATGCTATCCAGCTCATTCTCGACCCAGCTGCGGACCACGCGGGGCACCCCCTCTTCCGGGATGAAGTCCCTCAATCCCACAACCCGGATCGCTGTTACCTTGGCGCCGAGCGTTTTGGCGAGCGCGATGCATTCTTTCTCTGCCCTGATCGCCAGCTCCGAGCCATCGTGCGGAAACAGGATGTGTCGATACACGGGAGCCTCTCTCGGCCAAAGCGCGGCGACCCTTGTATTGTAAATCGATATCGATATCCGATACAATAAGAAGACGCCTCGCCGAACACGGGACTCTCTGCCGGATGCCGGCGGAGCCTCGTTCCGGCTTGCGCGCAAGCCGCTCCGCTGGCGCATCAAGGGGATTTCTGCGCCCGCCTAGCCCTCGAGGATCTCGTCGACCAGCTCGGTGATTTTTTCCTTGGCCTCGAGCAGCATGCGCCGGCCCTTGGCAGTCGCCTTGTAGTACTTGCGCAGCTTTCCGTTGACCACCTTGCTGCTGGCGCTCAGGAAGCCCGATTCCTCCAGCTCGTGGAGAATCGGATAGAGCGTGCCGGGGCTCAAGGTGTAGCCGTGCCGGCGCAGCTCGTCGATCATCTCGAGGCCGAAGATCGTGCCCTTGGCGGCGTGGTGCAGAATGTGGACGCGCACGAATGCTAGAAAAACATCCCTGATGATAGTATTGTTCATCGTTATCGAATCACGATAAAAAGAAATCCCTGCACGGGTACCGCCCCGTGTGAAGGGGCGTTCTCAGCGTCCGATTGTAGTGCCACGCGGCCAAGACTGACAAAGGGAACCGACGATGTCGCAGTCTCGAACAACATCACCACCAGTGGCATCTGCACGTGAATCGGCCTTCAGCGTATTCAAGGTGTTCCTCAAGCTCGGATTGACGTCGTTCGGAGGACCCATCGCCCACCTTGGTTACTTTCGCGAGGAGTTCGTCAACCGGCGGAAGTGGATCAACGACCAGGCCTACGCCGACCTCGTCGCCCTTTGCCAGTTCACTCCCGGGCCGGCGAGCAGCAAGGTCGGCATCGGCATCGGCCTGTCGCAGGCGGGCCTGCCGGGAGCCTTTGCGGCGTGGCTTGCCTTCACAGCCCCTTCTGCACTCGCGCTCATCCTCTTCGGTTTCGGCATCATCGCCCTGGGCAACCGCGTGGATCTCGCGTGGCTGCACGGGCTCGTGGTCGTGGCTGCACCGGTGGTCGCGCAGGCGATCTGGGGCATGGCGCGTACGCTGACGCCGGATGCGCCGCGCATGACGGTGGCCGCGCTGGCCGCGATCGTCGTCATGATCTGGCCCACGCCGCTGGGCTTTATCGGCGCTATTCTCACGGGCGGCATAATAGGCCTGCTTCGGCTCAAGGCGAACGTGGACGAGCACCACGTCGCGATCGGCGCTCACGTAAGCCGCACGGCGGCCGTGACGGCGCTCGCCTTGTTTTTCGGGCTGCTGCTCGCGCTGCCCGCACTGCGAGCGGCGTTTCCGTCTTCCCAGACACTTGCATTGCTGGACAGCTTCTACCGTGCCGGATCGCTGGTGTTCGGCGGGGGGAACGTCGTCTTGCCGCTGCTCCAGGCCGAAGTGGGGCCTCCGGGATGGGTATCGAACGAAGCCTTTTTTGCAGGCTACGGTGCGGCCCAGGCCGTCCCCGGCCCTTTGTTCACCTTTGCCGCGTACCTCGGCACCGTATCAACCGTTTCCCCCAACGGCTGGACCGGGGCCCTGATCTGTCTGGTGGGCATCTTCGCCTCCTCATTCCTGCTCGTCATCGGTCCGCTGCCGTTCTGGGACGCTCTCAGGCGTTTTCGCCCCATGCGTTCGGCACTGGTTGGAGTCAATGCGGCGGTCGTAGGCCTGCTCATCGCGTTTCTGTACGACCCGGTGTGGACCAATGCGATCCGCTCCGCCGCTGACTTCGGGCTCGCGCTCGCCGCATTCGTCCTGCTCGCGTTCTGGAAATTTCCTCCCTGGCTGGTCGTGCTGCTCACGGCCGCCGGCGCCGCGGGGATCAGGCTGGTCCAAACAACTTTGCTTTAGGGCGTGGAACGAAATCATACGAACCGCCGCACAACCTACAGCACGCCGGAAATCAACCCCAGCGCCACGGCAAACAGCAATGCGGCGACGATGCCGCGGATTCCTGACAGCGTCGCCTGCGGGAGATAGCGGTTGCCGAGCAACGCTCCCGCAAGCGCGGCGATCACAGCAGCCACCAGCAGCGGGTAATCCAGTTCCGCCCGATGCCGCAGGATCAGCTGTGAATAGACGCCCAGCCGCGTCACGTCGATCACGAAAGCGATCGCGGCCCCGGTCGCGACGTAGGCTTCCTTCGTGAGGCCCGCCTTGATCAGAAACGCGGACCTCAGCGCGCCCTGCATGCCGGCCAGGCCGCCGAAGAACCCGCTCAGAAAACCGCCCAGCGGCAGGAATCGCGCCGGGAACGTGATCTGACGAAACGACGGCAGAATCTCGGCGCAGGCGAAGACGAGCAGGAGCACTCCCACGACGAGCTTCGCGGGCGCGACTTCAACGGTCCGGCCCCACAGCGAGTAACTCACAATGGTCCGCGCTTCTGAAAGCCAGAGCAAACTCCACGCACCCGCCAGTGCGCCTACGATGGCCAGGCCCCCAAACCGGATCACGATGGCACGGTCCACGTGACGCCAGAGGAGCAACAGCTTGAACAGGCCATTGAGGAAGTGGACGACGGCCGTCAGCGCGACGGCCTTCTCAATTGCAAAAAATACGGCGAACGCCGGGAGCAGAAGCGTCCCCAGGCCGAACCCGGAGAAAAATGTGAGCGCGGACGCAAGAAAGGCGACCGTACAGATGATGAGATAGCTCATCGTTTCCTCCCGGCGGCTCGCGCGCCCCGTGGCGGCGCGGCGGCCGGCAACCCCTCCAACGCGGCCTTAAGCGCCGCGCGCTCCGCCCGCGGGGCAAAGCGCTCGCGCCTGCGCAGGAGCGCACGCCGCAGCCTGCCGTAAAACGAAGCATCGGTCCGGCAGCGCTCGATCAGGCGCGCAAGCGCCTTGTCGTCGAACAATGGAAAGTAGCCGGGATAATCACGGCCGAGCATGCCGACGTTTCCGGGAATGCGGGATGCGAGCACGGGGACGCCGACGCGCGCGGCCTCGCAGATCACGTTCGCGCCGCCTTCCATCACCGAGCTCACCACCAGCACGTGGCTCGATGCGAGCCAGCGCATCGCCCGGAGGTGCGAGAGGCTGCCCAGCCACTGGTAGCGCGGATCGCGTTTTTCCCAGGTCGTGCATTCGGCCTGCATTGCCCGATCGAGTGCACCGCCGATCTGGAACACCTCGACCGGAGCCGCGCGATCGATATGACATAGTGCCAGCGCGGTCCGGAAGGGATCTTTTTCTCCGCGGAGATGGCCGATGACCGCGATCCGGAAGCGGCCCTTCACCGGCGCGTGCAGTAGCCGTACGTCGGAAGATTGGTAAACAACCCTCGCCTTTCTCCTTAAGACGGGGCTCAATTCGTCGAGCCCCGTCTCCTGCAGGACGATCAGACGCGACGCCATAGCGAGCGCCTGCTTCGCTTCGGCGTGCTCGCGGATGTCCCTGTAAAGATCAGTTCCGGTCAGCGCCAGCACCAGCGGCGCCTCGGGCCGCTGCCCTCTGAATTCCGCGATCGAGGGATAGCTCTTGTAGGCATGCAGCGCGAGCAGCACATCGTCCGCGCCACCGTCCCACTCCGTGTCCACGCGCACCCGGTGCCCGAGGCCGCGCAGAAAAGCGCGCCACCGCGCGGCGGTATGGCGGTTGCCGCTGCGGGGAACTGCCGAAGGCGGAACAGTGATGGCGATTTTCATGTAACGGCGATAGTCTTACTGTCGGACGAGCATGATACCGGGATAGCCTGCCGATGGACGCCGACATGAATCCGAGTGACCTTGCGGCCGGACTGCGCGCCAGCCGCGAGCATCTTACCCGGATCACCGCGGACCTGGACGGCGAGCGGCTGCTTGGGCCCAAGCTCGCGATCGTCAATCCGCCGCTCTGGGAGCTCGGGCACGTCGCCTGGTTCCAGGAATACTGGTGCCTGCGCAGAAGCGCACGGGGGGCGCCGCCGGAGCCGCTCGTTTCCGTAGCCGACGCCCTCTACGACTCGGCGAAAGTGGCCCACGACACCCGCTGGGACCTGCGCCTCCCGGATCTCGAGACGACGCGCTCCTACCAGGCAGGCGTGCTGGAGCGCGTTGTGAGAAGGCTTGAGCAGGAACCGGATAATCGCGAGCTTCACTACTTCGTTCAGCTCGCCATGTTCCACGAGGACATGCATGCGGAGGCCTTCCACTACACTCGTCAGACGCTGGGTTACAGTGATCCTTTCGATGGCAACGAAAGCGCCGCCGGCTTGCGTGCCCAGGTCGCCGGAGACGTCGAGCTTCCCGGAGGAACGTTTCTGCTCGGGGCATCCGCGAGCGACGATTTCGTTTTCGACAATGAGAAGTGGGCCCACGAAGTCGAGATCCGCCCGTTTCGCATGGCGCGCGCGACGGTTGCCAACGCGGAGTTCACGGCCTTCGTGGACGCCGGCGGCTACTCCCGGCGCGAATGGTGGGACGACGAAGGATGGGAATGGAAAACGCGGTCAGGCCAGGCGGCGCCGAAGTACTGGGTTCGACAGGACGACGCATGGTTCCAACGACGCTTCGACCGGCTCGTGCCACTCGCCCCGGATGAGCCCGTGCTGCACGTGAACTGGCACGAGGCGAACGCCTATTGCCGCTTCGCGGGACGGCGGCTGCCCACGGAAGCAGAGTGGGAGTACGCCGCATCGTCCGCCCGGCAGGCCGGAGCGAAGCGGCGCTATCCCTGGGGCGACGAACCTCCGGATGCGGCGCGAGCGAACCTCGATAGCGCCTGCCTCGCAGGCGTCGAGGCGCATCCGGCTGGCGATTCCGCGGGCGGCCTCCGCCAGCTGATGGGCAACACCTGGGAATGGACGTCATCCACCTTCGACCCCTACCCCGGATTCGTCGTCGATCCCTACAAGGAGTACTCAGAGCCCTGGTTCGGAACGCACAAGGTGCTGCGCGGCGGGAGCTTCGCGACGACGCGGCGTCTCATCCGCAATACGTGGCGCAACTTCTATACCCCCGACCGGAACGACATCTTCGCTGGGTTTCGTACTTGCGAGCTGGAGAGCTGATGCTGGTCAAAAGACAAGCACCTTGTCCGCCCAGAGCGTCCAGTCCGCCAGCTCGTCGAGTGTGCTACGGCGGGTACCGTTGACGAGCTCCGCCTCGCCGATGCCGCGCGCATCCATGCAGGTGCCGCAGACGCCGACCGTCGCACCGCGCCGCAGCGGTCCGGCGAGCATGAATTCCGTGTTGTAGTAGCCCGCGGGCACCTTCTGACCCGACCGCGCGGCTGCCGCCGCATCGCCGATCAGGAATACCTTCAACTCGACGCCCTCGCGTTTCGCGAGCGCTCCGGCCAGCCTGAGCGCGTTGTAGGTGCGCTCGACCCCGTAAGGAGCATCGTTCAGCACCAGGAGAATCTTCACGTCGCCTGTTTGGACCGCCGGGCGATCGGCCTGCCGTCGCCGGTAATGTCACCCTTCAATGCGACGAACGGAATTGAGAGGATTCCGGCGTACGTCGTACTGCGGCGCGGGTCGCGAAAACCCGGAATCCCGATCGTCATGCCCTCGTGCCCGTCGCGGGGCTGCGCCTGATAGGTGCCGAACAAACGATCCCACCAGGGCAGGTTGAAGCCGAAATTACGGTTGGTTTCTTCCCCTCGGATTGAGTGGTGCACCCGGTGCATGTCGGGCGTGACGACGAGCCACCGCAGAACCGAATCGAGCCGCCGCGGGATGCGCACGTTCGAATGATTGAACATCGAGCTTGCGTTGAGGGCGATTTCAAAGACGAGGACCGCCATTGCCGGCGCGCCGATGACAAGAATCGCCGCCGCCTTGATCGCCATCGACAGCAGCATCTCGACCGGATGAAATCGCGTGCCCGTCGTGACGTCGATGTCGAGGTCGGCATGGTGCGCGCGATGCAGGCGCCACAATAGCGGCACCGCGTGAAACATGACGTGCTGCAGGTAGATCGCGAGATCGAGGGCAGCCAGCGCCAGCAGGATCTTGAGACCGGGATGAACGTCGATCGCGTGCAGCAGGCCGACGCCGCGCGCTTCCGCGAAGGCCGCGATTCCCACCGCCGCCGCCGGGAAGATCGCCCGAACCAGCACCGTGTTTGTGACTAGAATGGCGAGATTCGCCGTCCAGCGCTGGCGCTTCGGCGCCGCGAGCTTGCGCCGGGGAGCCAACACCTCCCATGCGGCCAACACTGTGAACGCGGCAATGAAGATCGCGAAGCGCAGCGGTGCGTCGGAGTCAAGCATGGTTGCAAAAGCATCCATGGGATCTACGGGGAATCGCGATTGCCTGGATCAAGAGTGCTACTATAGCATTCAATTGATTACTTGAATACAAGCCACCAGGACTAGAAAAGCCATGTCCAGCACGGGTGTGAAATCGCTGCTTTTCTCCCAATTCGCCCGCGTCAGCCAGGCGCTGGCCAGCGGGAATCGCCTTGAATTATTGGAGTTTTTGGCTCAGGGCGAACGTAGCGTCGACGCGCTCGCCAAGCTCTCCGGGCTGTCGGTCGCGAACACCTCCAGGCATCTTCAGGTGCTGCGCCAGGCCGGTCTGGTCCAGGCAAGAAAAGTAGGACAGTTCGTGTACTACAGCGTCTCGGGCGGCGGCGTCATCAAGCTGCTCGCGGCGCTCCAGGAAGTCGCCCAGCACAACGTTGCCGAAGTAACCAAGCTGGTTCACGAGTACCTGGACGCGAAGGACAGTCTCGAGCCGGTTTCCGTCGCCGAGCTCGCGGGACGTATTCGCGAAGGACTGGTGACCGTGGTGGATGTGCGCCCGGCCGAGGAATATGCGGCCGGCCACCTGCCCGGCGCGATCAACCTCCCGGTCTCGGGAATCGATGAGCACCTCGCACGGCTGCCGCGAAACCGGGAAATCGTCGCGTATTGTCGAGGCCCATTTTGCGTCCTCTCGTTCGAAGCCGTTGCCGAATTGCGCAAGCGCGGGCTCAAGGCGCGGCGTCTGGAGACAGGGTTTCCCGAATGGAAAGTGGCCGGCTTGCCGGTGGAGTAGCTCCCGGTTCCACGCCGGATCCTGTTGGCGTCAACGGTCGCCTGGCGGTACCGGGCAGCAGTTGGAAACTGACGCGACCATCACCACGTCGCCAAGCGCGGCTGCGGACTGAAACGATGCTTTCAAGCCATCGAAGACCGCATCGGTGTCGCCGACGATGACCGTGCTCATGGTACCGGGCGTGACCTCGAGCCCGCGGGCACGAAAAACTTCGAGGACCCTGGAAATCGTCGGCCCCAGGTGGGGCTGCCGAAGGGGATACAGGCTGACCTGAACCGAAATCGTACTCATGCTTTTCACTCCTCATGCAATTGCACGGCCACGCCGATGAACCCGCCCCAAGGCAGGGGCAAATCGCGCACGCCGGGAATCGGCCACAGGGTGGTCCACCAGCGTACCGTCCTGGTCCTTAGCCCTGCTGCCTCTCGAGCCATCCCGGCCAACTCCCACGGCCCAAAGAACCGCGCGGACTGCCACATGGCCTTGCCAGAAAGACGATAACGCAGCGCGAGCAGGCTCCACCGGTTCAACACGCCGAGCAGGACTCCTTGACGGGCAACGCGAATGGCCTCGGCAAGGGCGCGCGCGGGCTCCGGGAGAAACTCCAGCGTCGTGATGAGAGCCGTCACATCGATCGACCGATCA
>Ga0256867_10000429_pt1 | contig 16598 bp, 17 predicted proteins | sample RVTome_15_FD_185939 | JGI IMG/M metagenome (GOLD analysis project Ga0256867, IMG submission 185939) | Soil microbial communities from uranium-contaminated site in the Upper Colorado River Basin, Wyoming, United States - RVT150D86 (HiSeq) ... | reverse complement strand
AACGGGGGCTGGTGTCGCTGCTTGATACCGTGCAGCGCCTCCAGCGCGTTCCATGAACCGCCGGATGCGGACCCGCATGTCCGGTGGTGTGGGAGGACGGCGCGGGTGACCGCGCCTCCTACCCAATTGGTTCGTTTGGTTACTGGCGCAGCGTCAGGGTGTCCTTGAGCACCTTGGGCGTTATGAATATGAGCAATTCGGAGCGGTCGTCCTGCTTGAGGTTCTGCTTGAACAGAAAGCCGACAAACGGCATGTCGCCCAGCACCGGGACCTTGTTGGTCGTACTGCGCTCTTCCTGCGTGTAAATCCCGCCGATGACCACGGTGCCGCCATTCGACACAAGGACTTCGGTGGTGATCTGCTTGGTGTCGATCGACGGCCCGGCAAGCGTCTGCTGACCGACGCTGTCCTTGTGCACGTTGACTGTCATGATGACGTTATCATCGGGCGTCACCTGAGGCTTTACTTTAAGCGAGAGCGTGGCTTTCTTGAAGGAAACGCTGGTCGCCCCGCTCGACGTTGCTTGTTGATACGGAATTTCCGTGCCCTGTTCTATGACAGCCTCCACCTGATCTGCGGTAATCACGCGCGGGCTCGAGATGATCTTTCCCTTGCCGTCGGCCTGAAGAGCGGACAGCTCGAGATTCAGGAATCTCGTTCCAGCGTCATTGAAAAGCAGCAGCGAGAATACCCCGGGCGGGTTACCCCCAATCGTGGGGGCTGGCAGGTTCACGGACAGTGAATCGGTAGGCCAGATAGGATCCGTCGCGGACTGCCCCGTGTGGAAGCCCGTGTCGTTGAGGTTCCCGCCCGGCAGAGCGCGCACTACGGTACCGTTTATGGTGCTTCTGGCACCGAGGCCGCTGACGTCGTGGTATCCAAGCCGGACACCGAGGTTGCGCGCGAAGTTGTCCGTGGCCTCGACGATGCGCGACTCGATCATGACCTGCCGCACCGGTATGTCTACTTGCCGGATGAGATTGCGCACCTCCTCGAGCTTGGTGGGGGTGTCCTGCACGAAAACCGTATTGGTCCGCGGATCGATCACCGCGCTGCCGCGCTTGGAGAGAAGGCGCTGCTTATCGTCGGTCAATAGCGTCCGGAACGCTTCGGCCTTCTGGTAATTCAGCTGAAAGATCTCGGTGCGGGTCGGTTCGAGATCCGCGATCTGCTGCTTGGCCTCAAGCGCGAGCTTCTCGCGGGTGGCGAGCTCGTCGCGCGGCGCAATCCAGACCACGTTGCCGGTCTTGCGCATGTCGAGCCCTTTGCTCTGGAGAATGATGTCCAGCGCCTGGTCCCAGGGGACATCTTTGAGCCTCAGCGTGAGATTTCCCGTGACGGTGTCGCTGGTAATGATGTTCAGACCGGTGAAGTCCGCGATGACCTGCAGGACCGCACGCACCTCCACGTTCTGGAAGTTGAGCGAGAGCTTCTCGCCGGTAAAGCCCGGCCGCACCAGTCGATTGGGATCCTCGACCACCTGCTTCACCTCGACGATGAAGCGGTTGTCGGTCTGGTAGGCCGTATGCTCCCAGTTTCCACTGGGTTCGATCACGATGCGGGCGTTGTTGCCCTGCGCGAACGTGTCCACGCGTTGAACGGGGGTGCCGAAGTCCGTGACATCCATGCGGCGCTCGAGATTCCTGGGCAGCGTCGTATTGAGGAAGTCGATGACGATTGTGCGTCCCTGCTGCTTCAGGTCGATGCCGACCGCGCTGTCTGACAAATCGACGACGATGCGCCCTTCGTCGGAGCGGCCACGCCTGAAGTCGACGTCGCGCAGCGTGTGCCGCGAATCCACAGCCTTGGGCTCCGCAAAATGCGTGGTCACGCCCGCCGAGGCACTGGCGGTAGGCGTCCCCTGTAACGTGATGAGCAGGGCCTGGCCTTCGATCTGCGTGTCGTAGTTTTGCGTACTCGACAGGTTCAGCACGAGCCGTGTGCGGTTGCCGGCCTGCACGACATTGATGCTGCGCAAACTGCCTTCGCCGACCTCCTGGGTTGTGCGGCCAACGGCGCTGGTGGTATTAGGGAAGTCAAACGCGATGCGGGGCGGATTGTTGATGGTAAATCCCGCCGGAGGGCTGGTGGGCGTCTCCTTGAGTGTCACCTTGACCACCACCTTGCCCCCGGGCTGGGGCGAAACGCTGATTCCTTGTATGGCGTTGGACTGCGCAGACGCGGCCATACTCCCGAAAATCATTGTCGCCGCCAGCACAACGTGCAGGAGCGCAGACACGAAACGTGTAGTGACCCTCATTTTTCTTGCCTCCGATTATTCCTGCAACAGCATGGTGCGTTCTTCTTCTTTCCATTCACCGCTGCTGTCCTGGATGATCTCCTTCAATTTGATGGCGGCCTCGGAAATATCGATGATGCGGCCGAAGTTCTGGCCCATGAAATTGCCCGACGACACCCGGAAGAGACTGTTATCGGGGGTCTTGACCAGGGCGTGGAACTGGTTCTTCTGGTTCAGCGTTCCGACCATCTTCAGATTCTCGAGTGGATAGGCCTCAAGCGGCTCCTTGCGCCGGTCCGGATCGGGGGGCTGTATGCCACCGGCCACCTTGATACCTTTCGGCGGCTCGATCTTTCTGGCAACGAACGGGTCCAGAAGCTCGAACGCGTTGTACGTAAATGCCTCGTAGGGCTTCACCTCCGGGAGCGGCGGAATGCGTCCGCGCGGCAGATTCTCCGACTCTTTCACGAACTGTCTCAGGTCCGTATGCTGCTCGCCGCCGCAGGCTGCGAGCGCGAGAGCTGAAAGCGCGATCAGGACGAGTCTCGACTTCATCGCCGTTTCCCACCCTTCTTGGCCGCGGCCCGTCTCTGCGCGGCGAGTTCCTCTTCATCCAGATAGCGGAACGTCTTGGCCGTTGCGTTGAGCACCAGCGAATCGGGTACGCCCTTGCCGCCTTTGCCGGCAACGGCCTTTCCGGCCGCGAGGTCGATATCGTTGAGCGTGACGATGCGTGGAAGCTTTCCAATATCGCTCGCGAATGCACCGATATCGTGATAAGTGCCGGTGAGTTTTATCGTGATCGGGAGTTCGGCGTAGAAGTCACGCTGCGTTTCAGACGCAGCGGGCTTGAACAGCTCGAACTGCAATCCGCGCCCCAATCCCGCCTGATTGATGTCGGTTAGAAGGGCATCCATTTCCGACTTGCCCGGCAGCTGTTTGAGCAGGGCACCGAACTGCTTCTCGATGTCCTCCAGCTGCTTGCGATAAGCCGGCAGGTTGATCGCGCGCTTCTTCTTTTCCAGAAACGTCGTGCGCAGCTGGTCTTCCTTCAGCCTCTCGGAGTTGATCTGATCGATCTGATGCTGCCAGTCGAACCAATAGCTCACAAATATCAGCAGCAGCAGCAACAACAGCAGGGCGACGAGCTTGGGCCCGATCGGCCAGCTGCCGATCTTCTTCGGGTCAAGTCGCCTGAGATCGTCTAGTGTCATCGCAATCGCCCGTTAGCTTTTCGCCGGACGCGCCCGCGGTCGCCTGGAAGCGTCCGCTTCGGTCTGCTGGCGCATGATATGAATGGTCATCGTGAACTCGTTGATTCGCTGCCCGGACAGTACGACCGCCTTGATCTCGACAAGCCCGGGATTTTCGAGGTGATACGACGACTCCAGATTGCGCATCAGGGTCGACACCCGCGCCTGCGACTGGGTATAGCCCGTAATGGTCACCAGGTTCCCTTTCTGCTTGATGCTCTTCAGGTAGATGCCATCGGGCAGCTGCCGCACGAGCTGATCGAGCAGGTGAACCACCTCGGCCCGGTTGCTCTGCAGTGTCTCCACAACTTTCTTTCTCGCAAGGAGCGCGGCGGTTTGCTCTTGTAGCTTCTTGATTTCCGCGATCTGCTTGTCGAGCTTGACGATCTCATCCTCGAGGTACTTGTTTCTGCTTTGCTGCTCCTGCAAGCGATCGTTCAGGTAGGTGTGCACGGAAAACCACGAGGCCGCCCCGAGGACGGCCACGAACACCAGCATGATGATGAACTGCTGCTGCTGCTGTTTGCGCCGCTCTTCGCGGTGCGGCAACAGGTTAATGCGGATCATGAGTCGAACCTCCGCATGGCGAGCCCGCAGGCAACCATCAGCGACGGGGCGTCCTGGGTGAGATTGCGCGGCCGGATTCTCGACGACAGAGCCATGTTCGCAAATGGGTTTCCGATGATGGTGTTTACCTGTACCCGTTTGGAGACAGCCTCGTCCGCTCCCGGTATCGCGGCGCTGCCGCCGGAGAGAACCACGTGGTGCACCTGGTTGTGCTGGGTCGACGTAAAGAAGAACTGCAGTGCGCGCGCAATCTCGAGGCCCATCATCTCGAGATACGGATGGAGTACTTCCGTCTCGTAGTTTTCCGGAAGGCCTCCCGCGCGCTTGGCCGCTTCCGCTTCTTCCGCGGACAAGCCGAACCGATTCTGGATCTCCTGGGTGAGCTGATTACCGCCGAACGCCTGCTCGCGGGTGTAAACGGATTGATCGTTTCGCAAAACGTTTATCGCCATGACGGACGCGCCCACGTCGACGATCGCGATGTTCTGGTCCTTGCCCTTGTCGGGAAACTGATCCTCGATCAGACCAAAGGCGGTCTGCGAGGCGAAGAGGTCCACATCCATGACCACAGCCTTCAACCCGGCGACTTCAGCCGCGGCGACGCGATCCTCGATCTTTTCCTTGCGCGAGGCCGCGATCAGCACCTCCACGTCCTCTGCGCTGTTCGGCGCTGGTCCCAGGACCTGCCAGTCGAGGTTCACTTCATCGAGAGAGAATGGAATGTACTGGTTTGCCTCGGTCTCCACCTGCAATCCAAGGTCGTCTTCTGTCTGCCCTGCGGGCACCAGGATTTTCTTGCTGATCACCGCCGCACTCGGCAGGGCAAGAGCAAGGTTCTTGATGCCGCTTCCCAGGCGCTTGTGGCAGCGCCTCAGCGCCTCGCTCACCGCGTCCAGGTTGTTGATGTTGCCTTCGACAACCGAGTCTCTCGGCAGCGGTTCGATGGCGTAGCGCTCAACGCGATAGATGCCGCGGCCAGACTCCGAGATCTCCACCATCTTCACTGCGGAGGAGCTGATGTCAGTGCCGATGAGCGGGGGCGCTTTGCTCTTGAAAAGGCCCTCGATGGCGCTAAGGCTTAGACCGAATTTTCCTTTGATCATAGGTCAATGGGCCAACAATCCCACAGTTTACTTTAAAGCGTAGCAACAACTATCTTGGGTGTAAAGCGTTTTCTGGTCATTTCTTTTGCGCGGAACCACGCCTATAATCCGCTGGCCGGACATAGCTTACCGCGCATTGCGTTATGGTGCTGTGTTGAGGATCACAATCTTAACCCCGTAGGCTAGCTAGCTGAATTAGTTGTTGTAAACACACAACGTTGTATTCTAACCAGCTGATCTAATGTTGTTTCGTTGGATAGCATTCCCCTTTCTCCTGCTTCTGGCCGGCGCGCTCGCCGGTGCGATGGTCATCGCCTTCGCAGCAGCACTGGTCTACCCGACGTTGCCTTCGCTCGATGTGCTGAAGGATTACCAGCCGAAGGTTCCGCTCAGGGTGTACAGCGCGGACGGCAATCTGATCGGCGAGTTTGGAGAAGAGCGGCGGGCGGTGGTGCAAATGAATCAGGTGCCCAAGGCCTTGGTGGGCGCGATCCTTGCCGCCGAGGACGAGCGTTTCTATCAGCATCGGGGCGTCGACTACATCGGTGTCGCGCGCGCTGCGATTTCCAATTTTGCCTCGGGTGGCGTGCGTCAAGGCGCATCGACGATCACGATGCAGGTTGCTCGCAATTTCTTCCTGTCCAAGGAGCGCACGCTCACGCGCAAGTTCAATGAGGCGTTGCTTGCGTTCAAGATCGAGGCGAACCTGTCGAAGGGTCAGATTCTCGCGCTCTACATCAACCAGATCTACCTGGGTCAGCGGGCCTATGGGTTCGCGGCGGCGGCGCAGACCTATTTCGGAAAGGGGCTGAGCGATCTGGATCTGGCCGAAGTGGCGATGCTGGCAGGGTTGCCCAAAGCGCCCTCGCGCTACAACCCGATTTCCAACCCCAAACGCGCGAAGCTGCGGCAGCAGTACGTTTTGCGCCGGATGCGCGATCTTCAACTGATCTCCGACGAACAGTACGCGAAGGCTGAGCGCTCGGAACTCACGGTCAAGGTGCGGAAAGAGTCGACCGAATTCAGCGTGCACGCCGAGCATCTCGCAGAAATGGTCCGCCAGCTGCTCTACGAGCGTTACCAGGACGAAACCTATGCGCGCGGAATTCGCGTATATACGACCCTGCTGACCTCGCACCAGGAGGCCGCCTACGTGGCCCTGCGCCGCGGCGTGCAGGATTACGATCGCCGGCATGGCTATCGCGGTCCGGAAGGCTACGTGAACCTGCCGGCCAAATTAACGGAGGAGGTTCTTGAGGATCACCTGCACGACGTCTACGTAAGCGACGATATTTATCCGGCCGTGGTACTCGAAGCCGGACCAAAGCGCGTTAAAGCCTACCGCAAGGGCGGGGAGTGGATAACCATCGGGGAAGATGGATTGCGTTTTGCCGCACGCTGGCTGGGTCCGAAAGGCAGTTCCAACCAGAGAATACGGCGCGGCGCCATCATCCGCCTGCAGCAGGATGTGAAGGCACGCTGGCATGTCACACAGTTGCCGACGGTCGAGGCCGCGTTCGTGTCCATGGATCCGCGCGACGGCGCGATTCGCGCTCTCGTCGGGGGCTTCGACTTCGACCGCAATCAGTACAATCGGATCACACAGGCACTCAGGCAGCCAGGCTCGAGCTTCAAGCCGTTCGTGTACTCGGCGGCGCTCGAGAAGGGATTTACGCCGGCGACGGTAATCAATGATGCGCCACTGATGTTCACCGCGGCGCAGACCGGGTCCGAGCCCTGGGAACCGAACAATTTCGATGGAAAGTTTGACGGGCCCTTGAGAATGCGCATGGCGCTCGTCAAATCGAAGAACCTCGTATCGGTTCGGATCCTGCAGGCGATCTCTCCACAGTACGTGCAGGACTATGCGGCGCGGTTCGGATTTGAACCGAAGTTGCATCCCGCCTATCTGACGATGGCGCTGGGGGCGGGCAACGCAACGCCGCTGCAGATGGTGACGGCGTATGCTGTTTTTGCCAATGGTGGATACCGGGTGGCCCCCTATTTCATCGAGCGCATAGAGGATGCCCGGGGCAATGTATTGCACCAGGCGAGGCCGGCGGCCGCGGGAACGGGGGCAGAACGGGTGATAGACGCGCGCAACGCGTTCATCATGAACACCATGATGAGAGATGTCGTGCGTATGGGAACAGCGGCCCGGGCGATGAAGCTGAAGCGAACAGATCTGGCCGGCAAAACGGGCACCACCAATGAATTCGTCGATGCCTGGTTTTGCGGCTTCAATCCTGGCCTGGTCGCCATCTCCTGGATCGGCTTTGATACGCCAAAGACCCTGGGACGAAACGAAACCGGCGCGCAGGCGGCCTTGCCGATATGGATGGACTACATGGGAACCGTCCTCAAGGATGTGCCCGAGCAGCCACTTTCGGTACCGGAGGGCGTTCTGATGGTGAACGTGGACCCGGTATCAGGCCTGCGCGTGGCCGAAGGGCAAGGTGTCCCGGATTTCTTTTATCAGGAGTTTCTCCCGTCTGAGCACGAAACGCTCATCGGAGGCGTAGCGGGAGGAGAGCGCCCGCCCGAAGACGCGCGCAACCAGCTGTTCTAGCGCCATGTCGAGGGATTCCAGTCGAAACGCGACTCGCGGCCGCATCGCGCACCTGGCGGCGCGATTGATGGCCGAGGACGGGATTGAAGACTACGCGCTGGCCAAGCGCAAGGCCGCGCGCCAGGCGGGGATGCCCGACACGAGGGACTTGCCGGCCAACGAGGAAATCGAAGCCGCGCTCAAACTCTATCGGCAGATACACCAGCCCGACACGCATCGGGCCCAGTTGCGCGCCCTTCGCCGCACCGCCCTGCAGACGATGCGGGAGATGAGCCGCTTCAATCCCTACCTCACGGGCACGGTATTGAACGGGAATGCCGGAAAATATGCCGATATCAATCTCCAGTTGTTCACCGAAAACGTGAAGGCGGTCGAGCTCTTTCTCATCGATCGCGGAATCCCCTATCGGGCCGCGCAGACCCGTCTCTATGCGGGGCAGGAGCTGCGCACGGTACCGGTCTTCACGATCATCCATGACGGGATCGAGATCGAGATCGCGGTTCTTTCATCGGGAGATCTGCGGCTGCCGCTGCGCAGCAGCATGGAGGGAAAGATCATCGGGCGCGCCAAGATACAGCTGGTGGAAGAACTGCTGGCGCAGACGTAGTCGAATCCTGCGCGCCCTGCCCCATTACCGATTGATAGGGCCACTGTCCGGCGCCCATCCGCCATAACGCTGCGGCGCGCCACGCACGCTCGGCCAGTCGCCCGGCGTATGCGGCGTGCGCCCTGTCAGCGCGTCGATTGCAGCCAGCGCGCAACGTCGAGCGCGAAATAGGTCAGGATGCCATCCGCACCCGCGCGCTTGAAGGCGGTCAGCACCTCGATGACACACGGCCGCTCGTCCAGCCATCCTCGGGCCGCTGCCGCCTTCAACATTGAAAATTCGCCGCTCACCTGGTAGACAAACGTCGGCGCGCGAAACTCGTCTTTCACGCGGCGCACGATGTCGAGGTACGGCAAGCCGGGCTTGATCATTACCATGTCCGCGCCTTCCTTCAGATCGAGCCCGACCTCCCATAGCGCCTCGTCGCTGTTCGCATAGTCCATCTGGTATGAATACTTGTTGCCATGCCCGAGCGCCTGCGCCGAGCCGACAGCATCTCGAAACGGGCCGTAAAATCCCGAGGCGTACTTGGCGGAGTAGGCAAGTATGCGAGTATGGATGAACCGCTGAGAGTCGAGCGCGGCCCGAATCGCACCGATGCGGCCATCCATCATGTCCGATGGCGCGACGATATCGACGCCCGCGCTCGCACACGCGAGGGCCTGCTTCTTGAGCACCGCGATGGTCTCATCGTTGAGCACATGCCCCGACCGGTCGACCACGCCATCCTGTCCATGCGTCGTGTACGGATCTAGCGCGACATCAGTGATCACGCCGAGCTCGGGGAAACGCTTTTTCAGGGCCGCGACCGCACGCGGCACCAGGCCCTTGGGATTGGTCGCCTCCCGGCCGTCTGGTGTTTTCAGGTTTCTTGCGATCATGGGGAACACCGCGATCGCGGGGATACCGGCTTTCAGGCAATGTTCCGCGTGAGCGAGCATCCGGTCGATTGTGTAGCGCTGGACGCCTGGCATGGAGGGAACCGCCTCCGCGCGGTTGCGTCCCTCTACAAGGAAGAGGGGATAAATAAGGTCGTCCGTCGTGAGACGCTTCTCGCGCATCAGGCGGCGGGAAAACGCGTCGCGGCGCATTCGACGCATGCGCCGCCGCGGATACTCTCCTAATACGAACATGGACATTTAACCTTGTGAATAAACACGTCTTTTTACAGAGAGCGTGAGGGGGAACTATTGGCGATTATAGTCGTCCTAAAGCCAGACGATGTTGAATCGTCTCCCGCTTCTCCTCCCTGAGCGGGTGCCTTAATTCCAAAATTAAGGCTTTTGCCCCCGGTTTTACTCCCCTTTAACCGGGGGTTTTTTATTGCATCCAGCCGGCGATCACTTCACGCGCACGGTGCACGCCGCACCGGGTCAAGCTCGAGAAGAGCTGAACCGAAATACCCGTCTGAGTCTTGCTCAATTCCTGCGACGCGAGCGCGAGCGCCCGCGCGCCCTGCGCGGCGGAGAGCTTGTCTGCTTTTGTCAGCAAGACGTGGACCGGTTTGCGCGTCCCGGCAAACCACTGAAGCAGCTGATGGTCCAGTTCACCCAACGAACGCCTGGCGTCGCACGTCAGCACGAGGCCGCGAAGTGACGCACGGTCAAGCAGATAAAGACTCAGGAGCTCGTCCCAACGCTCGCGGTGCTCGCGGGCGACGGCGGCGTAGCCGTATCCAGGAAGATCCACGAGATAACGCGCGCCGCCGAGGCTGAAAAAATTGATGGCCTGAGTCCGTCCCGGCGTTTTGCTGACGCGCGCCAAGCGCCGGCGGTTGAGCAGGACATTGAGAGCACTTGATTTTCCGGCATTCGAACGCCCTGCGATGGCCACCTCGACGCAACGATCGGGCGGTAGATCGCCTTTGCGCAGAACGGTCCGGTCGAATCGGGCGGCGGAAAAAATCGACATAGGTTCTTGTTCTCGCACCCGAAACTGGCATCCTGGCGGACGCCTACTATACAATACGCGCTTTCTCAAAGCCTGCCGCGGTGAAAGGACTTGACGCAATGTTTCGGAGGTCGGCTCTGTTCGTGACGTGCGCCTTTTTCATCCCGTCGGCGTTGGCTCAATCCGTTCCGGAGGCCGACCCCTCAAAAGGCCAGGCCATCGTGACCCAGGTCTGCGTGGCCTGTCACGCCCTCGACGGCAACAGCGCACAGCCGGTGAACCCCATTCTCGCCGGCCAGCACGCTGCCTATACGGTCAAACAGCTCGCCAACTTCAGATCGCAGGGAGGAAAGCCGGCCGAGAGACCTCACAATGTCATGAGCCCGATGGTTGCGAATCTTTCGGATCAGGATATTCGCAACGTGGCGGTCTATTTCGAGCAGCAGCAGCCCAAGCCCGCCTCTGCGCACGATGCCGACCTGGTAAGGCTCGGGCAAGCAATCTATCGCGGAGGCATTGCAGCCAAAGGTGTGGCCGCCTGCAGCGCATGCCACGGGCCGGACGGAGCCGGAATACCGGTGCAATATCCGCGCCTGGCGGGTCAGTATGCGGAATACACCGCGGCGCAGCTGCGTGCCTTCCGTTCCGGCGCGCGGGCGAACGATCCTGATCGCACGATGCGAGCATTGGCGGCAAAGCTCTCTGACCAGGAGATCGCCGCGGTCGCGGAGTACATTTCTGGATTGCGCTGAGCTGCGGGACGGCGCGCGCTGTTGCCGGGCCCGCCGCTAGCCCGCGGCAGTAAACGCGTTTCTTGCTGCGCTGATGGCCTTCTCGAGTTCGGCGGTGCCGTGGGCGCTGGACACGAACCCCGCTTCGAATGCCGAAGGCGCCAGATAAACGCCCTCCGCGAGCATCGCGTGGAAGAACGCGGTGAACGCATCCTTGTCGCATTCCATCACCTCCTTGTAGGTCGTGGGAGGTGTGGCCCGGAAATAGATGCCGAACATTCCGCCGACATGTTGTGCGGAAAAAGGGACTCCGGCGTCCCGTGCAGCGGAGCAAAAGCCATCGCAAAAAGCGCGAGCGGTCGCACCCAGGCGGTCGAAAAAACCCGGTGCGCGAACCAGGGCAAGCGTTGCCAGTCCTGCCGCCAGCGCCACAGGATTGCCTGAAAGCGTTCCTGCCTGGTAGACCGGACCGAGCGGCGCGATCGATTGCATCACGTCGCGTCGGCCGCCGAAGGCGCCAACGGGCATGCCGCCGCCAATGACTTTGCCCAGCGTTGTGAGATCCGGTCGGATATCGTAGAGACCCTGAGCGCCGCCCAGAGCGACGCGGAATCCGGTCATGACCTCATCAAATATCAGCAGACTCCCGTACCGGGTGCAGAGCTTGCGCAGCGACTCGAGAAAGCCGGGCCGAGGAGGAACGAGATTCATGTTGCCGGCAACAGGCTCAACGATCACGGCGGCAATCTCGGAGCCCTCACGTGCAAACGCTTCCTCCACCCCGGCCTCATCGTTATAGTCGAGCACCAAGGTGTGCTGGGCGGTTTCAGGCGGCACGCCGGCGGAGCTCGGCTGGCCGTACGTCAACGCGCCCGAGCCGGCCTTGACCAGGAGCGCGTCAGCGTGACCGTGGTAGCAGCCCTCGAACTTGACAATCTTTGAGCGTCCCGTGAAACCCCGGGCCAGGCGTATCGCACTCATGGTGGCCTCGGTGCCGCTGCTCACGAGCCGCACCTGCTCTAGCGAAGGCATCAGCTTGCACAGGAGCTCCGCCATCTCGACCTCCTGTGCGGTCGGGGCTCCGAACGAAAGTCCCCGCTCCGCGGACTCCTGGACCGCGCGAACCACACTCGGATGGGTGTGTCCGACGATCAGCGGGCCCCACGAGCCGACGTAGTCAATATAGGCACGGCCGTCGGCATCCCAGATCATTGCGCCCTTTCCGCGCTGGATGAAGAGCGGTGTTCCACCGACCGAGCGGAACGCGCGCACCGGCGAATTGACGCCGGCCGGTATGAGGAGCTGGGCATGCTGGAAAAGCTTCTGGCTGCGCTTCATATCGCAGGCGCCGAAGAAAAAAGTCCGCTAAAGCGCTTTGCGGCAACGCGGATGTCCGGGGCCGAGAACAAAGCGGAAATGACGGCGACAGCGTCGGCACCGGCGCTGACAAGTTGCGCGGCGTTGTCGAGCGTTATTCCGCCGATCGCAACGATGGGCACCGCGAGCTTCTGCCTCGCCTCGGGCAGCAGCGAGACGGACGCATGCACGGCACCCGGTTTCACCGTGGACGGGAAGAAACTGCCGAACGCCACGTAGTCGGCGCCCGCCTCAATGGCCGAGATGGCGCTGGCGAGCCGGTTGTAGCACGAGGCGCCGAGCAGCTTTCCCGGACCGAGGCGCGCACGTGCCTCCACGAGCGAGCTGTCGTCCCTTCCCAGATGCAGCCCGGCCGCGTCGACCGCCATGGCAAGCTCGAGGTGATCGTTGACAATGAGCGGGGCGCCTTTCGCGTGGCACAGGTCCTGAAGCGCGCGTGCCTGGGCCGCCCGCAGATCGGCGCCCGCCGCCTTGTTGCGGTACTGAATCACGCTCGCACCGCCGGCGAGAGCGGCTGCGACTTTTGCCGTGAGCTCCGCGGTGTCGGCGATGTCGGGCGTGACCGCGTAGAGTCCCCTAACTGCCGCCTTCATCGCGCTGCTCGTCCTCGTGAGCCCAGAACATGCGGTCCGGAATGTGTTGACCCATGCCCGGGCGAAAGGCGGCCTTAAGCGTTTGCCAGGTGTACTCCTGCGCGTCCTTCACGGCCTCGGCGATCTCGAGCCCGTTGGCGATCGTGGCGGCGATCGCCGACGCGAGGGTGCAGCCCGAGCCGTGATAGGAGCCCGCCAGGCGCTGCCACGCGTCGCTTCGCACCACGCCGTTCTGGCCATAGAGCGTATTTACGACCTGCGGCGTGTTCTCATGGGTACCGGTCACGAGCACGTACTCGCAGCCGGAAGCAATCAGGCGCCGTGCGCACTGGGCGAGATCGGGCTCGTTGCCTTCCTCGGAATCCTCGGCCGCAAGACGGCGCGCCTCGAGCGAGTTGGGCGTCAGGATGGTCGTCTGCGGAACGAGCAGCTCTCTTAATGCGATGACCATCTCCTCGTTGACCAGCTCATCGCCGCGGCCCGATGCCAGTACGGGATCGAGGATGAGCGGCACCTCGGGGTAGTCCGATACCACCTCCGCGATCGCCGCGATCTGCTCGATGCTTCCCAGTAGCCCGAGCTTGAATGCGGCGACCGGCATGTCCTCCAGCACACACCGCGCCTGATCGGCGACCCACTCGGCGTCGATGGGGCTGATATCATCGACGCCCATCGTGTCCTGTATGGTGACCGCTGTGACGACAGACAGCGGATGACAGCCCATGCTCGACAGCGTCATGATGTCCGCCTGCAATCCGGCCCCGCCGCTGGGATCCGTAGCGGCGAACACCAGCACTATGGGCGGGAGATCCGGCATCAACAGGGGGCGACGAACGGCCGCAAGCTTGGTTGCCGGCGGAGTGATTCGTTAGAATCGGATTTTAGCCCAAAACGGATGCGCGCATGACCGATGCTGAAACAAAAGTGTTCAAGACCTACATGTGTCTGATCTGTGGTTTCATATACGACGAAGCGGCCGGGCTTCCGGACGAAGGCATCCCGGCCGGCACCCGCTGGGAGGACGTCCCGATGAACTGGACCTGTCCGGAGTGCGGTGCGCGCAAGGACGATTTTGAACTCGTTGAAATCTGAGAAGGCCATGAGAATTCTTCATACCATGATTCGCGTCGGAGACCTGCAGCGTTCGATCGACTTTTATACCCAGGTTCTCGGAATGAGAGTGTTGCGCAAGTCCGACTATCCGGGAGGGCGCTTTACCAATGTGTTTGTCGGTTTTGACGACGAATCGAAGACAGCCGTTCTCGAGCTGACGCATAACTGGGACACGAAGACCTATGATCCCGGAACCGGCTTCGGTCACGTCGCCGTCGAAGTCGAGGACGCGTACAAGGCGTGCGAGGAAGTCAAGAAGCGCGGCGGAAAAGTAACGCGCGAGGCCGGTCCCATGAAGCACGGGACCACGGTCATCGCGTTCGTCGAGGATCCTGACGGCTACAAGATCGAATTCGTGCAGAGAAAAACCGCTTAGAACCGGTAACAGAATGAAAAGCGAAGACACGAAGGACACCAAGGACACGAAGGAAATTCAATATCGTCTCTCCTCTGTGTCCTTCGTGTCCTTTGTGTCTGTGCTTTGGAGATCGCTTGAGCAGGAGCGAATTCATTCTGATACGGGCTCTTAGGGCCCTTCGGCGGCGCGATCGGCAAGCCGCACAAACTCGGCGACCCCGAGATCCTGCGGGCGGTGGCCCGCATCGATCCCGAGCTGGCTGAAATCGTCGGCATTGAGATAGCGCTTGAGCGCATTGCGCAGCGTCTTGCGCCGCTGGGAGAAGGCGGCGGTGACAATGCAGCCGAACCATTCCTCATCCCGCGCGCAATGTGGAAGCCGGTCAAATGGCGTCATGCGGACGACCGCCGATTCGACCTTGGGCACGGGGCGAAACGCGGAAGCCGCGATCGTCATCAGCTGATCAAGCTTGAACCGGTACTGAATCATCACCGAGAGACGCCCGTACTCGGAAGACGACGGTTGCGCAACCATGCGCTCCACCACTTCCCGCTGCAACATGACGTGCACGTCGCGGATGGCGGGCGTGTGCCGCGCCAGATGGAAGAGGAGGGGCGTGGAGATGTTGTAGGGCAGGTTCCCGACGATCCGCAGCTCGCCGCCCAGCGCTGCGAAATCGAAATCGAGGGCATCCTGCTCGTGAACCGTCACCTGCCGGGGGAAGAACTCTGCTCGCAGGCGGCGCGCAAGATCGCGATCGATCTCCACCACATGCAGGTGGTCGAGCCGCTCGACGAGCGGCCGGGTGAGCGCCCCGAGGCCGGGGCCGATTTCGACCACGCGCTCGCCAGGCCGGGCATTGATGGCCTCGACGATTTGCGTGATGACCGCCTCATCCACCAGGAAATTCTGGCCAAAGCGCCGGCGGGGCCGATGGGGCACGGGGCGAGCCGGCTCAAGCCCGGCGGCGGTGCGGGCCGCCGGCAAGCTGGCCCGCCAGTGAAATCGCCTCGAGCAGGCTTCCCGAATCCGCCCCGCCGCGCCCCGCCAGCTCGAGCGCCGTGCCATGATCGACCGAAGTACGGACGATCGGTAGCCCCAGGGTCACGTTGACCCCCGCGCCGAAGCTCGCGTGCTTGAGCACCGGCAAGCCCTGATCGTGATACATCGCGAGCACGCAGTCGAAGCGCTTCAATCGTTGCGGCGTAAAAAGCGTATCGGCCGGTACCGGCCCGGTGAGATCGAACCTGCGTCGGCGCAGGCGCGCAAGCACGGGGGCGATGATTTCGATCTCCTCGCGCCCGAGGAACCCGCCTTCCCCGGCGTGCGGATTGAGACCGGCGACCGCGATGCGTGGGCGGGGGATCCCAAAGCGGGCGGAAAGATCGTGCCTCAACACGGTCAGCGTTCGCTCCAGGCTGTCTTGGGTGATGCGCGATGCGACCTCTCGCAGCGGCACGTGAGTCGTGGCGAGGGCGACCCGCATGCCGCCCCCGACCAGCATCATCACGACATGCGGTGCGCGCAGACGCTCAGCGAGAAATTCGGTGTGCCCGGTAAACGCGATGCCCGCCTCGTTGATCACGCTTTTCTGGACCGGGCCAGTAACCATTGCGTCGAACTCGCCCTCCCGGCAGCCGTCGGCCGCCACCTCGAGCGTGCGCAGGACGTAGGCCGCGTTGGCGGGATCGAGACGCCCCGCGACCGCCGGTGCCGCGAGCGGCACGTGCCTCACCATCATTCCCCGGGTGCGCCTGGCGACACGGCGCCGGCCTGGAAAATCCTCGAGGTTCAGCTTGAGGCGAAGCGCGCGCGCGCGGGCTTCCAGTAAGCCGCGGTCGGCGACTATGACGACGCGTGCAGCCACGCGCCGGCGGCTCAACGCGACGCACAGGTCCGGCCCGATACCGGCGGGCTCGCCCGCGGTAAGGGCGATCAACGGCAGTTCTCGGGCGCGCGCTCGGATGGGAGACCTATGCAGCCTGGGCGGCAAAGGCCGCCATGGTTGGACAACGCCGGTGCGCGTTCCGCTGCACACACACTAGGTTTGCTCATCGATCCGGTACTGGATGTACGCCCTGTCGCGCAGCTGCCGCAACCATTCCTGATAGGCCTCGTCCGACTTGCGGGCCCGCAGTGCGCGCTGCGCCTCGAGGCGCTGGCGTTCGCCCGAGACATCCGTGGTGCGATGCTCCATG
>Ga0256867_10000427_pt1 | contig 16618 bp, 15 predicted proteins | sample RVTome_15_FD_185939 | JGI IMG/M metagenome (GOLD analysis project Ga0256867, IMG submission 185939) | Soil microbial communities from uranium-contaminated site in the Upper Colorado River Basin, Wyoming, United States - RVT150D86 (HiSeq) ... | reverse complement strand
TACGCGCCGGCGACGGTTGCCGGCGGAGGGCGACGGAGAGTCGGCGAACGCCGCAGTATGGTGCATCTCGTGATGCGCGCCGCCTGCACGTTCGGAACGGGTCGCCCGTGGCGAGGCTGACCTCGCACATCGATCCCGACTCGGAGGCGTTCGCTGCCAACGACGCAGCGATGCGCGCATCGGTCGACGAGCTGCGGCGACGGCTCGACACGGCTCGCGCCGGCGGCGGCGAGGAGGCCACGGCCCGGCACCGCGGGCGTGGCAAGCTCACGGCACGCGAGCGCCTCGACCGCCTCGTGGACAACGGGGCGGCATTCCTCGAGCTGTCCCCGCTGGCGGCCTGCGAGATGTACGACGGCGACGCGCCGAGCGCCGGCATCGTCACGGGCATCGGCCCGATCCGGGGCACACCGTGCGTGATCGTGGCGAACGACGCCACGGTGAAGGGCGGCACCTACTTCCCGATCACCGTCAAGAAGCACCTGCGGGCCCAGGAGATCGCCATGGACAACCGCCTGCCGTGCGTCTACCTGGTGGACTCCGGCGGCGCGTACCTGCCGCTGCAGGCCGAGGTCTTCCCCGACCGGGACCACTTCGGACGCATCTTCTTCAACCAGGCGCGCATGTCGGCGGCCGGCATCCCGCAGATCGCCGCGGTGATGGGTTCGTGCACGGCCGGAGGCGCGTACGTGCCCGCCATGTCGGACGAGGCCGTGATCGTGCGCGGCACGGGCACGATCTTCCTCGGGGGTCCTCCCCTCGTGAAGGCCGCCACGGGCGAGGACGTCGACCCCGAGGAGCTGGGCGGCGCGGACGTGCACGCCCGGCGCAGCGGTGTGGCCGACCACGAGGCCACCGACGACGAGCACGCCGTGCGCATCGTGCGCGAGATCGTCGCGAACCTGAACGCGCCGGCCCGCCGCGCATGGGAGATCGCGGAGCCGGTCGAGCCGGCGGTCGACACCGCGAGCCTGTACGGGGCCATCCCGCGAGACCTTTCGCAGGCGTCGGACGCGCGCGAGGTCATCGCTCGCCTCGTCGACGGCTCGGCGTTCCACGAGTTCAAGCGGCTCTACGGCGAGACGCTCGTGTGCGGGTTCGCACGCATCCACGGCCATCCGGTCGCGATCCTCGCGAACGACGGCATCCTGTTCTCCGAGTCGGCGCTGAAGGGAGCACACTTCGTGCAGCTCGCGTGTGAGCGCGGCACGCCGCTCGTCTTCCTGCAGAACATCACCGGATTCATGGTGGGACGCGAGTACGAGGCCGGCGGCATCGCGAAGGACGGTGCGAAGCTCGTGACCGCCGTAGCCTGCGCGAACGTGCCGAAGTTCACCGTGATCGTCGGCGGCTCGTTCGGGGCCGGGAACTACGCGATGTGCGGCCGCGCCTACGGCCCGAGGCAGCTCTGGATGTGGCCGAACGCGCGCATCTCGGTGATGGGCGGCGTGCAGGCGGCGAAGGTGCTCACGGCCGTTGGGGGCGACCCCGAGCACGAGCGGGAGACGATCGACCGATACGAGCGGGAGGGCAGCCCCTACCACTCGACCGCACGACTGTGGGACGACGGCGTGATCGACCCACTCGACACGAGGAAGGTGCTGGCCCTCGGCCTCGATGCCGCCTCGCGGGCCCCCGTCGAACCCACGACCTTCGGGGTGTTCCGGATGTGAGCGACGTGCAGCTGATCCGCGAGGGTCCGATCGCGACCCTGACGCTCGACCGGCCCGACCGGCGCAACGCGCTCGACCCGACGCTGCTCCGCGCCCTCGCCGAGGGGATCGACGGCGTCTCCGACGACGACGAGGTGCGCGTCGTCGTGCTCATGGGCGCGGGGAGTGCGTTCTCGGCCGGCGCCGACATCGAGTGGATGCGCGCGAGCCGTGGCCTCTCGACCGAGGAGAATCGCGCCGACGCCATCGCGATGGCCGAGGCGTTCGAGACGCTCGACCGATGCCCGAAGGCCGTCGTGGCACGGGTGCACGGCCCCGCGATCGGGGGCGGGGCAGGGTTGGTCGCGTGTGCCGACGTGGCCGTGGCGGTCGAGGGAACACGGTTCGCCTTCGCCGAGGTGCGGCTCGGCATCCTGCCCGCCTCGATCGCCCCGTTCGTGCTGCGGAAGATCGGCCCCGGCCGGGCCCGAGAGCTGTTCACGAGCGGCCGAGCGTTCGACGCCGCCGACGCCGCCGACTACGGGCTCGTGCACCACGTCGTGGCGGCCGACCGGCTCGACGCCACCGTGGACGAGGTGGCTCGCACGTTCCTCGCGTGCGGTCCCGGGGCGGTCGCCGCGAACAAGCGCCTCGTGCGCGACGCGACGTCGTCGCTCGAGTTGGCCGACCTCCCCGACCGCATCGCCGCGGCGAGGACGGGCGACGAGGGGCAGGAAGGCGCGACCGCGTTCCTCGAGAAACGCCGGCCGAGATGGCAGAGCTCCGGCGCCTCCTGATCGCCAACCGCGGCGAGATCGCCGTGCGCATCGTCCGCGCATGCCGCGAGATGGGCATCGCCCCGATCGTGGCGGTGGCGCCCGGGGACCGGGCGAGCATGTGGGCCGAGCTCGCCGACGAGCCGGCCGAGGTCGATTCCTACCTCGACGGGGCCGGATTGGTTCGGGCGGCCGTCGCCGCGCGGGCCGACGCGGTGCACCCCGGCTACGGGTTCCTCTCGGAGGATCCCGCGTTCGCCGAGCTCGTGGTCGATGCCGGGCTGGGCTGGGTGGGCCCGCCGCCCGACGCGATGCGCCTTCTCGGCGACAAGGCCGCTGCGCGAGCGCTCGCGACGGCGGCCGGCGTACCGGTCGTGCCCGGCTCCGCGGCCGCCGCCGGCCCGTCCGAGGACGACGCCCTGCACCGCGCGGCCGAGGGGCTGGGCACACCCCTGCTCGTGAAGGCGGCGGCCGGAGGCGGCGGACGAGGCATGCGGTCCGTGGAGGACATCGCCGACCTCGGGCGCGCGCTCACGGCCGCGCGGGAGGAAGCTGCGGCCGGGTTCGGCGACGGTCGCGTGTTCCTCGAACGGCGCCTCGACGACGTGCGGCACGTGGAGGTGCAGGTCGTGCTCGACGATCATGGCAACTCCGTTCATCTGGGTGAGCGCGACTGCTCGCTGCAGCGGAGGCACCAGAAGCTCGTCGAGGAAGCCCCCTCCCCCGCGGCGACCCCCGAGCTCCGGAAGGCGCTCGGCGACGCCGCGATCGAGATCGCCGAGCGTGCGGGCTATCGAGGCGCGGGCACCGCCGAGTTCCTGGTCGGGGCGGGCGGGGCATGGTGGTTCCTCGAGATGAACGCACGGCTGCAGGTCGAGCATCCGGTGACCGAGGCGGTGACGGGCGTCGACCTCGTGCGGGCCCAGCTCGAGATCGCGGCCGGGTCGCCGCTCGGCTCCGGGCGGGGCGACGTCGAGACCCGAGGCCACGCCTTCGAGGCTCGCGTCTACGCCGAGGACCCGGCGAACGGGTTCCTGCCGACCGGCGGCCGCGTCGCGCTCCTCGAGCTTCCACGGTGGCCCGGGGTGCGCATCGACACGGCACTCAGGCGAGGAGACGTGGTGGGGCTCGGGTACGATCCGTTGCTCGCCAAGGTGATCGCCCACGCCGAGGACAGGACGAGCGCCCTGGCCAGGCTGAGAGCCGCATTGGGCGAGGTGCGGATCGTGGGGGTCGCGACCAACCTCGGCTTCCTGCTCGATGTGCTCGCCCACCCGCAGTTCGTCGAGGGCACGGCCGGAACCGACTGGGTGGAACGAAACTGGACGGCCCGGGTGCCCGCGCTCCCCGACGGGGTGATCGCCGAACGAGCGAGGTCGGATCCGTGGATCGCGTTCGGTACCGGTGCGGCGGAGGCCTCCCCGCCGGAGGTGACCGTGGCCGGCTCACACGCCCAGTACCGTGGCTGGTCCTACTCGGTCGGCGACGAGGATCTCGTCGCCGACGAGCTGCCCCCGCCTGGCGGGTCGCTCACCGCCCCGATGCCGGCGAGCGTGCTCAGGGTCGACGTTCGGGTCGGCGACGCGGTCGAGGCGGGGCAGGTCCTGGCGCTGCTCGAGGCGATGAAGATCCAGGTGCAGGTCGCGGCCCCGGCGGCGGGCAGGGTGCGAGCCGTGCACGTCCGAGCCGGCGACGTCGTCGCGCGCGGCGAGTCGTTGATCGAGATGGAGGAAGGATGACCGCGTCACTCGACGCCGAGCGGCCGGGCTCCGTGCGCATCGTGGAGGTGGGACCCCGCGACGGGCTCCAGAACGAGGAGGCATCCGTGCCGGCCGACGCGAAGGTGGCGTTCATCGAGGCGCTGGCCGCCGCGGGGCTCCCGGTCGTCGAGGCCACGTCGTTCGTCAGCCCGCGCGCGGTGCCGCAGCTCGCCGACGCCGACGAGGTGTTCCCGCGTATCGGGCGGCGCGATGGCGTGCTCTATCCGGTGCTCGTGCCGAACATGCGCGGCATGGAGCGTGCCGAACGTGCCGGCGCCGATGCGGTCGCCGTGTTCACGGCTGCGTCCGAGGCGTTCACCGACCGGAACATCGGCATGACGATCGCCGAGTCGCTCGAGGCGTTCGAGCCCGTGCTCGACCGCGCCCGCGACCTCGGGTGGTGGCGGCGCGGATACGTCTCGACCGCGTTCGGCTGTCCGTATTCGGGCGCCGTCGAGCCCTCGGCCGTCGTGGAGGTCTGCGCCGACCTGCTCGACCTAGGGTGCGAGGAGATCTCCGTCGGCGACACGATCGGCGTCGCCGAACCCGACGACGTGCGCCGGGTCTGCGACGCGCTGCTCGAGCGCCTGCCGGTCGACCGTCTCGCGCTGCACCTGCACGACACGAGGGGTCGCGCGCTCGACAACGTGGAAGCCGGCCTCGAGCGAGGTGTCGCGGTCTACGACTCGTCGGCCGGGGGCACGGGGGGCTGTCCGTTCGCCCCCGGTGCGCCGGGGAACCTGGCCACCGAGTCCCTCTGTGCGCTGCTGGATCGCCTCGGCATCGAGCACGGGGTCGACGCGGGGAAGGTCGCGGCTGCGGCGGCCGGCCTGCGGGCGCAAATGGTCGGCGGGCCGGACGGGTAGCCGCCCAGGTCCACCTCAGCCGTCGAGCAACGCGTCCGCCTCGAACTCGACCTTCCACTGGGGATCGAGCAGCCCGGCTACGACAACCATCGTGCTCGCCGGTCGCACGCCGCCGAAGACCTCGCCGTGTGCACGTCCGACCTCAGGCCAGTCGTCGGCATCGAGCAGATACGTCCTGGTGCGCACGACGTGCTCGGGGCCCGCCCCGGCTTCCTGCAGCGCGGCGACCACGATCTCGAGGCACCGGCGGGCCTGCTCGTAGACGTCGCTGGCGACGACGCCGCCGTCGGGCGGGATCGGGGCGGTCCCCGAGACGTGCACGTGGCGACCGGCCACGAGTGCACGCGAGAACCCGATCTCGGGCTCGAACGGCGATCCGGAGGTGATGCGGTGGCGATCCATCGTGGCCCTTCCTCTCGCGTCGGACGGTCCCGCAACGACTTCGCGCCCGGGAACGCCGGGTACTACTTCTTGTACGACATCGTCGTGCCGCTCGCGCTGATCGCCCTGTACGTGGTCACTCGCTGACGGCCGGAGCCCCGCCGGAACGGTACCGGCTCGCCTCGAGCTCGGCGGCGAGCGTCTCCGTGTCGTAGGGGCCGACATGCCGCCCCTCGCCGACGAAGAACGTCGGCGTGCCCCGGGCGCCGCTCGCTTCGGCGCTCACCACGTCCTCCCGCACCCGCTCGGCATGGCGGTCTTCCTCCAGGTCGCGCACGAAGTCCTCGACGTCGAGCCCGAGTTCGCCCGCGTACCCCACCAGGTCCTCGAACGTCAGCTCCTCCTGGTGACGGAAGAGCAGGTCGTGCATCTCCCAGAAGCGGCCCTGCGCTCCCGCGGCCTCGGCGGCGCGGGCCGACGGTTCGGCGTGCGGGTGCACGTCGGTCAGCGGTAGGTGCCGGAAGACGTAGCGCAGCTCGTCGCCGAACCGGTCCCTGAGCTCGCGGACGACCCCGGTCGCCTTGCCGCAGAACGGGCATTCGAAGTCGCCGTATTCGACGAGCGTGAGCGGTGCTTCGGCCTGCCCGAGGATGTGATCGCGGTCGGCGTCGACAGGGCGGTCGAGCACCATGGGCAGGCTGGCGGTGCGCTCGCCACGCAGCACGGCGGCCAGCCAGAAGGTCAGCGCTCCCAGAGCCACCGCGAGCACGGCCGAGATCAAGACGCCCACCGTGGCCTGGTCCTGCAACGCCGGTGTGGTGAAAGCCAGTCCTGCGATCAGCAGCGACACCGTGAACCCCATGCCCGACAAGGCGGCGCCGCCCACCACCTGGCCGTGCCCGACCCCTTGCGGAAGCGATCCGATGCCGAGACGAACCGAGCCGATGGCACTCATTGAGATCCCCACGAGCTTGCCGATCACCAGGCCCAACACGACACCCCACGTGATCGGCGAGCCCAACGCGTCGCCGAGCACTCCGCCGCGCAGGTCGACGCCGGCGTTGGCGAGCGCGAAGACCGGGACGACCAGGAAGCTCGACCAGGGGTGCAGCGCCAGCTGGAAGCGTTCGTTCGCCGAGACCGCGCGCTGAAGACCGTGCACGGCAGAGGAGCCGACGCTCGGCAGCGGTGATTGACGGAACGCGCGGAACCGCGACGCTGCCCGCTCCACCTCCGCCCGCTGCGGCCTCGTCGCGCCGATCGCGAGCCCCGCAGCCATGCCGGCGATCGTCGGATGCAGCCCCGACGCGACGGTCGCCACCCACAGCACAGCCCCGACGACGACGTAGGCAGAGGTCCGCCACACCCCCCTACGGCCGAACACGACCAGCACCCCGACACAGATCGCCGCCAGGGCGAGCATCACGGGGTCGATCCGTTCGGAGTACACGAGCCCGATCACGCTGACCGCGATCACGTCGTCGATGATCATCAGCGTCAGCAGGAACACGCGGAGCTGGGCCGGGGACGCCGGCCCGACGAGCGCGAGCGCACCGAGCAGGAACGCCGTGTCTGCGCCGATCACCACACCCCAGCCGCGCACGGCCTCGCCGGACGGGTTCACGATCAGGTAGAGAACGGTGGGCACCACGAATCCGCCCACGGCTGCGATCGTCGGCACGATCAGGCGGCTCCGGTCGGTCAGCTCGCCGACCGACAGCTCGCGACGGACCTCGAGCCCGACGACGAAGAAGAACAGCGCCATCAGCCCGTCGTTGACCCAGTGGCCGAGATCCATCTCCAGGCTCCATCGGCCGCCGAGATCGAGCGAGAGATCGGTGCCCCACAGCGCCACGTAGGTCTCCGACCACGGAGAGTTCGCCCAGACCAGCGCGAGGACGGCCGCCGCCAGCAGGACGCCTGCGCTGCCGGCCTCGGTGGTGAGGAAGTCGCGCAGCGGAGCCGTGAGCTGCGCCACGAGCATCTTCCGGCCGGCCTCCGATTGTTCGGCCTGCCCCGCAACGCCATCCGACATCGGCTCATCTTATGAGGTCACACACCCGTTACGTGCCCGTAACCGGGTGAGCGCTCCGCACCTCTACCCTGGAGCCATGGCGCTCACCGCTGAAGCCGACTTCGCGCTGCGCACGATCGAGGAACGGGGCATCCGGTTCGTGCGGCTGTGGTTCACCGACGTGCTCGGGTTCCTGAAGTCGTTCACGATCACCTCGCAAGAGCTCGAGGGCGCGTTCGCCGAAGGTATGGGCTTCGACGGCTCCTCGATCGAGGGGTTCAGCCGCATCCAGGAATCCGACATGATCGCCATCCCCGACCCGGCGACGTTCCAGGTCATTCCCTGGAAGATGGAGGCCCCCGTCGCTCGCATGTTCTGCGACGTCTGGAACCCCGACGGCACGCCGTTCGACGGCGACCCGCGCGGGGTACTCAAGCGCCAACTGCAGCGGGCGGCCGACCTGGGGTTCACGTTCTACGTCGGCCCCGAGCTCGAGTACTTCTACTTCCGGTCGTTCGACGACCCCTCGTTCCTCGACCAGGGTGGCTACTTCGACGAGACGCCCCTCGACGTCGCCACCGACTACCGCAAACGCACGGTGCAGTACCTGGAAGCGATGGGCATCCCGGTGGAATACGTCCATCACGAGGTGGCGCCGAGCCAGCACGAGATCGACCTGCGCTACGCCGACGCGTTGACCATGGCCGACAACGTCATGACCTACCGGCTCACCGTGAAGGAGGTCGCGCAGGAGTTCGGCATCTACGCGACGTTCATGCCGAAGCCGGTCGCGGGCGTGAACGGTTCGGGCATGCACACCCATCAGTCCCTGTTCGAAGGAGATCGCAACGCGTTCTTCGACGCTGCCGACGAGTACCACCTGTCCAAGACCGCGAAGCGCTACGTCGGGGGGCTGCTGCGACACGGTCCGGAGATCACGCTGCTCACCAACCAGTGGGTGAACTCGTACAAGCGACTCGTGCCCGGCTACGAGGCGCCCGTCTACGTCTGCTGGGCGCGCCGGAACCGCAGCGCTTTGGTCCGCGTGCCTCAATACAAGCCGGGCAAGGAGGAGGCCACCCGCATCGAGTACCGATCTCCCGATCCCGCGTGCAACCCCTACCTCGCGTTCGCCGCGATGCTCGCCGCGGGCCTCGAGGGCATCGAGCAGGAGTACGAGCTGCCACCCGAGGCCAGCAACAACATCTACGAGATGACCGACGACGAGCGCGGGACCGCCGGCATCAGGTCGCTCCCCGAAGACCTCGTCGAGGCGATCCACCTCGCCGAGCACAGCGACGTGTTGCGCGCGGCGCTCGGCGACCACGTGCACGAATTCCTCATGCGGAACAAGCGCGAGGAGTGGGACTCCTTCAAGGCGTACGTGAGCCCGTTCGAGCTCGAACGGTACCTGCCGATCCTCTAGGGCTCACACGAGGACCCTGCCGCACATGCCGGTGCAGTTCCCGCCGGCCACGTTGCCGTGGATCGAGCAGAAGAACCGGTACGTGCCGCGTTTGGCGAAGCGTCGCTTCACGGACTGCCCCGGGCCGATCCTCTTCGAGAACTTCCAGTTGCCGCCGTAGGCCCGCACGGTATGGGTCCTTGAAACCGCGCGCCAACGCACCCTCTCACGACGATCGACGTCGACGACCGAGGGCCGCCAGCGCGTGCCGCCCCCTCTGACCACGGCCGCCGTCGCGGGGGCCGAGGCCGCGGCGGTCAGGCCGACGACGAGTACCGCAACCACACCGATCCGTCGCATCCGCATCGCCCGCTCCCCTCGCTCGATCCGGCGAGGATACGGGGCGACCGGGCGGCCGGTTCAACCGCCGTCGGGGGACGGAACGTCCTCCGGGGCGCGCGATAACCTGACCGTCGGGCGATTTGCCCGGCCGAGCGCGGCTCCGCTACCGTGATGCCATGGGCCCCGACCAAGACGACCTCACCCCGGCTCTCTCCGAGGCGAAGCGTCGCCGAGCGACCCTGCACGAGGCTCTCGTGGACCTCGAGATCGCCATCTCGTCACCGGCGGCGGGCCGCATCCCGGAGTGGACCGCGCTCGTCACCAAGGAGGTAACGGGGGTCCGTGACGCCTTCGATCAACACGTGCTGGTCACCGAGAAGCCCGGCGGGCTCTACGAGGAGATCATCATGCGGGCCCCACGGCTCGACGGCACGCTGAAACGCCTCCGGGACGAACACCCGGACATCTCGACGAGCATCGAACGGATGCTGGACCGGCTCGAACACACCTCTATCGGTGGGCCCGAGTGGCCGCTCGAGGACGCCCGCGACGACCTGCAGCGGTTCATCGGAAGGGTGATCCGACACCGGCAGAAGGGCGCCGACCTCGTCTGGGAGGCGTACAACGTCGACATCGGGGGGACCGAGTAGTCCCGCGGCGTGAAGCTGCCGCTCGTCCTTCCTCACGTAGGCTCTGAGGTATGCCGCGCATCGCGCTCGGGCAGGTGAACCTCACGGTCGGCGACCTCGACGGCAACATCGCTCGCATGTCCGACGTGGCCGAGCGGGCGACGCAGGCTGACGCCGACGTGGTCGCCTTCCCCGAACTCGCGGTCCCCGGCTACCCTCCCGAGGACCTCGTGCTCCGCGGAGAGTTCGTGAGCGAGAACCTCGAGGCGATCGATGCCTTCGCCCGCAAGACTGCGTCGGCGTGCCCGGTCATCACCGGGTTCATCGACCGATCCGACGCAGGCATCCACAACGCGGCCGCCCTGCTCCGAAACGGCACCGTCGAATCGACTTACCACAAGATCGAGCTGCCGAACTTCGGAGTGTTCGACGAGCAACGGTACTTCGTGCCCGGCACGGAAGGCATGCGGGTGGAGGTCGGGGGGCTCACGGCCGGGCTCTCGGTGTGCGAGGACGCGTGGCACGACTCGCAACCGTTCTCCGGCTACGCGGGGCTCCCGCTGATCCTCAACCTCAACGGATCGCCGTACCACCGGGGCAAGACCGCCGAGCGCGCGGAGATCCTGGCGGCCAGGGCACGGCAGACCGGGGCGTGGATCGCCTACGTCAACGCGGTCGGCGGCCAGGACGAGCTCGTCTTCGACGGCGGCTCGATGATCGTGGCCGCCGACGGCACCGTCCGCCACCGCGCGGCCGTCTTCGAGGAAGACCTGCTGGTCGTCGACCTCCACGGCGACGCGTCGTTCGCGGACCCGCGACCTCCCTGGCCGTCCGATGACGCCGAAGAGGTCTGGCGCGCGCTGGTGCTGGGCCTCGGCGACTACGTGCGCAAGAACGGTTTCCGCGAGGCGGTGCTGGGCCTGTCGGGCGGCATCGACTCGGCGCTCGTCGCCGCGCTCGCCGTCGACGCGATCGGCGCCGAGGCCGTGCACGCCATCGCGATGCCCTCGCCCTACAGCTCGCCCGAGAGCGTCGAGGACGCCGTCGACTGCGCCCAGCGGCTCGGCTTCCGCATCGACACGGTCGGGATCACAAACGTGCTCGACGCCTATCGCCACACGCTCGCAGAGCTGTTCGCCGGCACCCCCGAGGACGTGACCGAGGAGAACCTGCAGGCGCGCATCCGCGGGAACATGCTGATGGCGCTCTCGAACAAGTTCGGACCCATCGTGCTCGCCACCGGGAACAAGAGCGAGTACGCGGTCGGCTACTCCACGCTCTACGGCGACATGGCCGGCGGGTTCGCTCCGATCAAGGACGTGCCGAAGACGCTCGTGTACGAGCTGGCGGCATGGCGGAACGCCACCGCCTCGGCGCGGAACGAGACGCCCCCGATCCCCGAACGCACGATCGAGAAGCCACCGAGCGCCGAGCTGCGACCCGGCCAGACGGACACGGACTCTCTGCCCCCCTACGACGTGCTCGACCCGGTGATCGAGGCCTACGTCGAGGACGACTTGGGCGTCGACGACATGGTCGAGACCGGGCTCGAGCGCGCCCTGGTGGAACGGGTCGTGGCCATGGTCGACCGCAACGAGTACAAGCGCCGCCAAGCCGCCCCCGGCGTGAAGATCACGCCGAAGGCGTTCGGGCGCGACCGGCGCATGCCGATCACGAACCGGTACGCGGGCTGACCGGGCCGCGGCGCGGACGAGGGTATCGTCAGCGCGATGTCGTGGGAGGCGTGGTACACGCTCCTCGTGGTGGTGGGCGTGGTGGCGCTGCTCGTGACCGAGCGCGTCGCGCCGCCGGTCGCCGTGATCGGGGCAGTGATCGCGCTGCTCGTCGCCGGCATCGTTGAGCCCGAGCAGGCGTTCTCTGGGTTCTCCAACCCGGCGCCGATCACGGTCGCGGCCCTCTACGTGCTCGCCGCCGGCGTCGAGAAGACCGGCGCGCTCGAACGGATCACGTTCCGGATGCTCGGCACCGGTGGCGCCGGCATGGGCGACCGCACGGTGCTCACGCGGGTGATGATCCCGACGGCGGTCTCGTCCGCGTTCCTCAACAACACGCCGATCGTCGCGATGGTCGCACCGAATCTCGTGTCGTGGTCGAGGCGGGCCGGCCGCTCGCCGTCCCCGTTCCTGATCCCGATCAGCTTCGCGGCGATCCTGGGCGGCGTGCTCACGTTGATCGGCACGTCCACGAATCTCGTCGTCTCCGGTCTCCTGGAGGAGTCGGGATCGGCGCCCCTGGGCATGTTCGAGATCACGCGGGTGAGCCTGCCGCTGGCCCTCCTCGGCGTCGGGTTCCTGGTCGCGTTCGCTCCGACGCTCATCCCGCGGCGGCACGCGCCGAGCGAGGGCATCCGGGAGGGGAGCCGGGAGTTCACCGTCGATATGGTGGTCGAGGGGTCTGGCCCGCTCGTCGCGAGGAGCGTCTCACAGGCCGGCCTGCGCAACCTCGAGGGGGTCTACCTCGTCGCGCTTGAGCGAGACGGCCGTACGATCGCGCCGGTCGGCCCTGACGAGGCCCTCGAAGGAGACGACCGACTGACGTTCGCCGGCAACGTGTCCAGGATGCTGGACCTCCAGCGCCTTCCCGGTCTCCGGTCCGCCGAGCAGGCCCACTTCCCCAGCGGGACCGGCGCGCGCGGTCGCCAGTTCTTCGAAGCCGTCATCGCCGAGGGGTCCCCGCTGGCGAACTCCACGTTGAAGGACGTCGGGTTCCGAGCCAGGTACGGGGGCGCGGTGATGGCGATCCACCGAGCCGGGGAACGGCTGCCTGGCAAGCTCGGTGGGATCGTGCTGCGCCCGGGCGACGTGCTACTCGTCCTCGCCGGCGACGCCTTCCGAGCGCGCTGGCGGGAGGAACGTGACTTCCTCATCGTCGCCCCCCTCGACGGCGAACCGCCCCCCCGCCGGGAGCATTCGCCGATCGTCGCGGTCGTGACCGCCTTGCTGTTCACGACCGTCTCCCTCGGCCTGGTCGACATCCTCGAGGCCTCGCTCCTCGCCGCGATCGCCTTGGTGGCCTTCCGCGTCCTGACGCCCTTCGAGGCGCGCCAGGCGATCGACCTCAACGTCTTCGTCGTGATCGCGGGGAGCTTCGGGATCGGCGCGGCGATGTCGGCGAGCGGTCTCGCGACGGAGCTGGCGAACCTGCTGCTCGACGCGTTCGGTTCCCTCGGCGACCTCGGATTGATCGTCGGCATCCTGGTCGCGACGGTGATCCTCACCGAGCTGATCACGAACAACGCGGCGGCGGTGTTGATGTTCCCGATCGCATTGTCCGCGGCCACCCAGGCCGGCATCGACACGCACGCCGTCGCGATCGCGGTCGCGATCGGCGCGTCCTCGTCGTTCCTCTCGCCGATCGGCTACCAGACGAACACGATGGTCTACGGGATGGGTGGCTATCGGTTCGGCGACTTCGCCCGGGTCGGCGCGCCGCTCACCGCGCTGATGATCGGCGTGGCCGTCGTCTTCATCCCGCTCTCCTGGCCGCTGCGGTGAGTCGTCCATAGACTGCCAACGCATCGGGCCCGTAGCTCAGTCAGGTCAGAGCAGGGGGCTTTTAACCCTCGTGTCGCAGGTTCGAATCCTGCCGGGCCCACCGAGGATCCGCAGGTCGGCGGCCCGCCCATGGACGGCGTGTCGGAACCCCTGGATAGGCTGCCGGTCCATGCGTAACGTGCGGCTCCGAGGTCCCCGCGGGCTTCGCCTGGTCGCAGAGGTGCCGGCGACGCGGCGCGAGCGCGCCCGAGGCCTGCGGGGACGCGAGACTGTGGGACCGGACCGGGCGATGCTCTTCCGTGACCGTCGGTCGATCCACACGATCGGCATGAGACTCCCCATCACGGTCGCATGCCTCGATCGGTGGCTCGGCGTGCGCTGGGTCGGAGTCGTGCCGCCTCGCAGGATCGTGCCGGCCCGACGGCACGTCCGACACGTGTTGGAGCTCGCCGCCGGCACCGACATCAGGGAGGGTGACCGGCTCCGCTTCGTGGAAGCCCCGGCAGGGAAGCGCTCGATCGAGCGCGGTCAGGCGATCCACATCCCGCCGCGCTGACCCACGACCTTCCACGCCTGGCCTCGGCGTTCCAGCACGTAGGTGGTGCCGGAACCGCACAGGCCCCCGCAACCGTAGCTCGCACCGACCCTCACCTCGCCGTCACGCTCCGCGATCGGCCCGAGCCGCACCACGATCTCGGTCGGCCGACCCCCGAACCAGCCTTCGTGCTCGTAGATCGGCGTGGGGTCGTCGACGAAGCGCAGGCCGTCGATGCCCAACCGATCGCGGAGGGCGGCCTGCTCCGCCGCGGACAGGGAATCCTCGCACCCCTTCGGGCTCGACGGTTCGGCGGCATCGTCGCAGAGGCCCGTCACCACGTAGACGCGATGCCAGTCGCCGCTCTCGGCTCCGCTCAGCTCTGCGATGAGCGCCGAGTACACGCCGAGCCGCTCCTCGTCGACCTCGGGCGAGGGAAGCGGTATGGAGGAGGATCCACCCTGGGTGGGGGACGGATCGGTGCACGCCGCCAGTGCGAGCACGAGGGTCGAGATCACGAACACGAACGTCCGGCGCATCGGACGACCTCCCTGGTGAGCCCGCCGTTCGGCGGTCGACGATACGTCCATGCCACGAGCACGGCGAGCCGTGACGGGCGTGGCCGGGTCGGGGTCACGGCTATACTCTGTCGGCCGCCGTCTGCGGCCGCTACCCTGCTGGAGGAGCACCTGCGCCCCCATCGTCTAGCGGCCTAGGACGCCGCCCTTTCAAGGCGGAAGCACGGGTTCGAATCCCGTTGGGGGCACGGTTTCCGGACAGGGCCTGCGAGCTCGGTGCGGGGCCATGACAACAGGAACACCACGTGCGCCCGTAGAGGAGTCCGGCCGTCCTCACCGCCCTGTCAAGGCGGAGATCGCGGGATCGAAGCCCGTCGGGCGCGCCATCGACGCCGTGTCGGCCCTTCCAAGAGCCGGCGCGGCGTCCGCGTTTCAGGCGTTCCTCCGACGGGTGACCGCCTCCGCGGGAGCGGTGATGCGGATGCGATCGCCTCCGAGATCGTTGTCCTCGACCACCCAGTCCTCGAAGGGCCCACCATGGTCGTCGCGATCGATCGTCAACAGGGCGATCGCGACCCCCGTGCCGTTGCGAGCGAACCGATTGCTGCGGACGACGCCTCTCGGCGTGTTCGTGGTCTGGAACCCGGCATGGCCGTTGTCGTGCACGAAGGAATCCTCCAGCAGGAACGGGCCGGCTCCGACCTCCTCGAACACACCTTTGCGCGAGCAGTGGTCGGCCTCCGCGCCTCGAACGACGTCGCCTGCACAGTCGTGGTCGAACCAGTAGCCGTTGCCTTCGTTGTGATGCGAGCGCCCGCCGTCGACGACGACCCCCGAGCCCGGCTCGGCGCCCTGCTTCGGGCCCGTCAGGAACACCTTGAGGCCACCGGCGCCGCTGCCGGGCGCCGCCGGATCCCATCCGTTGGCGGTCAGCTCGACGTCACGCAGCACCACGTGGGCCGACCGCCGCTCGAAGTTGCCGACGATCCCTTGCCACCCTCCGTCGGAGTACGTGCCCCCGATCACGGTGGTGTGATGCCCGAGCTGCAGGCAGGCGCGGGTGCAGGAACGCACGGATACCCGGCGGAGGGTCAGCCCTTCCACCTCGTTCCGCAGGCGCATCCCGAAGGCGACGCGCCTGGCGAAGTCGAACAGGACCGGTCCACGAAGCTCCTGGCCGTCCTTCGGCTTCAGAGGAGCCGTCAGATCGTAGGCACTCCCCTCGAACCCCACGACCTCGATGCCCGGGGCTGCCAAGACGGCGTTGATCCTGGAGGCGTTCGCATCCGCGGGAACCATCTCGTCGATAGGTGGCGGCGGAGACACGGCCTCATCCTTGCACGCGGTGAGCCCGCCGCGTGCGGGAGCGATCGCCGGCTCGGAACCTCCGGCGACCGCCGCCCAACGCCGCCCGGCGGGCTGCTTCGTGCGCCCCGACTCGCGTGAAAGTCGTCCGGCTCGGTCAAGGGGCGGCGACGTCTCGCGCTCCATCGACTCCTCTAGAGCGGTTGGCTGCGGAGTGAGGTCGCGGACCTCATGCCTCGCGGTACTCGCCCAGGCCGGAGCCCCGGAGGGTTGCTCGGCCTCCGGGGCTCGCCTGGCCTGGCGTCATCCGACCCTGAGCTGCCCCTGCATCCACGGATGGATGGCGCAGAGATAGAACAGGTTCCTCCCAGCGGAGGCGCTGATCTGGGCTCCGATGCTCTGTCCGTCGAGGATCAGCAGCGAGTCGCCCGGCTGATCGAGGCCAGGTTGTCCGACATTGACCCGCACGACGGGAGGGCCGCCGGCGCCGAAGTGCGAGTCGAGCGCCGCGTTGCAGGCCTGGCAGTTGAACGCTTCGGCCAGCGACGTCGGCAGCTGGCCGCGCCTCACGAGCGTGATCGTATGGGGATCAGGGACCTTGTCCCGGTCGATCCACCGCACACGCTCGCCTGTGTGCGGGAACGAGCGCTCCGGCGAGAACCTGAGAGTCGATGTAACCAGGGCGTTCGCTTCGAACGTCTCTTGTCCGAGTAGACGCACCACCTTCGGCTGGTGAGTTCGGGCCGGGGTTCCACCCGCGGCCGAGCCGACGATCGCGATGGACGCGAGCACGATGAGGCTCGCGGTGATCATCGCGAAGAATCGCTTTCGCATGATCTCTCTCCTTGTCGTCGTTGGCACAGGGATCATCGGACGTCGGCGGCGGTCCCCGGCCGGACTGTTCCAGTGATATTGGTATG